>Ga0208695_1000762_pt1 | contig 31709 bp, 24 predicted proteins | sample AD_UKC111_MetaG_FD_184449 | JGI IMG/M metagenome (GOLD analysis project Ga0208695, IMG submission 184449) | Active sludge microbial communities of municipal wastewater-treating anaerobic digesters from Hong Kong - AD_UKC111_MetaG (SPAdes)... | ecosystem: Engineered > Bioreactor > Anaerobic >...
ACCAATTTTGTAAATTAAATTTGGTAAGTCTATTGAGGATGGCCTTTTTGTCTCAAAAACCCCTTAAAAACTATTAAATTTTCAAAAATTTTTTCCAATCACCTCTTGACTTTTTACCACTGGACTCCTCGTATAATAATCTCATACACAACACATTAGTGTTCGTGCCTTAAGTATTTTAATATCCAGTATTTAACTGGAAAATTCAATTCACATCAAGCATAGCAAATCAGTTTTCTTTTATCTAACAAACACGTAGGCCGTGTACTATTTTGAGTAGCGAAGCGAAACAAAATCATATTTACAACTGAGATAACCTGTAGCATTATTAATCTGTAAAGTTAATATGGGACAAGCTTTCGTCCTCCTTGCGGTTCGTCCGCTTTTTTAGAGTGGTTCCTACACCGGATTTGCCTTTTCTAACGCGAAATCTGCGTTGTCATAATATTGACCCCTTGCAGCAGAGGAACGAGGTCTTTATTGTTATGCGTTCATTGCGAGGGTGCTACAAAATCCGGTTGCTAGGGTTATCTCAAATTAACCTTACTATCTTACTATCCTAGTGAAAGGAGGTGCTATATACAATGAACAAGCTTTATGTCGGCATGGATGTAAGTCAAGATGATGTCAAGGTATACATACTCGACCAGGAAGGTAATGAAGCTATTAAACGCTTCGCTGTGGATAACACCCCCATAGGTGCAGAAGTAATTGCAGGCAATATCCTGGATTGCTGTAAAAAGTTAAACATCAACAAGGTTTTTGCCGGACTTGAATCAACTTCAGTATATGGGTGGCCACTCCAGTTCTATCTGGCAGATCATATTGATCTTAAAACCTATGATCCCATGATTATCAGCTTTAATGCCAAGATTATAGAGGCTTTTAAAAAGTCCTTGGGTAATTTGCCTAAAAACGACTGGATTGATGCGTTTACAATAGCTGAAAGGCTTAGATTTGGAAGACTTCCCAAGTCATGCCCTGTCGATTTTAGGTACCTTGCGCTTCAAAGACTTACACGTCACCGATTTCACATTGTGGATAACATCGTCAGGGAAAAGAATTATTTCTTAAGCAACTTGTTTCTGAAATTCAGCGGGCTTTGCCAAAACAAAGTCTTTAGCAATAATTTCGGTGCAACAGCTACCCAATTATTCCATGAATTCCTCACTTTAGATGATATTGCGGCTCGACCGCTTGATGAACTTGTGGATTTCATGGTTGAAAACGGTAAGGATCACTTTTCTGACCCAAAGGCAAGTGCTTTAATCCTCAAGGATGCAGTACGCAAGTCCTACAGAATGAATGCTTCTGTGGATAATTCCTTGAATTTTGTTATCAAGTCCTGTCTGGACAACATTCAGTCACTTGAAAAACAAAAGAAAGCAGCTGAAAAAGCCATTCAGCAAGAGGTTTCAGGTTTTAATAACCAATACCTGTGCCTCACATCAGTAAAAGGAATAGGCCCTACCATAGCAGCCGGCTTAATATCTGAAATTGGCGGAATTTCAAGGTTTGAGAACGATAATTCTCTTGCCAAGTTTTCCGGCCTTTATTGGTCAGAGTACCAGTCTGCGGATTTTATAGCAGAGGACACGTATTTAAAACGCACTGGTAATGAGTATCTCAGATATTATTTTATTCAAGCAGCTGACCAGCTCAGGAAATATGTGCCTGAGTTCTCACTTTACTACTCTCGAAAATTTAAAGAAGCTAAAACCCACAAACACAAGCGTGCGCTTGCGTTAACTGCTCGTAAAGCTGTAAGGTTGATCTTTGCTCTGCTGCGCGAAGAAAAACTTTATAAACCACCAGCACAGAAAGGAGGAATTACTGAAAACTAGCCCACTTAGTTAATTACCAATTTTTACACTAATATCCACACCAATTCGGGTGATGGTTAGCTTTGCTATGCTCTTTTCAAGGTTCACTATGCTAAATATCGGCTGAATTTTTTTCAAATATTTCTTGACATATTACCGAAATTCTATAGGCATATAATAGAAAGCAATATTCTGCAAAATGCTTTGCAGAACAAAAAGCAGCTTACATTTAAATTAAATACGTTATTAATCTTACATTTAGCATAAGCTAAATGTAAGATTAATCGTATTTAATATAGTATGTGAAATTTAAGAAACTTATATTAATTTTGTGATATAAATAAAAAAAGAACCTGAATCTGCGGTTCCAATTCTTAGGTTCGTAAATTCATTATTAATATTCTCGATTTATTTGCATTCCCGTATGTTTCTTAAAACATTTTCAATAACACTAAAGCTATATCCTCTATGTGCTAAAAAATTATATACTTTTTTAACTATCTTATCATCACTTAAATCATATTTACCGAACTTTTTTCTGACCAGGCCTTCTGCAACAGCATGTTCATCTATATCCGCCTTATCTAAGACCTCGCCTATGATGGGGTCGGGTATACCTTTGTTTTTAAGTTCAAACCTTAACATTTTTAAAGATTTAGGCTTAAGTTTACACCTATCATGTATAAATTTACTGGCATACAGTAAATCATTGATATACCCCATTGCCTTCAACTCTTCAATAACTTTTAGAACTGTGCTCCCATCATATCCCGAGTCAATAAGACGATTATATATTTCCTTCTCACTTCTTAATTTTAAAGATACGAACCTGACTGCGACAGACTTGGCTTTTCTGAAATTTATTTGATGGTTTATATAATCAAACTCTTCTTTTGTTAATTCAGCTTTGTCATACAAATTTAACCTAAGATACTCCTCTTCGGAAATAACCAAAGAGTATTTGCCTTCTATACTTAATATAACATTATCTTTATTTCTCTTAACATCAGTTATAACCATATTTTCACCTGTCACATTCACGAAAAAAAACACTTAGGCATATAATCATAAAATTACAAAAAAGGGCTTCTATTAAAAGCAGCCCTAATTTAAAGCATTATACATCGTCTTCAAACATTTCTTCTTCACCAGTTTCTGTAAAATTATCCATATTTTTACTCACTGTTATACTCAAATTTTCTCTTATTTTAGCTTCTATTTCATTTAAAAGCTCTACGTTTTCTTTAAGAAACTGCTTTGCATTTTCTCTTCCCTGGCCTATTCTCTGTCCGTTATAAGAAAACCAGGCTCCACTCTTGTTAATAATATCCAAATTAACTCCAACATCAAGAATATTTCCTTCTTTTGATATACCTTCTCCATAAACTATATCAAACTCAGCTTCTTTAAACGGCGGTGCTACCTTATTTTTTACAACCTTAACTCTTGTCCTGTTTCCAACCATATCACTGCCTTGCTTTATAGTTTCAACTTTTCTTACATCCAGTCTGACCGATGCGTAGAATTTTAAAGCTCTACCTCCAGGAGTAGTTTCCGGGTTACCAAACATTATTCCCACTTTTTCTCTCAACTGGTTTATAAAAATTGCCGTGGTCTTTGACTTGCTAATAACACCGGCAAGCTTTCTAAGTGCCTGAGACATAAGTCTCGCTTGCAAACCCACATGTGAGTCTCCCATCTCACCGTCTATTTCGGCTTTTGGAACTAATGCAGCAACCGAGTCAATGACAATAACATCAATAGCTCCGCTTCTTACAAGTGCTTCAGCTATTTCTAAAGCTTGCTCTCCCGTATCCGGCTGAGATACAATAAGGTTATCTATATCAACACCTAATTTCTTTGCGTAAACAGGGTCCAAGGCATGTTCAGCATCTATAAAAGCAGCTTCCCCACCCGCTTTTTGAGCCTCTGCTATAATGTGAAGTGCAACAGTCGTTTTACCGGATGATTCAGGGCCATAAACCTCAACGATTCTTCCACGCGGAACACCACCAACACCTAATGCTATATCTAAACCTAATGCACCTGTGGGTATTACTTCCACATTTAAATGAGTATTTTCACCCAATTTCATAACGGCTCCCTTGCCAAACTGCTTTTCAATCTGACCTAACGCCATCTCCAAAGCTTTTTTCTTATCCATTAATTATTCCTCCTTGCAGAACATGTCGAACATCCGTTCTATTTCATTATATAACATTATTTTTAACGAGTCAATAATTATTGTTTTTTCTCCTTGAAAAATTTTTCAATTTTATTTATTTTTATTATTTTCATTTACTTTTATTTAAACTATTTTATTAGTTTAAACCATTTGATTATTTAGAATCCAAAAAGCTTTTTAATCCGAGTCTTTATTGTACTTACAGCATTCTTCGCTTCATCGATTTTTAATATGTATGCCGCTGTAAAATAAATTGATGCTCCTATAGCTACATATACAATCAGAATAATGAACTGCAATATCTTTGAGAAAGCAGAAAACTGCACAATGCAGTTTATTGCATAAAGTGCCGCCCCCATAAGTAATGCAGAAGGAATAACCTTTATAATAAACTGCATTAGCTTATTAATATAAATTCCTTTCATCTTGCTGTTTAGAACTGCCATGAGCAAAAATGCATTTACTGTACTTGCAATCGAATAAGCAAGTGCCATTCCCGCAACTCCTAAAGCTGTGTGCCTAAGAATGTAACTTAATACAATGTTTAATAAAATAGTTGCTATTCCTATAAAAAGAGGTGTCTTTGCATCATTATCCGCATAAAACGCTCTGTTTAGCACAGTTACTAAAGACTGGGTTATGAGAGCAATTGAGAAAAACATTAAAATATTTCCTGCATTTACTGCTGCAGAATCACTAAACTTATTGGACAGCTTAAAAATAGAAATAACAGGATCCTTTAACACCACAAAAGCTACAGAAGATGGTACTGTCAGAAAAAGAACCGTCTTCAATCCTTTTAAGAGAGTGTTTTTATACTGTGCAATCTCCCCTACCGCCAGATTTGCCGATAGCATCGGCAGCATGGCTATCCCCATCCCCTGGGCAAAAACACCGTATGGCATTTGCCATATCCTATCGGCTGTCTGAAATGCTGTGACATTACCTGTCCCGAAAAAAGGTACAAAAAAGGTGGTTATAATTATATTTATTTGGACAATTGAAGATGAAGCCAAAGAGGGTATCGCTAAAGAAAACATCTTCTTAAAGCCTTCATGCTTCCAAAAAAAAGCCAACCTGTAGTATTTAAAATTTTTAAACCCAAAGCAAAACTGGAACAGAAAGTAAATTATGGAGCTTGCCATAACCCCAACAGCAACGGCTTCCACACCATACCTAGAAAGCAGCAATATGCTTAAAGCACTGCCGGTATTGTAGATAGACGGTCCATATGCAGCTGCTGCAAACTTGTTGTATGAGTTTAATACTCCATTTGTAATACCGGCAAGCATTAGAAATGCTACCGACGGAAACAATATCCTCGTGAGCCTTACTGCCAATTCCAGCGATTTAAGGTTCATATTGAAAAGATCATTGGAAAAGCTTACAATTTGAGGAGCAAATATTATACCCAGTGCACAGGTAAAAATCATGGCTATAAAAACAATATTCATAAATGTGCTTACTGCCTTCCAGCCTTCCTCTTCCTCATCCTTTGCAAGGTAACCCGATAATACGGGAATCAATGCCGCAGCTATTGCTCCTCCTACAAGCAGATCATACATCAGCCCTGTTATTCTGAAAGCTATAACATATGCATCTCCAACCTCATTGGTTCCAAGGATGTTGGGAATGAGAATCTCCCTCAAAAATCCCGTTAACCTGCTTAACACTATAGAAATCATAACAATAAATGCAGTTTTTGTTAATTTTTTCTTTTGTACAGGGCTCAAATCAATTTCCTCCCAAACCGATATAGGCATTTAAAATTTGAAATGCCCCCTTGACCTTTTTTACACGCAATTTTGCAATATATAGCGTCTTATCATGTCCAAAGCATTTAATACAGTGTTATTCCTAATCTTGTTCCTATCTCCCAAAAGGTTTAATTTTCTGCATACAACATCATTTTCGTCAGCCAATGCAACATATACCAAACCAACAGGCTTACTTTCCGTAGCTCCACCCGGTCCTGCAATACCGGTTATCGACAAACCGAGTCTGGTATTCATTATTCTTCTTATATTCACCGCCATCTCTTTTGCAGTTGAACTGCTCACCGCACCATGGGTTTTAAGGGTTTCCTCACTAACGCCAAGGTTCCGTGCCTTGACATCATTGCTGTATGTAACCATACTGCCTGCAAACACTGACGATATTCCCGGAATATCAGTGATTTTCGAGGACAAAAGGCCTCCTGTGCACGACTCTGCAAAGGATATGGATATGTTGTTCTTAATAAGAAGTTCCCCAACAACTTCTTCCAAACTTTTATTGTCGACGGAATAAACAGTATCTCCAAGCCTGTTTTTTATTTCATCAATTACCGGTGTAATAAGTTCCTCACCTTCTTTGTCGTTATTACACATTGCAGTAATTCTCAAAGTTACCTCTCCGTCCTTGGCATATGGTGCAATGGTAGGATTGGTCTGTCTGTCTATAATGTCAATAATTTTTTCTTCCATTGCCGACTCGCCTATACCAAAAATCCTGACAAATCTTGATACTATTTTAAATTTTGCCTTTTTCGAGAAATAATCCATTACTGTTTTGTCAAACATTGGTCTCATTTCTTTTGGCGGTCCGGGCAGCATAACAACAACCTTTTGTCCATCTTCAATAATACACCCGGGTGCCGTACCGTTATTATTTTCTATTACCAGCGAACCTTCGGGCAAATATGCTTGCTTTTTGTTGTTTTCAGTCATATCCCTGTTTAATTTTTTAAAGAAATCTTCAATTTTTTGAAGGCTTTCCTGATGCAGTACCAGCTTTCTCCCAAAAAACTCGGATATGGTCTCCTTTGTAAGATCATCCTTTGTAGGCCCAAGTCCGCCTGTCATAATAACAATATCTGCCCTTTTTATGGCCAGGCTCAGGCACTCTTTAAGCCTTGAAGGGTTATCCCCAACCACTGTATGGTAATACACTCCAATTCCAACCTCCGGAAGTCTTCCCGATATGTATTGTGCGTTTGTGTTGGCAATCTGACCCATAAGTAGCTCTGTTCCAACTGCAAGTATTTCAGCTTTTATAAACTTATTCATCGTTTAATCCCCGCTTAATATTAATTTTTCTATATTAAATGTCATTAATCTTTTAACATACTATAAACACATTCAATTATAGCTAAAACATAATAAAAACTCAAACACTGTTTAAAAATATTTCCAGGGGGTAGACTATTAGTAGAGTTCATAAGATAGGATTCTTTTACGGAGGTGAACTTTATGAACAAAGAGAGAATTGTAAAAGTAGCTGTTGTCGGAGCCGGTTTTGTGGGATCAACTACAGCATATACCCTAATGCTAGGCGGACTTGTTTCCGAACTTGTTTTAATTGACATAAACAAAGAAAAGGCAGAGGGTGAAGTGATGGATATGAATCACGGCATGCCCTTCGTAAGGCCTGTTGATATTTACATAGGTGATTATAGGGACTGTGCGGGAGCAGATATCGTAATCATTACTGCAGGTGCAAATCAGAAGCAGGGTGAGACGAGAATCGACCTTGTCAAAAAGAATACGGAAATATTTAAAGGCATAATAAATCAGATATTAAAGTATAATACCGATTGTATATTACTTGTTGTTACAAATCCTGTGGATATTTTGACTTATGTGACATATAAGCTTTCGGGCTTCCCCAAAAACAGAGTTATCGGATCGGGGACAGTCCTTGATACATCCAGATTCAGATATCTTATAGGCCAAAAGGTAGGTGTGGACCCAAGAAACGTTCACGCTTATATAATCGGAGAACATGGAGATACCGAGGTTCCCACATGGAGTCTTGCAAACATTGCAGGAATCCCAATGGAAAAATACTGTAAAAACGTTGATATGTGCCTTGGTGAACCTACAAGAAAAGAAATTTTTGATAATGTTAAAAACGCTGCATATCATATAATAAATAAAAAAGGTGCAACATATTATGCCGTAGCATTGGCTGTAAGGCGTATTGTAGAGGCAATAGTGAGAAATGAAAACTCGATCCTCACCGTCTCAAGCCTTATAGAAGGACAGTATGGAATTAACGATATATGTATCAGCCTTCCAACATTAGTTAACAGGCAAGGAATAGTAAATATACTCGATATACCCATCAGCGACCAAGAACTCGCTCTTCTTACAAAGTCTGCAAGCACTTTGAAGGAAGTTGCCGATACATTGGGTCTATGATAAAGAATGTCCGGGAAATTACGGTTAAAGCGTTTCCCGGATTTTTTCATAGTTCACGGATATAAAAAATAACAACTTTTCATACTGTTTTTTGTAACAGTTTTCTTATTTTTTCTCTTCAATATCTCATTGTTTTATAATATAATATTTTTATCAGACAAGAACAAATCGGTTCTATATTAAATAGCAAATATAGGACGATTCAACAAGAAAATAGTGCTTTTAATATTTGATAATTCCTTATGACTTAAGAAGTGCACAGTAATGGAAACTCATCATTAGACAGAAAAAGGAGATAATAATGGAAAATTCAGTTAAAGTACTAAACAGTATTGTGGAAAACGTGGAAAAAGTAATTGTGGGTAAAAGAAAATCTATTGAATTAGCACTTATATCCCTCATATGCAACGGGCACGTACTTATTGAAGATGTTCCAGGAGTAGGCAAAACAAGTCTCATATCTTCACTTGCAAAGTCCATAAATGCATCTTTTAAAAGAATCCAATTTACCCCTGACATTTTACCGTCAGATATTACAGGTTTTTCCATGTACAATCAAAAAACAGGTGAATTTGAGTATCGTCCGGGTGCTGTAATGAGCCAGATTATACTGGCAGACGAAATCAACAGAACCTCCCCGAAAACTCAGGCAAGTCTTCTTGAAGTTATGGAAGAGAATCAGGTAACAGTTGACGGAGTAACACATAAAGTTCCAAAACCATTTATGGTGCTGGCAACACAGAACCCTGTCGAATATCTGGGTACGTTTCCCCTTCCGGAAGCTCAATTGGACAGGTTCTTTATGAAAATATCCATCGGTTATCCTACTCCAGGGGAAGAAAGCTACATATTAAACAGATTCAGACAGAGCAACCCGATAGATGAATTGGAAAGTGTAACCACAGGCGAAGAAATTCTCAAGCTACAGGAGCAAGTAAAAGAAGTACATGTCGATAAAACACTTAATGATTATATTGTTGATATAGTAGCAAGCACAAGAAATCATAATGATATAATTTTAGGATCAAGTCCAAGAGGATCCATTTCACTTTTTAAGGCAGCACAGGCATGGGCCTTCTATAATAAGAGAAATTATGTAATACCTGAAGATATTAAGTATATGGTGGTACCTGTTCTTTCACACAGAATTGTGCTTAAGCAGGAAGCCAAATTAAAGAAAATTAATTCAGCAGATATTTTAGACTCAATTCTGGAAAAAATAAAGGTTCCAGTGGTGGATTCCAATGTTTAGGAATAGAGTTCTATATGCCTGCTTTATTTTATCTGCCTTAATTTTCACTTACTTTTACGGCGGTATGGTTCCTTATGGATTTCTTTACATTGGAATTATTATGCCCGTTATATCCTTCCTTTACACGCTTTTTATACTTTTGAGATTCAAATATACTCAAAGTATTGATAAAAACTTCATTACAAAGGGTGATATTGTAAATTTTAATCTGAGCATACATAATGAGGATTTTTTTCTGTATCCTTATATAAGAATTAACTTTTGCGGAGCTGATACGATATTTAAAGACCAGTTTCAGTCAAAGAGCCTTTCATTATTGCCTTTTAGGGATAAGAAATATTCATTTGAACTGGAATGCAACTATAGAGGAAATTATGAAATCGGTATAAAATCAGTCCAATTTGAAGACTTTTTCGGACTTTTCAGACTTACATACAAAAACACAGAAACCAAGTACATAACTGTTTATCCAAAAATCGTATTCTTGGAAAGATTCGATTTAAAAACCAATTATATGAGTGAAACCAAAAGTGTTTTAAACGACAGGTTCGAGGATATGACCACAGTATCGGACCTTAGAAAATATGCTTATGGTGACAGCTTAAAGAAAATTCACTGGAAGCTTACGGCAAAAACACAGAACTTAATGGTAAAGAATTTTCAAAGCACTACGCAGACCAGCTGTGTAGTCTTCCTTGACCTTCAAAAAAACCCCTACTCCCATGAAATAAACACAATTATCGAAGATAAGGTATTGGAATGTGCAATTTCTGTAATCTATTATTGTCTAAATAACTGGATACCGTTAAATTTTGTTTATTACAAAGATGAAATAATAGATACATTTGCCAATTCTCCCCTTGATTTCGATAAAATATACAAAACAATGACAACAATCAGTTTTCTTGAAAAAGTAGGATTGAAAGACTTGTTGAAGGTCTATCTCATGGATAACATCAACAACTCAAATTTGGTTTTATGCACATCAAATTTGAGCTACGATCTTTATAATGAGATATATAATGCCAATTACTCAGGATATGATATCAGTATAATTTATGTTTCACCTTCCGAACTGACTGGAGGTTCCGGGAGTGATGAAGATACCATTTTATCAACCCTTACTGAATTAGGGGTTGGCGTATACCGCCTCAACATATCCGATGACATAAAACATGTATTGGAGAGATAAGTATGTCCATAAAAAAAGTATTGCCTAATTACCTTATTAATTTTATATTGACGGTTTTTATGAGCTTTTCCTTTATTTATGCACTAACCACAACATTGAACTTAAAATACAAGCCTTATATAATTATATTGGCCATATCCGCAGTAACACTGTTTTACTCGGTAATAACCATAAATAAAAAGGTTCTTAAAATATCAATTGTGTCAATACTTGTACTTTTTTTTGGAACTATAGGCTTTCTTCTCTACAAGTTCGGCTTTAACGAGATATACGTAAATATAGATTACTTTTGCAACTGGCTTTATGATTATGTTGTAAGCTTCAAGGTAAGGCTTATACCGGTCTATGGTATTGTAATAGCAGCATTTTTTATATTGTCGGTTACTCTATTTGTTTTTATTTTTACATTGAAAAGATTTAATTTTATTCCAATACTAATATTCGGTTCACTGCTTTTCGCCATACAGTTTGTGAACAAATTCCTTGTGGCACCGAACACATTCTATCTGTTTTTATTTCTAATGGTCATATACTACATGAAGCATATATTTGTTAAAAACTCTTCATCGGGAACAAATGAATATATCAACCCGTCCGCTTTTATTCTGTTTATTGTGCCGTTATCTGCATTAATACTGTTCGTAACGTACATTATTCCTTCTCGTCCAAAGCCATTAGAATGGAAATGGCTCGATGAAAAACTTAAAATATTTTATAACAGTTACATTGGCACAGCTGTGCCGAGCAAATTTGAATTTTTCTCTCTGTCGGAAACAGGCTTTGGCAACAGTGGCGGTACTCTTGGCGGTAGAATTACAAAAAATAAAACACTGGTTTTAAAAGTTAAATCCCCCAGAACTATCTATCTTAAAGGTGCGGTAAAAGATTACTATACAGGTAATTCATGGGTAAATACCGATCATTCCACATGGAAAATAAACAGTAAAGCAAACAACTTTGACTTAGATTATAATAATATAATAAGGACATTATCAGAAAGATCCTATGCATTTGGCATAGAATATGAAGAAAACAGGCTTTTAAGGAACTATATTGAGCTTTTAAGCGGTATGAGTCTTGCAACCGGTGACGAAGATTTTATTAAAAACTATTTTACAAGAGACAATATCGAGATAACTTTTCATAACCTATCTACAAAAACTGTTTTTCTGACTGAAAATGCTTATCAAATAAATGCATCCAACAGAGATCTGATAGTTAGTTCAAACGGTGAAGTAACAACATCGAAACAGATGTCAAAGAACTCAAAATATAGTTTTTCTTCCTTAAACATGGTCATTAATAAAAAAATGGAGGATTTACTGCGTAAAAGCACTAAGGACTTTTACCAGAAATACATTGATGATTATAATTACATAATGGAATTTTTGATAGACAAAGCAAAACAGATGTGTGATTCATACGATGAAAATGCGGATATACCTGTAGAAATAATTGATGAAAGAGGCTATAAATATGTGATTTTTGCTATGCGTAACAAGCTAATCACCGGTAAATATGAATTCAATATGGATTCTATTACTGCAGATAATATTTTTGAAATTTTTCCTAGAATTGATTCAAACAATATTCCTCAAAGAGTACAAGATATTGTAGAACAAAGCATTGGTCGTGAAAACTTCACTCCATTCCGTGATAAAATATTAATGGGAATAGACATTGAAAACATAGTGGCTTATTATGTAATTCCTCTTAATGAAGCCAGCTTAAAAAGAATTAACAACAACTTTAATAATAAGATAAATGACTTTAGACTGTCGATAAATCCAATGCATCCTACTATACAAAACATATTAGAGGCAAATGCCAGAGAGGCTTACACAAAATATCTCCAATTGCCTGAAAGCCTTCCAAAAAGAGTAAAGGATCTTGCTAAAGAGGTAACATCCGGTAAGGACAATAGATACGACAAGGTTAAAGCCATTGAATCATATCTATCGAAAAATTACAAATACACTCTAACTCCGCCCAATACACCTTCGGGAAGGGATTTTGTAGATTATTTCCTATTCGATATAAAAAAGGGATACTGTACCTATTACGCAACATCAATGGTTGTTATGCTTAGATCCATCGGAATACCTGCAAGATATGTGGAGGGCTATATTGTGTCATCGGGGTCAAAAAAGGGCAATGAGTACCATATTACAAATGAAAAGGCACATGCATGGGTTGAAGCATACTTTGAAGGATTCGGCTGGATAAGATTCGAGCCTACTTCCGCATATGCAAGCGTTACTGCCAGTGAAAGCAACACCGACAGCAGATCGGGAGGATCAACAGGAGGAAGTAGGCCATCCTGGATTGATAATGTCAACAATCCCGGCAATAATTATGATCTGGAAGTGAATGAACTTCCTGCCGATAACAAAAAAAAAATCGCCATTCTTATAGTTTTAATAGTTGTTGGCTTGAGCATTTTATCATTTGCGGGCCTAATGCTTTACAACTCTGCTAAAAGCAGAAGAAAGTTCAACAAGCTCGCTAAAATGGATCCCCGTGAAAGCATAATATCCGCCTACAAGTTAATTTTACATTATACGTCCATCCTCGGTTATAAAAAGCAGGATGCCGAAACACCTAAAGATTATGCAAACCGTATGGGAAATTCACTTTTTGCAAACCATGCCAACCTTAAGGCAGTTACCGATGTATTTATAATAGCCCGATACAGCAAAAATGATATTACAGAAAAGGAAAAATCTTTTGTGCTGGACAGTTTGACCAAACTGTCACTGTTTACAAAGGAAAATATGGGAAAATTCAAGCATTTTACACTAAAGTATTTGCAGGGCAAAATTTAATTATATTAAATACGATTAGTTTTTTACATTTATCTCTTCTAAATGCAAGATTAATAAAGTATTCAATAGAACTAATATTGTTTTTATGTATACTTGTCTATTGATTATAATTCGGTTAAAATATTTGTATCGGCAATAAATAAAGAAAGAGAGTGTTAAAGATGAAAAAAAATCATATTATTATTTTACTTTCAGCGGTGGCTGTAATACTTGCTGTGGTGGGAGTCGTGAGCTTTATAGGAAGTAACAAATCAAATGTCATCGCCCCCCCAAATACTACAGGTAACGTAACTTCTCAACCTGTCAACAACGGTGCTTCCGATTCTAATAACGAGGAACCGCAAATGGCTCTCGATTTCACTTTGACGGACCTTAACGGCCAGCAGGTAACACTTAGTGAGCTTAAAGGAAAAAATGTATTTTTGAACTTCTTTACAACCTGGTGCGGTCCATGTAAAAGAGAAATGCCAGAAATTCAAAAAATTCAAGAAGAATACAAAGACAAGGATTTATTGGTATATCTAATAAATCTTAACGAAGACGAACAAACTGTTAAAGATTTCATGGAAAAAAATAACTACAATTTTAATGTTCTTATGGATCCATATAGTGATGCAGGGAATCTATATAGGACTACTGAGATTCCTACCTCATTGTTTATAAATAAAGAAGGAAAAATAGTAAAAAGACATGCAGGTCAAATGACATATGACATGGTAAAGGGCTTTGTAGAAATGCTCTATAAATAATAGCCATTGATAACGGAGCTAGCTTTCAAAGTACATAGCTAACTCCTTTTTTGTTTTTACAATATATTAATACTTTTTTCACAAATTATTTACAAATACACATTTATAAAAATTGACTACAATATACTGATAGTATATACTAAGGATTAATCGATATAATGTTTTGGAAAGATACATTCTGAAATTGGACAGATTATTTTCTGTTATTTTTACACAAAATTCGGAAAATAATTATAGGAGTTATAACATGAATATTCGTAAATTTTATTTAATAATGACCACTATCGTTACTACTTTTTTATTTTCGTCAGGTGTGTGGCTGCTCCTTTTGATAAATACAACAGCAGCATCACCGGAAGACGGCAGCCCAAATTCACAGGGCAGCCTTATCAACAATATGATTCAGCCTTTTGTGGCGGATAAAAATCCGGTAAACATACTGGTGCTTGGCGGAGACAAAGTAGCCGGAAATACCGATACAATGATGCTGGTAAATTTTACACCATCTACCGGTAAAATCAATATCATCTCAACCCCTCGCGATTCAAGAGTAAAGATAAAGGGGCTCGGTTTTACCAAAATAAATGCAGCATACCCAAAAGGTGGAGCAGATCTGGCAATCGAGACTCTATCCAATTTTCTCGGTGTAAGAATCAAATACTATGTATATGTTGATACATCTGCATTCAGAAAGATAATTGACCTTTTAGACGGTGTTGATTACTACGTTCCTGTAGATATGTATTATAATGATCCTATTCAAAACCTTCACATCAATTTGAAAAAAGGACAGCAGCATTTAGACGGAAAAAAAGCTGAACAGTTTATGAGATTTAGAAAGCCTCAGGGCAAGTATACCAAAGAATTGATGGAGTATTACGACGGCAGTGATTTGAAAAGGATTGAAGCACAACAAAACTTTATTCGCGAGTTGATCAAGCAAAAGACAAACATAAAATATATATCCAAAGTAAGCGATATTATTGATGTTGTGTTAGATAGTGTTGAAACAAACATCACTTCAAGTGATGCACTTAAGCTGGCACAAAATATCAGCAATATTGATATTACAGGCATGAAAACATTCACAGTTCCTGGCACTGATGCACAAATTAACGGAATCTGGTATTATATACCTGACCGCAAAGCTACCGAATCAATAATTAATTCATACTTCTATTCCGATTTGGGTCCGGCTCCATCATATTATACATATGAGGAAGATAGTGAGCTTATACGGAGCAGAAATAAAGCTACAGCCACCAAAAATCCGTCTAACTCCGATACTTCATTAAAGGGATCCGCTACTCCAAGACCATAACAGGGAGACAGTTTAATGGATTTGATAATGCAGTTTATTGACATCCTGCTTCACGTTGATGTGTATATTGGGGAATTATTTAAAAATTACGGCCCATGGGTCTATATAATTTTATTTGTAGTTATATTTTGCGAAACCGGATTAGTTGTTACACCATTTCTTCCGGGAGATTCTTTACTTTTTACACTAGGCGCACTTAACAACAGCATGGATCTAAGAATGGCATACATACTTCTGATTGGTGCAGCCATACTTGGAAATACAAGCAACTATTTTATAGGTAAGTTTATTGGAAACAAGCTCAAACGGATTAAATTCAAAAAAATCAGACTAATAAATAAAGACCACTTGGAAAAAACCCACAATTTTTTCGAAAAGCATGGTGGAAAGGCCATAATATTATCAAGGTTCCTGCCTATTATCCGCACATTTGCTCCATTCGTTGCAGGAATAAGCAAAATGAGCCTTCCCCGTTATACTTTATTCAATGCCATTGGCGGTATTTTATGGGTTACAACATTCTTCCTGATGGGATATTTCTTCAGAAACATCCCTGCTGTTAAAGAAAATTTCACACTCGTCATTATGGGTATTGTAACAGTAACATTTTTACCTGCCGTCATAACATTTGTAAAAGGTCGCATGTCTAAAAAACAATCAATGAAATAACAAAATGAAATAACAATCAACGTGATATTATATCTATTAATTCCTGAGGTGTCTTTAAACTATAATCAGGCTTTAGTTCATTGAGCCTGTCATCGCTTGATGAAGCCCAAAGTGCCAGAGCAGATTTCACACCGGCTGCCCTGCTTGCAAGTATATCCACATCAAAATCACCTACATATAGGCTTGATTCCTTATCTGCCGACAGAAGCTCCAGTGCCTTTTCTATGCCTTCAGGATCAGGCTTTGGCTTTGTAGTATCATCACCTGTCAGCAATATATCAAACATTTCTCTAAATCCCAGCTTTTTCAGCACTATTTCAGTAGCTCTTCTGCTTCTTCCTGTAAAAAGTCCCAGCTTAATTCCGTTTGATTTTATAGATTCAAGAAGGGTACCTATTCCCTCTATAGGCTTTACAAAATCATTGAAACTCTCTTCAAAATGCTTTATATAAACATCAGGTGCAATATCATCTTGTTTGTAATCCAAAAGCTTCTTTATGATTTCCGTATCCACAGGCCCAAATTCATTAAGTATTTCATCATCCCCGTATTCTTTGCCTGAAAGCTCCAAAACCGCCTTTTTAAGAGCATAAATTGTAAGCGGAATAGTATCGGCAAGGGTACCGTCAAGATCAAAAATTACAGCATCAAATTTCACAATAACCTCCTATAGTTTTAATAATATCTTTTAATAAGATCGTTTAATATTTTTATTTTGCGTCATTAATTATATCATAAACTTTAAACCTTTTTAAACTTAATGAGTTAGTTACAACCGATACAGAGCTAAATGCCATTGCACCGCCTGCAAGGACAGGACTTAGATAACCTAAGGCAGCAAAGGGTATTCCAACTATATTGTATATGAATGCCCAAAACAGGTTTTGTTTTATTTTACTCATCGTTTTCTTAGAAAGTCTTATGGCAGTGGGAATTGATCTTAAATCCCCTCTCATAAGAGTTATGTCAGCAGCCTCAATAGCAACATCCGTTCCTGTGCCTATAGCCATTCCAATATCGGCTGTAGCTAATGCAGGTGCATCATTAATGCCGTCACCCACCATGCCTACAACTTTGCCCTGTCTTTTTAGTTTTTCTACCTCTTCTGCTTTGTTTTCCGGAAGAACTTCCGCCAGCACATTTTTAATGCCTACCTGCTTTGCAATAGCATCAGCGGTTCTTTTGTTGTCACCGGTTATCATATAAACTTCAATACCCATTTTTTGCAGTTCTTCAATGGCTTCCTTTGAATGCTCCTTAACCGTATCGGCAACAGCAATAATTGCCTCTATTTTATTATTTACCGACATAATCATTGCTGTCTTTCCTTCATCCTCAAGCTTTGCAATAGTTGCTTCAATATCGGTAGTATCAAGACCTATTTGAGCCATAAGCTTTCTTGTTCCAATATAGATTTCATTGTTGCCTATAACAGACTTTATGCCTCTTCCCGGTATTGCTTCAAATCTATCGGGATCGGATAAATTGCCATATACACTCTTTCCTTTTTCATATATCGCGACTCCCAAAGGATGTTCCGAAGATTTTTCTGATATTGCAGACAGCTTCATAATTTCGTCTTTACTCATGCTGCCTAAAATTACAACATCTGTTACTTCAGGCTCGCCTTTTGTAATGGTACCGGTCTTATCGAGAACAATACTATTTAATTTATATGCTGTTTCAAGGTGTTCCCCACCTTTTATGAGAATACCGTTTTCCGCTCCTTTACCCGTACCTACCATTATAGCTGTGGGTGTGGCAAGACCTAAAGCACATGGACATGCTATAACCAATACCGACACTGCACTTATCATGGCAGAGGTAAAATCATCTACAACCAGATACCATATCAAAAACGTCAATACAGCAATGCCGACAACCGCAGGAACGAATATGCCCGAAACCCGGTCAGCAATTTTCTGAATAGGTGCCTTTGAACCCTGGGCATCCTCCACCATTTTGATGATTTGTGAAAGAGCGGTATCCTTCCCCACTTTTGAAGCTTCAAATTTAAATGTTCCGAACTTATTTATAGTTGCACCGATAACAATATCTCCTACCTTCTTTTCTACAGGAAGACTCTCACCGGTTAGCATTGACTCATCAACGGATGAATTTCCTTCCAATACTTTTCCGTCACAGGGTACCTTTTCTCCCGGTCTTACTACAACAATATCCCCAACAACCACATCTTCAATGGACACATCCTCTTCAACACCGTTTCTTATAACCCTTGCAGTCTTTGCCTGAAGTCCCATAAGCTTCTTGATAGCTTCAGATGTTTTCCCCTTTGCAACAGCCTCAAGATATTTTCCAAGAAGTATAAGTGTTATAATTACCGCTGCAGCTTCAAAATACAATTCCTTCATCATACCTTCCCCATGGGGCACAAAGAAGGCATTATATATACTGAAAAAGTAAGCTGCTGATGTACCTAAACTGATTAGCACATCCATATTTGCACTTTTAGCTTTTAATGCATGAAAAGCATTCCTGTAAAACCTAAAACCTATGACAAACTGAACAGGCGTAGCTACTGCCAACTGAAAATACTCATTGTGCAAAAAAGCAATGTCTATATGAAGAAGCATGGCTACCATAGCTAAAATAAGTGGTGAGCTTAATATGGCAGAAGCTATAAGCTCAAACCTTAGTCGCTTAATTTCTTTTTCCCTTTGCTCCTTTTCCCTGTCAGCGGCCATTTCCTGAGCTTTCTTGGCTTTATATCCCAAAAATTCTATTATCTTTATGATATCTGATGCTTTTATTTTTGACGGATCGTACTGAATATTTGCCTTTTCAGTAGCAAGGTTGACGGAAGCTTTAATTACACCTTCTGTTTTTCCAAGCTTCCTTTCTATTTTAGCCGAACATGCCGCACAGGACATACCGCTTATTTTAAGCTCAATACTGCTATTTTCCTGCACTACTTCCTTTTCAAACCCAAAGCCTAATTTCTTAACCGCCTCAATTATTTTATCACTGTCAACCGACACATCATCAAATTCAACTGTCGCCTTTTCAACAGCAAAATTAACATTTACTTTTGCAATACCGGGTAATTTATTTATTATTTTTTCAATCCTTGCCGCACAGGCTGCACAACTCATCCCCGTTACTCTATATGATTCTTTTCTTATCACATCATCACATCCTTAACATTGTTGTAAAAAATATTGTTGCAAAATTAATTCGAATTTATTTTCTTCACATCAGGCACAACTTTAATGCTGCTCCTTATCATACCCATCCAGCATGTATAGGGGAAAGTTTCTTCGTTTTTAGGCGTAAACTCTATTACATTATCACCCACATTAAGCTTAACACTCTTTATTCCAAACTCCTTTGCGGTAATGGCATTGTTACAGCCGTTCAAGCTCTCTTTATCGGCTTTAATTATCCACTTAACGGGAATACCTTTTTGCACTACTATTGGAGTATAGCTTCCCGGCTCAAGGGTTATAGTTACAATCTGTTTTCCATTTTCTATCCTGGCTATATTTCCGCTCCCTTTTGATGCTCCAAGAGCAATACCAATATCGTATCCTGAAAGATTAAAACCTCTGTTTAGCATTATTACTCCAAGTAACATAACCAGCACTGCACTTACCTTAAGCATTTTTTGATTAAACTTGCCGCTTAAAACAGAACTGATTGCACCAAAGCCAAACATAAGCGGAACAGTACCTAAGCTGAACAAAAACATTGATAATGCACCCGATAGCATGCTTCCTGTTCCTAATGCGTACAACTGCATAGCTTGCAGAGGGCCGCAAGGCATTAATCCATTTAACAATCCAATCACTAAAGGCCCTTTTTTACCGGTATTGCCATAAATTTTCTTTCCAAATATTTTAGGCATTCTAGGATTAATCTTTCTAAGCCAAGGAAAAATGTTTAACATATTTAGTCCCATTATCACCATGAATATACCTGATATTATAGCAATTATACCCTTTGCAGCACCGGAGAAACTTATTACCGAGCCCAAAGCTCCCACTATACCGCCAATAACCGTATAAGATATAACCCTGCCTAAGTTGTATAAAAAACTGGGTTTTAACTTTGACAACTTTTTAAGCTTGGTTTCTCCATTTGTTATATCCGTTTCATTAATACCCAAACTATGCTGTACACAAACCGACAGATTGATACCGCCGCACATTGCTACACAATGCAGCGAGGTTAGAAAACCAACAGCAAACAGTATTCCATAACCCATGGACTGATTGACTTCAGGTATATAGTTAAAACCTATTGTGTTATTTATAATGAGATATAATGCCAATATTATAGCACCTATTCCAATAATCTGCGGCACACTCATTTTATTTTCTTTACCGGCAAATTTATATGAGCCCACATTTTTTACATTATAATCGAGCTTCTCTATAGCCTCAATAATTCTTTCAATATCAAGTCTATTGCTGTCGTAAGTCACATAAACACTTGAACTACCGTATATAGCTTTTACTTCTATCATTCCGTCAAGCTTTTTTAATTTATTTTCAATTCTCATTTCGCAACTTGTACAAGTCATGCCCTCTATATGAAGAGTTTTTTGAATATGTCTTTTGCTCATTATATCCCCCCGACAGTTTATGCTTGCTTTTTAAATTCTAACAGGAAATTGTGAAGATTTTATGTAGGAATTCCGGGAGAGAATAAGATGCGAAAATAATTTGCTTTTATCATATTAAAAAGCTGTTACACTAATTTCATGGTGTAACAGCCATTTGGTAACAACTAGGAAATGATATTTTTATAAAAAACATTATATGCTTTAGCCATGGTATAAATATCTATTTTACTTGTTATTTCAAAAGGAGAATGCATTGACAAAACAGCTACCCCACAGTCAATAACCTCTACTCCTAAGTTAGCTAAAAACTGGGCAATAGTGCCTCCTCCACCCTTATCAACCTTTCCTATTTCTCCCGTTTGCCATGATATATTGTTTTCGTTGAATATTTTCCTGAGCTTTGCTATAAACTCGGGATTTGCTTCACTTCCGCCTGCTTTTCCTCTTGAGCCGGTATACTTCTGAAGAATGATACCTTTCCCCATATAAGAAGCATTTCTTTTATCCTGAACACCTTCATAATTGGGGTCCACACCTGAATTTACATCGGCGGAAAGCATTGTTGAATTTGAAAGGCATGACCTTAATATAATGTCATTGTAGTTATCTGTACTAAGGAAGCATATCTTTGCGAGGAAATTTTCAAAAAATACCGACTGGGCTCCGGTGTTTCCCATGCTTCCTATCTCCTCCTTATCGGTAAGAAGGCATATAGCTGTCTTATCCACATCATTTGTATTCAATATGGCATCTAATGCAGCATAGGAGCATACCCTGTCATCCTGCCCATAACCTCCTACAAAGCTTCTGTCAAGCCCAACATCGCTGGCTTTAAAAGCCGGCACAATCTCCAAATCTGCGGATACAAAATCCTCTTCGGTTATACCGTATTTATCGTTTAAAAGCTTTAATATGTTTAATTTCACCTTATCTTTAACCTTATCATCGTCATAGGGAATAGAACCGAAAAGAACGTTCAAACCTTCCCCTGTAATTGCTTCACTCATTTTCTTTTGCATTTGATCCTGAGCTAAATGAGGAAGCAAATCGGTTATGGTAAACACGGGGTCATTGTCCTCTTCCCCAATATTAACATCAACAACATCTCCATTAACTTTTACAACAACGCCATGGAGTGCTAATGGAATTGTAACCCATTGATATTTTTTAATCCCACCATAGTAATGGGTCTTTAGAAGCACCATTCCCGTATCTTCATATACAGGGTTTTGCTTAAGGTCAATCCTTGGAGAATCGATATGAGCTCCAACTATATTCACACCATTCTCCAAACCTTTTTTGCCTATGACGGCGAGTACCACCGATTTGTTTCTGTTAACCTGATATACCTTCATCCCGGGAGTTAACTTATTGTCTTTTCCAAGGCTGTCTATAGATACAAATCCTTTTTCCTCAGCCATCTTAACCGTAAAGGCTGCACATTCCCTTTCAGTTTTCGAACTGTTTAAAAACTTTTTATATCCTTCAGAAAACTTAAATACAAGTTCCTTTTCCTTCTCGTCTATTTTCTCCCATATATATTCGCTGCTATGAGTCAATTTTTCGTTTAATAACTGCCCATTTGTCTTTTTATCTTCCATAAATGCCTCCAATATACTGAATATTGTTTTGTCATTGTTATTATATACCCATTTTATATTAAAATAAATAAAGTTTTACTGATAAAAAAATTTTTAAAAAAATGTGTTGACACAAACACTATATGCTAGTATAATAAATTTGCTGCTTGAAACAGCGACCACATGCGGGAGTGGCGGAACTGGCAGACGCGCACGTTTGAGGGGCGTGTGGGCGACCGTACGGGTTCAAGTCCCGTCTTCCGCACCATAAGTTAAGGAGTCTTATTGGTTCAAATAAGACTCCTTTTAAATTTCTTATAATATTTTTTATTATATTTGTTCTTATTATATTTTCTATCATATTTTGTTATTACATTTTCTATAATATTCACCAAGTTATAACAAAGTTATAACTACTTAAAAATCAGTATCTACCTATTGACCCTTACTCTCTCATTAAGAGGCTGAAAACTTTTTTCATCCGGCTTTGAAACCACATTCCCAAACGGCATTTGAGCTACAAGCTTCCAATTTTCAGGTACATCCCATTCCTTTTTGACATCTTCATCAATGAGCGGATTATAATGCTGCAACGATACACCAAGACCTTCAACCTCCAAAGAAGTCCAAACGATATACTGGAGCATTCCTGAAGATTGCTGAGACCATACAGGAAAATTATCCTTATATAATGGAAATTGTTCTTGAAGGTTTTTTACCACATTTTGATCTTCAAAAAACAATACCGTTCCATAGCCGCTTTTAAAACTGTTAATTCTATCTTCTGTCTGTGAAAAATTTTCTGGAGGAACAACTTTTCTCAAAGCTTCTTTTGTCATATCCCATAGCTTTTCATGATGATGATTCAAAAGTACAATTACTCTGCCGCTTTGAGAATTAAAAGCCGACGGTGCAAACTTCACAGCGTTTTCCACCACTTCAACAATTCTATCTTCAGGAACTACCTTTTCCTTGCCAATCCCATAATATGTTCTTCTATCTTCAACAGCTTTATAAAAATTCACGTTCATATTATCACCTCATTTTAAGACCATTACAATTTATTTTGTAATATCATTTATCATCTATTTTAATAGTATTATTTATTCTCTATTGTAATAATAATATTTACCCACATTTTTTATAAAACTACCTAAAATATAATTAATTTTTTAAGTCAAAAAGGCTGTCGTAAATAATCTTATTAACAATTATTTACTACAGCCTCAATTAATATCTGAAATTACCCAAATACATTAGCCATTTCCAAATATGTTTTGATCCTTAAGAATGACATCATGAGCTCCACCCTCTATGATGCTGGTTGAAGATACCAATGTGAGTCTTGCAGTCCTCTGGAACTCCTCTATTGAAGTTGCACCGCAGTTACACATTGTTGATTTAATCTTGTGAAGAGTAATATCGAGATTGTCCTTTAATTTACCTGCATAAGGAACATAAGAATCTACGCCTTCTTCAAAAGAAAGCTTCTGGCTTCCGCCCAAATCATATCTCTCCCAGTTGCGGGCACGCTTTGAGCCTTCTCCCCAATACTCTTTAACATAATTATTACCAACCATAAGCTTTTGTGTGGGGCTTTCATCAAACCTAGCAAAGTATCTTCCCATCATTACAAAGTTTGCACCCATTGCCAATGATAAAGTAATATGATAATCGTGAACTATTCCACCATCTGAACACAAAGGAATATAAACGCCTGTCTTTTCAAAGTACTCGTCCCTTGCTGCAGCCACTTCTATAAGAGCTGTTGCCTGACCTCTTCCGATACCCTTTTGTTCTCTTGTAATACATATGGAACCGCCGCCTATACCGACTTTGACAAAATCAGCACCACATTCCACAAGGTACAAGAAGCCTTCTTTATCTACAACATTACCGCCACCTACTTTAACTTCATCGTTGTAGGTCTCCTTAATCCATTTTAAAGTGTCTCCCTGCCATTCGGTATATCCGTCGGATGAGTCAATACATAATACATCCACACCTGCTTTTACCAGTTCCGGAACCCTGTCCTTGTAATCCTTTGTATTTATTCCTGCCCCTACCATTAAACTTTTATTTTTATCTAAAAGTTCATTGGGGTTTTCCTTATGTGAGTCATAATCCTTTCTGAAAACAAGATAAACAAGATTTTGTTTATTATCAACAATAGGAAGACAATTAAGCTTGTTCTCCCATATTATATCATTTGCCTCTTTAAGGCTTATACCGTCTTTTCCGTATATCAACTGTGAAAAGGGTGTCATAAAATCCTTTACCTTTTCATCTAAGCTGCATCTGCTCAAACGATAATCTCTGCTTGTAAGAATTCCTTCAAGCCTTCCTGTAGGAGTACCGTCATGAGTAACAGCGATTGTAGAATGTCCTGTTTTTTCTATTATTTTAAGTACTTCCCTTAATGAACTTTCAGGCGTAATATTGGAATCGCTTATAACAAACCCAGCTTTGTACTTTTTAACTTTTCTCACCATACTGCACTGTGACTCTATTGTTTGCGATCCGTAAATAAACGAAATACCCCCGCATCTTGCCAAAGCAACAGCAACATTGTTATCCGATACGGCCTGCATTATGGCAGATACTATTGGAATATTCAAATGGAGACTTGGGTTCTCGCCTTTTTTAAACTTAGTAAGTGGAGTTCTGAGGTTAACGTTTTCAGGTATGCAATCTTTTCTTGTCAGATTTGGTATGAGAAGATATTCATTAAAAGTTCTCGAAGGCTCATTGTAGAAAAAAGCCATTTTCTTATCACTCCTTATTAATTTATAAAAAAATAATCCCGTTAGGAATTTTTGTTATTCTGATTAATTTTAATCTATTTGGATATTTTATATTACAAATCCTTTTATGTCAATACATTAGAATAAATAAATATAATTAGTATAAAATAAGACCCGGAGGGATTTTATATGAGCAAAAAACTTACAAAAACAAGCAATCCAAAGAAGCCTGTAGAAAAGCATGATACTGCAGCCTGGGCTAATATTGAAGCCGTTAAGTCAGACTCTTGCGTAACAATTCCAAGTGACATCCAAGTGAAAAATTCAAAGGAATATGTTGATACAAACGAAAAATAATTTATTCATTTTATGAAAGCAGCCTCGAACCTTTATTAGTTCTGAGGCTGCTTTTTTAGGTCTTATACTCCATGCTCCCACATTTTTTTATATCTTTCAAATCTTTCCTTAGCATGAATTTCAGCTGCATCAAACATTTCTCCTGCAATATCCGGGAATACGTTCATAAGCTGTGAATACCTTATTTCACTGTTTATAAATTCCTTAAACGGTTTTGTAGGCTCTTTTGAATCAAGTGTGAACGGATTTTTACCTTCATCTTTCAATAGAGGATTATAGCGATATAAATGCCAGTATCCCGACTCAACCGCTCTTTTTTCCTGTAATATGCTTGTACCCATGCCAGTCTTGATTCCATGATTAACACAAGGTGCATAAGCAATAATAAGTGACGGTCCCTTATAGCTTTCAGCTTCCGTAATGGCTTTAATTGCATGGTTCATATTGGCTCCCATAGCAATCTGTGCCACATAGACATAACCATAGCTCATTGCCATTAAGCCTAAGTCTTTTTTCCTTATTTTTTTGCCCGCTGCAGCAAACTTGGCTACTGCTGCCGTTGGTGTAGCCTTTGACGATTGCCCTCCTGTATTGGAATAAACTTCGGTATCCATTACAAAAAGGTTTACATCATCTCCGGAGGCCAGAACATGATCCACACCTCCATAACCTATGTCGTAGGCCCATCCGTCACCTCCAAGAATCCAGAAGGATTTCTTAATAAGGTAGTCTTTCTTTTCTATTATTTCATTTATCAATTTGCTATGGCTTCCATTGTAGTCTTTTATACTTTCCAAAACCACTTTTGAAGCATTTTTTGACTCTTCCCCGTCTTCCATATGCTTTAGCCATAGGCTGAAAGCTTCTTTTATTTTAGGATCCAGATCGATTTCCAACCCCTGTTTCATGAGCTCCATAAGCCTTTCTCTAATCTGCTTGACTCCAAGATACATACCGTATCCAAATTCCGCATTGTCTTCAAACAGCGAATTAGCCCATGCCGGACCCTTTCCTTCTGCATTTGTAGAATAAGAAATGGAAGGAGCACTTGCACTCCAAATGGACGAGCAGCCGGTTGCATTTGCAACCATCATTCTGTCACCGTACAGTTGTGTTATCAGCCTTATATAAGGTGTTTCTCCACACCCAGGACAAGCACCGTTAAACTCCAGATGCGGCCTTAAAAGCTGACTTCCTTTAAGTGTTTTCTTATCTAAAAGGTTTTCTTTAGGCGTAATGGTAGTTGCAAACTCCCAGTTTTCAGCTTCGGCTTCAATCATCTGCTCCGCAGGCTTCATTATAATGGCTTTTTCCTTGGTCGGGCACACATCTGCACAGTTTCCGCAGCCGGTACAATCAAGAGGTGAAACCTGGACTCTCATTTTATATCCTTCCATGCCTTTACCTGATGCATTAGCTGTTTTAAACGAAGCAGGAGCCCTGTTTTGCTCTTCTTCATTTAAAAAGAATAATCTGATTGTGGCATGGGGACATACAAAGGAGCATTGACCGCATTGGATACATTTGTCAATCTGCCATTGAGGCACCATGACAGCAATACCTCTTTTTTCATAGCTTGTGGTTCCAAGAGGAAATGTTCCATCCTCCATACCCAAAAACGAGCTTACCGGAAGCTCATCTCCCTCATGTTTCTCCATCTTTCTCTGTATTTTTTTCACAAACTCAGGTACTTCCTTTTCAGCACCTCCATCATCAACGGCATTAGCCCAGTCAGGAGGTATCTCTACCTTTATGAGTGCATCAGAGCCTTTATCCACTGCAGCCTTGTTCATTTCTACAATCTTTTGTCCCTTTTTTCCATATGTTTTTTCTATTGATTCTTTTAAGTATTTTAAAGCATCTTCATATGGAATCACATTGGCAAGCTTAAAGAACGCCGACTGCATAACCATGTTTATCCTGTTCCCAAGCCCAACTTCTCCTGCAATTTTCACTGCATCTATTACGTAAAAGTCAATATTGTTTTGGGCTATTGATCTTTTTAAATACGCTGGAAGGTTTTCATCCAGCTCTTTTCCCGTCCAGGAACAATTGAGAACAAATTTGCCGCCGGGTTTTAAGCCTTTTAAAATATCATAATTATATATAAATGATTTGTTGTGACATGCAACATAATCGGCTTGATACACAAGATACGGAGATCTTATGGGGTTTTTACCGAAACGCAAATGTGATACTGTTGTTCCTCCGGATTTTTTGCTGTCATAAGAAAAATAGCCTTGTGCATATAGGTTTGTTTTATCTCCAATAATCTTAATGGCTGTTTTGTTTGCACCCACAGTACCGTCGGAACCAAGCCCCCAGAACTTGCAGTTTATGGTTCCGCTGCCGGAAGTATCAATATCCTCGGTTTCTTTCAGCGAAGTATTGGTAACATCATCAACTATCCCGATTGTAAAATTATCTTTTGGATTTGTGCTCTTTAAGTTTTCAAACACCGCAAGAATCTGGGAAGGTCTTGTATCCTTAGAACCTAAGCCATATCTTCCGCCAACAATATAAGGCTTTTCTTGCCTGTTTGAAAATGCCTTGACCACATCTAAATATAAAGGCTCACCTGTTGCCCCAGGCTCCTTGGTCCTATCGAGAACCGCAATCTTTTTTACACTACCCGGCAATACATTAAAGAAATGCTTAATTGAAAAAGGCCTGTATAAATGAACCCTAACCGACCCAACCTTTTCACCCTTACTTATGAGGTAATCAACGGTTTCATCAATTGTATCACAGACTGAGCCCATAGCCACAATTACATACTCGGCATCGGGTGCACCGTAATAATCAAAAGGCCTGTATTTCCTTCCGGTAATTTTCTCAATATCGTTCATGCAGCTTTCAATGATATCCGGAGCTCTGTCAAAAAAGGGATTCTGCACTTCCCTTCCCTGAAAATAAATATCCGGGTTTTGTGCCGTTCCTCTTGCAACGGGATGCTCAGGGTTTAAGCTTCTTTGCCTGAACTCATTTACAGCATTCATGTCAATTATGCTTTCAAGGTCTTTATAGTCTATGACGCTGATTTTTTGATACTCATGGGAAGTTCTAAAGCCATCAAAAAAATGTATAACGGGAAGTCTCATTTTAATAGCTGACAGATGGGCTACACATCCTAGATCCATAACCTCCTGAACATTTGAAGATGCTAGAAGCACAGCACCTGTCTGCCTGCATGCCATTACATCCTGATGATCTCCAAATATGGATAATGCATGGGTAGCAATTGCTCTTGCACTGACATGCAGCACACCCGGCAGCAGCTCGCCAACCATTTTATAAATGTTGGGTATCATTAAAAGCAGACCCTGAGATGCCGTATATGTTGTTGTAAGTGCTCCCGCCTGCAAAGAGCCATGCATCGCTCCGGCTGCACCGGCCTCCGATTGCATCTCAACCACTTTGACCTGCTGACCGAAAATATTTGTTTTTCCATGGGATGACCATTCATCCACACCTTCAGCCATTGGAGATGAAGGCGTAATGGGATAAATTGCTGCAACCTCCGTGAAGGCATAGGACGCATAGGCTGCAGCTTGATTACCATCCATTGTTTCAAGTTTTGGCATATTCAATTCTCCTTAATTTTTTATTTTTATTTTTTGCCAAGGAGAAAGAAAATATTCCAAGTGCTTATTTATCTTCTATTCTTATATTCTTATATTTTTATATTCTTTTATTTTTCTGTATTTTCTTCTATATTTTTTATATATTTCTATTCTTTAGAATTTTCTATATTTTCTTCTTTGATTTTTCTATTTTCCTGTTTCTTAATATTCATTTTCTTCTTCATTATTCTCTTCGACTTGTTCCTCATCTTCATCATAATACTCTATCTTATTCTTTTTAGCTTTCTTTGAAACCAGTTTAAATCTATTCTTAAGAACCTTCTTATAAAACATAATTATAGCAAACAAGATGACAGCCAGTACTACCAATGCTGGAATCAATTGTACTATTACCAATAAAAGCTCACTAAAAAAGTCTACAACACCTTCAATGCTTTCGGCAAAGCTATCCTTCAGCTTCTCCCAATATGTAGCTTCCTTTTGAGGCTTAGATTCAGGATATTTTTCACTCATTTCAATGGTTATAGTAGACAATTCCACTAAATCCTTCATTTTATTCAAATTACCTGTCAAGCTCTCAATCTCATGTCTTATATCCGTCAATCTGCTTTCAATTTTAAAAATTGTATCGGGATCGGATGTTTTTTTCAAATACTCTTCAAGCCTTGTTTCTTCATATCTGATTAGCCTCAATCTTGACTCTGTATCAAAAAATTTATCTGTCACATCATCGCTCTTAATACTTTCATTTACAAGTGTTCCGAGTCCCTTCAAATCTCCAAGAACACTATCAAATCTGTCTTTGTCAACTCTGATAATTATTGTACCCCTTGTTATGCTCTTCTCACCTTCAGCAACTCGTACTTTATCCCTTTTTATATTCGATTCCTGAACAAAGCCATATGCCGAAATCATTGACTTAATCCTGCTATATGCACTATCAAAGCTTTCTACCTCTATAGATACAAGTGCATTACGAATTATTTTTCTCTGTGACAATATAGCGTTGTTGAGTGCATTTTCCGACGATGTTGAAGTAGTTGTAGTTATCCCGTTTGCTTCACTGCTTATATCCACAGCTCCTGCTTCAGCGTTACTGCTTTTATTCGCGGCAGCTCCGTATTCCCCACCGAAATTCAATTCTCCTCTGTCAAATTTTTCTGTTCCTCCGACTTCTATTCTTTCTTTTGAATCACTATAATTATACTCCGCAGGCGATACAAGCTTTTCACTTGAATCTCCAGCTCCACCACATCCGGTCAGTATTGACACCGTAAACAACAATAAAATCAAAATTGACAAAGACCTTTTTAACATGTATATGCCCCCTTTTTATATATGTCACCTTTTTAAGAAATGATTTATCTATATAGACGCATAACAGATTGTTTTGTTCCAAATTTTATATAAAATTGGATTAAATCAATTTTCAAATCACATATTTACAACTATTATTTTTTATGCTACAATAGAATGCGTCGTCGGGGTGTAGCTCAGTTTGGCTAGAGTACTTGCTTGGGGTGCAAGGGGTCGTCGGTTCAAGTCCGGTCACTCCGACTTAGAAGAAAATCCTTGAAACTAAATGGTTTCAAGGATTTTTTTGCATAAAGAAAACCATCTGTTTTGCAGGTAGTTCTAAAAGTCTTTCAACTATGAGAAGAAAAAACTACCTCTGTTTGATAATATAGTGTATCTTAGCTAGTTGTACAAAATATAAAGGAAGTAGTTATCCAAATGGATATAGAAAGATTATCACATACACAATTGTATCCTTTATTTGTAGATATAATTTACCTATTTGTACTAAAGAAATTTATTGCGAAAGACGATATTCTAGTCAAGCGAATCTTTATATAAACTTGCTAATGCAATCAGCTATTAATTGTTGTGTATATTATTTATTGTTTGTTGTAAGATAAAAATACCGAAAGTTGCAAATCAAAATTCCATAGTATTGCAAGTGGAAATTCCATAGTATTGCAAAATCCATTGCAGGCATAAACCATATACTAAACCTTGTATTTGACTAAAGAATGCAAGGAGGAAAGGAGCATGCTCACAATAGACAAGATACATGATATCAGATTTCTTTTTTTTGTGAAAGGAGAAAATATTTCTCAAATCGCAGTTGCGTTACAATTGGACTGGAAGACAGTACAAAAGTATGTTGATATGACAAACTTCAACGCCCCCCAAACCAGCTTCAGAAAAGAAATTTTGTCCGAAACTTGATCCATATAAACCGATTATTGATAAATGGCTTGAAGAGGATAAAAGAGCACCACATAAACAGCGGCACACAGCTAAAAGGGTATTTAATCGTCTTATGGATGAAATTAACGGATTTGACTGTTCATATAGAACTGTCGCTTCTTACTATGCAGTAAAGCATAAAGAGATTTTTAATGGTGTTAAAGATGGCTTTCTTCCTCTGGAACATAGCCCAGGTGAAGCACAAGTTGATTTTGGTGCAGCCGATTTTTATGAAAACGGCAGACGGATATCTGGGAAGTACTTGGAGGTATCATTCCCATACGAGAATGTAATAAATTTTGTGTATTGAAAGATTAAGTGATCTCCTTCTTGGCAAGAATTAGTAATAATTATTGTTAAGGAGGAGAATTTTATGTCAACACTAACAAAAGAGCAGGTAAAAGCAATT
>Ga0208695_1000765_pt1 | contig 31584 bp, 24 predicted proteins | sample AD_UKC111_MetaG_FD_184449 | JGI IMG/M metagenome (GOLD analysis project Ga0208695, IMG submission 184449) | Active sludge microbial communities of municipal wastewater-treating anaerobic digesters from Hong Kong - AD_UKC111_MetaG (SPAdes)... | ecosystem: Engineered > Bioreactor > Anaerobic >...
TTCCGTTATATCCAAGTGTTTTCACCACTTTTTTATTCTTCTTCCAAAAATGAAAGAGCAAGTTTTTTTTGGAAATATTATCGTCCCCTGCTTCGACAAATTTTAAACGAAGAATATGAACGAATAGAATAATTAATTTTTTTCTTAGTACATGACAAAAAAATTTTAAAAACATTTATATTTTTTATTTTCAGATATTTAATAAAAGGGCTTTGCCCCAAACCCCACTTACTTTTTTGTCTTGAAACAAAAAAGTAAGCAAAAAAATTCAAGACTGTGTCCACTTCACTCGAAAAACTTACGCTCGAAAAGCTGAAATCGCCCAAACTCATTCCGACGAAATACGTCGGAACTCAAACAAGGACGATTTTTAAACGCTTTTCTCACTTGTTTTTCGGCTCACCGGACAAGGTCAAACCCAAGAGCTTGACTTATATGTCCTGTTTTACAGATATATAAAACAAATGTCTCAATTTTTGTCATGTATTAAAAATTTTTTTAGTTAATTCAATGATATAACCGTATGACCAGAAGCATTGACATAATCTCAAATGACGCTGTTTTTTCGCCACTGATGAAAAGTTTTGTAAAACGCATGGATCCAGAAATAGTTTTACACGAGGCTTCATCCCTTGAGTTGCTTTACAAACAATTGAAAGAAAATAATTTCGATTTAATTATTGTAGATGGCAACTTTTCAGAAAACTCTGCCATTGACTTATTGTATATCATTCGATTCAAGCTGAAAATTTTTACTCCTATCTGGTTTTTTACTGTTATTCAAACGCCCGAATATTACAACAAAGCACTTCAGGTTGGTGCCAATGTTATTATTGAAAGGCCATTCGATCCCATAGAAATTGCCTCACAAATTCACGAATTTCTGCACAATAAAGTCTCTGTAAAAAATTGAAAGTTATACAAACGAACCAACAATATGAAAAAAAAATTTCAACTGATTGTTTTTCTGATCTTGCTTGCCTCAACTGGTTTTCTGCAAGCTCAAACCAATGTCGATTCGATATTCGCCGTTGCCATAGAAAAAGCTCATGGTGGAGCTTATGCAGCAGCCATTCGGGAAGCTAAAACGGCTTTGTCTGCCGATACTGCTCGGGGTGATATTTGTGTTTTTTTGGCTAACGTTTACTCGTGGTCGCAAAAAAACGATTCTGCTTTACTGTTTATAGACAAGGCAAAAAAATTGAACTATCTCAATGAAGAATTTTATGACAGTTACCTCAATATTTTGCTGCGTTCAGGGAAATATGAAGAATTAGAAGCTGCCTGCGAAGAAGCAGAAAAGAACAATTATGGCGATACTAAAAACCTTTTGACAAAAAAACTCATTGCCTATGCTCAAACCGGTGCATACGAAAAAGGAATCGGTTTATTTAAAGACGAAAAAAACAAAGTTTATCTACAAGAAAAAACCATTGATGAACTTTACACTTCTCTGCTGATGAAACAGCGCTCCAATTTGCTTTCGGTAAATTATTCGCTCGACATGTTCGACAACAACGATCCGCAACATCTTTTTTCTTTGGGCAATGCCATGCAGTTTAAAAACAGAAATATCGGATTTAATGCCAACTATGCACATCGTTTTGGAAAAAATGATGTGCAAATCGAATTGAATGATTATTCCGTTATTTACAAAAAAAACTATCTTTATTTCAATTATGGATATGCTCTTACTGGCGATTTGTTTCCCCGTCACCGAACGGGACTGGAATATTATTTTGCCATAAGCAAGCATTGGGATGGCTCACTGGGCGGTCGATACATGTTTTATCCAAACGCAGAAAACAAAAATGTTGTTATCTTTACCGGCAATGTAGGACATTATTTCGGAAATAATTGGGCTTCATTAAGGCCTTTTTATGTGGTACAAAATAATTTGCAATCACTTTCTGTTGTACTTAAATATCGTCTCTACGCAAACGACAGTAGAAATTTCTGGGGATTGGAAGCCGGAATAGGCAATTCTCCCGACGATATTCTGGCAACTTCGCAAAGTTCATTTAACGAATTAATGTCTTATCGTATCAAGTTGGAAAAAAACTTTAAGGTGAACAGAATTTCGGATGTAAATATCGGATTGGGTTACATGTACGAACAAATCAATCAAAATGCTACCAAACAATTTCGTAATCGCTATCTTGTAGAAATTGGCTATAAATACAGATTCTAAAATGAGAACAATAGGCTTATATCTGAAATATCTTTTTAACAGGTTTATTTTTATTATAGCCTTGTGTCTTGGCGTATTTCTGTTTTTCTTTCTGAAGCAGAAGGAACTTCTAATTTTTAACTATTCGGTTAACAATCCTTTGTATCCGTTCATCGAACAAACTCCTACATGGCTTTATGTGGTTCAGGTACTGATTATTATTTTCTTACTGTTGGTTATTGTTGAACTAATTTCGCTTATTTCCGTTACAATGCGAAAGTCTTCTGCCGAGAAAAAGAATCAACTTCTTGCGAAGCAGATTTGGGAAGAGATTTTTGTTCAAAAGAGGCCACATTTTTCCAAAGCTGATCGTAATTATCCGATTTACCGCCTGTTGATTGTTGAGCGTTGAGACTTAATGAACATACCACACATAAAAGAATGTTAAGAATTGATTTTTCCATTATCTGAAGATTCGTAAACAAACATTTTCAATATCAATAAGACGCTGAAAACCCGTAAAGGTTGCACAAAAAACGAGAAATATCTCATTGTAACGTTTAACTATTTGTAGAACAGTTAGAAACTACTTTTGTTGAATCTTCCAAAAATATTTTTCTCACTAAGCCCAATATTCATTCATTTGAATTTGAATTATAATTTTCTCCTTCTAATTTTTATCATGTATCACTAATTATCAGCTATCTAAAACATTTTGGGTGCATTAACTCCATTCTTATAATGGCATTACATCTCAACTATAACATTTGAAGCAGATTTATTTGTTTTTGCATATCGTTCATAATTAAATCTTCGAAAGACGACAGCAGTCAGTGAATATACAATTACTTGGATCCATAAAGCGATATATTCAAATTTCACCTGTGATAAATCGGCACCCATAGAATTAATCTTGATATATCCCTGAATTCCATACGTAGTCGGGAACAACATTCCGAAAGTTCTCCAAAAACGAGAAATATTGGACATAGGCCAAGAAAATCCACTTAAAAATAGAAGGACAACCGTCGAGAACAAAAATACGACTAACCCAGTTTCCCTGTTTTTGATAAAACTTGCGATAGTTAACGAGAAAAATATGGCAGCCAATAAAAATGGCATCATAAACAGTATCACATCAATCGATTTCCCAATATGAGGCAAATTAAATATTTTCGGAATAATCAATAAGATATAGCAAACTACCGTAATGTAAAACAAAAAATAGAAAAGGACTTTCCCTAATAATTTTTCGTAAGTCGAGCCATTCAAATGTGCGAATATATCGTTATACAACCGACCCTCCTCACAGGCAGAACCATTGACAATCGTAAGACCAAAAAAAAGAGTTTGATGAATAATCAAAATGAGTATGGCCGGCAGCAAAAAACTTGCAAAACCCATTGGCTTATTATAAAGGATGTTGGCTTCATGTTCAAAAGGACTGGCAACAATTTCTGCCGTTTTTCCTGTTACGCCAAGTTGGTTCAAGCGTTGAAGTTTAATATCGTTTCCCGCATCCAAAATAGCAAAATTGGCGCCCAGCATCATTGCTCGATAATATAAGAAACTGCTCATATCGCAATAAATGGAGACAAACGCCTGTTCATTTCGATTGATTTTTTTTTCATAATCTTTCTCGATATAAATAACGCCATGCACATTTTGCCGACGAAAAGCTTTTGCAGCTTCTTCCAGATTGGGAAACGACGCTACCACTTCTAAATCAGGTGATGCATCTATGCGCCTTGTCAGATCACGAGAAAGAAAAGTTTGCGATTCGTCCACAATAGCGACCGGCATATTACGAATTGTCTCATTTCGATAGATCATAGGATATAGCAGCGGATAAAAGAGTGTTGCTCCAAAAAAAACAATAATAAACCTCCAATCATTCAATATCATTTGAAGTTCTTCTTTCATCGCTTTCCAAACTCGTTTGCAGCTCTCTCTGAAACTTTTCCAAAAATTATAGTTAGTTTTTTGCATCGTAATCAATTATTTAAAACTCTTATCTGTTCTGAAGATAACATTTTGAAACCTCTTACTTACTAATACTGGCAAAATAAGAAACGCTGCCATAGCGGCAATGTAATGGACAGAATATCGAAAACTTGTTCCATTCAAAGCTTCGTTTACATATATTTTAAAATAATGTCGAATTGGAAATAATTCCGAAAAAATACGTGCCGAACGAGGCATCCCTTCAATAGGAAACGTGAAACCGGCATAAGTAAAAGCGAGCAATCCATAAAAGGCCGCAAAACTTACAGTGTCGTGTATACGCGGGAACAGTGAAATCATGAAAAATCCTATCGCTTGATATGCCATTACATATAACACAGTTGCACCCGACATCCGTATCAAACTACCATTCATAGGAAAATGCATGAAACGGAACAACAAAATGTTTCCGATTATTCCTATTACAGAAAATAGAACGGTATAGGGCAATAACTTACCAACAACTGCTGTGAAAACAGATTCATCGGCAATTGCAAGCCAGGAACCAACTGTTTGTTCTTTGATTTCCACCCCTATACAAAAAATTGTTAACATCAAAACGCATAATTGCAATACTCCGAAGACAAGTACATTGAGTAAATATACTCCATAATTTGCGCCATAGTTTGCAATCAAATGCGTATCGATAGCCACAGGCTGTAGAATCGGCATCAAATTTTCTTCCCCGACAATCCCTTTTGCCTGTAACATTTGTTGTTGAATAAATCCGGCGGCCAATTCATTTATGAAAGTTAATTCTTTATACGAAAGCGATCCGGCAACCAAATAGGCATCATTGACGTAAAACGTAATTTTAGGTTGACGGTTTGCGAGCAAATCTGCTTCAAAGTCGGACGAAAGTTCTACAATAGCATATATATCACCTTTTTGCATATCGTTTCGTGCCTCCGAAAAGTTTGGATAAGTTCTGATAATATTAATTTGTGGAGAATTGTCTATCGTTTGAATCAGTGTTCGGGAAGTACTTGTATTGTCTTTGTCAATGACTCCAATTGGTAATTGCTGGGGCAATCCTTCTGCAAAAAAAGTCAAAAAGAAAACATAGCAGAAAAACATGGTCCCTACCGATGCGAGAAAATAAATCGGGCGCACCTTCATTCGTTTCCATTCCCTATTTATCACTTTATTTAATGACATATCAGTTTCTGTATGAGATAATTATTTTCAAATATGAAGCTCAATGTAATACAATTGCCGACATTCCCGGTCGTAAATTCTGAATAGGTTGTATAGGCCGTGCTTGGATTTCGAACGTTTTGGCGTCAAATTCGCCGGTTGTTTTTGTCGCTTTCCATGTCGCATATGAAGCTAATGGCTTGATGCCTGTTATTTTGAGTTGAGTTTCAGTATTGTTTAGTGCAGGTATTTTCACTTTGATAATTGCACCCATTTTCATAGAACCTAGTAAATCTTCTCTAACATTGAAAGTGAACCAACAATCATCCAAATTTACCACACTCATAATCGGAGCGCCGGTTCCTACGAGTTCGCCTTGTTTTGGAAAAATATCAGATACTTCGCCTGAAATAGGAGAAACTAAAACCGTTTCTTTCATATATGCCGCAACTTCGTCTACCGCTCCGCGAGCCCTGTCCAACATTGCTTGTGCAGCCATCTTATCTTCGAATTCCGTTCCGTTTTTTGCCATTTCATATTGTGATTTTGCGGCTGCAGCCTGTGCAACGGCAGCCTGATATTGAGCTTCGACCTCGTCGCGTTTTTGAGCCGGAACAACTCCTTTTTCGTAAAGGCGTTGAATGCGATCATATGATTTTTTTGAAATTTCCACTCCAACTTCTGCCTTTTGCCACATCTCATAAGCTCCTTGTATTATTTCGCTGCGAGCACCTTTTTGAGCTTTCATGCTCTGTGATGCAGCTGCACGCTGAGCGGCAGAAGCTTGTTCCATTTTTGCTGTAATTTCGGGACTGTCAATTATGACAACTGTATCACCTTTCTGAATTTTTTGACCTTCTTTTACTCGTAAACCGGCAATTCTTCCGGGAATTTTTCCCGATATTCGAACTTCGGTTGCTTCTGCCGAACCCTGAATCACAATCGGTTCCGGTTTATTAATAATCCATCCGATTGCAAAAAGTGCAATAAGAACAACAATCATTATAAAAGCAGCAAGATTCACTTTTTTATCATTATTTTCGTTATTCATATCCCGTAAAATTTTATTGGTTTCTAAAAAATTGTTTTCGATTTTTTGAGTAATAAATTATTGAAATGATTCGGTAAGCTGACCAAGCGATTTTTTGAGGTAAAGATTGTTTAACTTCACATCAATGAGAGCATCGATATAGTCGGACTTTGCCGACACCCAAGCAGTTTGTGCAGCTAGTAAATCAGATGAAGTAATCACTCCGGCCGAATAACCTTCCTGAGCATACATCAGATTTTCTTCGGCAACATCAACATTTGTCTTGGCTGTCAATTGTTTTTTCAAACTTTCCGTGATGCGATAGCGGTTTTGATCGATTTGTAATCTTATCTTTTCTTTCGTATCATCCAATTTTAGTTTTGCTACAACTGTTGCCGATTGTGCAGCATTTCGAGTGTAAATTCGCTCACCAAAATGGAATAATGGTATCGTTGCCGAAATTCCGACCGTGAACATTCCTCCAAATTTTTGCTGAAAGCCATTATAAACATTGGGATTAGTGGTAAGATAACTACCCGTTAAAGCAATATTCGGCATAAAACGGGAATTCATTATTTTTCGATTCGATTCGGCAATATTTTGTGCCTGAACGAGCATTTGAATTTCGGGACGACGTTCGTATACATCTTCTATTGAAGGAGGCTCGTTCAATTCAATCGTGTCCTGCAATTTGCTATCAGAAAGTTCATACGTCTGATCGAGGGGCAAACCGCAAAGCTGATTAAGCGCCATTCGTGACAATTTCAAACCATTTTCGGCTTTTGTCAGTGATAAATCGGCTTCATTCAATTTCACTTTTACCTTCAAAACTTCCGATTTCGTTACTAAACCTTCTTGCTGCATGGCGCAAATATCACTATCCATCTTGATGAGCAATTGTCGATATTCTTTTGCCAGACTCACTTTATTTTCAATCGAAACAACTCTCCAATAGGCTTCGTCGATATTTACAATAATTTCCTGGGTTTTGTCGGTCAAATTAGCTTGAGCGATTTGTTCGTTATATTTTGCGATTTTGTTTAATTCAATAATTTTTCCTCCCATAAAAATAGGTTGCACAAAACTTATTCCTCCAACAAACACATTCTGTATATCAAATTCCATTGCATCTTTTGGTAAAATGGCATAATTCTTCCACATCAAATTTTCGGGATTTTTTGTTGGATCAAAAGGATTGCCCTTAGCGTCCAAAGGCACAGCCTGACCATCAATCATCACAAATTTGTTATTGACGGCAAGTCCGTCAATTGTATAGGTTCCATCCCCATTTGGATGGGGAGGTGAAGTTGGAGAACCAATTCCAAATTTTCCGTTTTGGTCTAAAACCCCAATCGGCAGAAATGCATCACTTCCCATCAACGAAATGTTTTTTTGATTCCAAGTGTAATTACCAAATGCCGAAAAACTCGGTAAAAATTGAGTAAATGCCGCCTTTTGCATTTCTTGTGCCGCACGTATATTTTCTTTGGCTATTTTTAGATCTTTATTATGATCAAGAGCCAATTTGCGGCATTCAGGCAAGTCTAAAGTTTGTTGTGCTCCAACTGTTAAAAACAAGCAAACAAATACAGTGAATAATGCAATTTTTCTATTCATCGTAATTTAGTTAATTATGCATCTATTTATATGTGAAATTATATTTGAATTGATTTTTAAAACGATTCAAGAATTTTCGAGATTTTTCATTACTTTAAGGAGAAATTCTCGAGCAAGGGAAAGATCCTCGTCAGAAATGCCTTCAAGTGCCTGGTTTACGACCCGATCGACAGCCTTCGTGGTTTTTCCCTTCAATGCAAGACCATCGGATGTCAGATGAATAAGATTGATACGTCTGTCGGTGGGATGAGAAACTCGAACAACCAAATTTCTCTTTTCCAGGTTATCAATCAACCGTGTCATGCTCGGTTTGTCCTTATGCGTTAGATCACAAATATCCTGTTGTGTGATTTTATCTTCATTCCACAGACACGAAAGGACTGACCATTGCTCTGTAGTAATGTGTATTCCTTCATGATTGAAAGCTCTCAACAATGCTTTATTGATTGTGCTCGAGATTTTTCCTGTGAGAATATCAAAAATTTCATTATCCTGTAATTTTGACATAAGAATATGGTTAGTTAAACAACGATACAAAGGTAAACTATTATTTTGACTGCAAATGAGAATCACTTCAAAATTTATATTCATTTAACATTATAAGGAGGGAAGAATAAAAAGTGATGCATCTAAATTTACACGAATTCGTCAGAAATCGATATAAATATAAACACACAATCAAGATTCCATAAACGATATGTTGATTTTGATCTTAAATGACTTAATATAAAGCAATCTTCCGGTTCCATCTCGTCTTTTTATTTTTTCTTCGAACAAAAAGCATTTTGATTTGTTTTTTTGTCGTGATTTATTTATATAAAACAATTCTAAATAGATAATGAGAAGAATTGGAATTTAAATCATCAACAAACGTAGGTTTCATAAATATGGCATATATACCTTAATTCCGCAACTAAATATTAAAAATAAAGAAGCAAAGCGTTGATAAAAAAGAAATTACCAAACACTTTGCCAAGTGTAAAGTGTAAGATTTCACCTATCTTTATGAGTGAAAACAAAAAAACAAAGTAAATCTTACAGAAGATGAAATTACAAAAAGTTTCGCAATCCATGAGTCCATTTGCAGGAATTTTTTTCGTTCATGAAGAATTTAGCAAATGTGGTTTATTGCGACTCATAGACCGGCAATTAGGCAAAAGGAATAATTGGGGATACGGTCACGGAGAACTGTTCAGGACGTGGTTCGAGATATTCTTTTGTGGAAGAAAAGCTTGCAAGAACGTTCCGTCAACTGCGGGATAACGGAATAACGATCAACCGTTCACGAATGGATGCCGGTTCGTATGCAAAAGACATTATCGATACGGTTTCAAAGAATTGCGATCTTTTCTATATCCGGGCCAACAAATCGGAAAGCATGATGGAACAGATAAGCCAAATAAGCGAATGGCAAAAAGTTGAGATCAACTACAAAACCTACGAAGTAGCCTCCATTCCCTTTTAAACAGTTTTTTGAAGAGCGCAATTATCGACTGGTGTTCATGCGGGAAGAATCGGATGATGCACAAATGAACCTGTTCACGGGAGACAACATGATTTATCGAGCCATCTTGACCAATGATCATGAATGGGACGAAAAGCAGGTCATCGAATACTACAATATGCGTGGAGCAAGCGAAAAACTGTTCGATATTCAAAACAACGACTTTGGGTGGGGACGTCTTCCTACCTCCGAGATGAAGAGCAATACCGTATTTTTGATCATGACGGCCATGATGAAAAACTTCTACAACTACTTTATCAAAAAGGTATCGGCGGTATTCAAAGATATTCCTTCAACCTCAAGAATAAAACGGTTTATTTTCAAATTCATCTGTGTTGCCGGCAAATGGATCAAACAGAGTCGACAATGGAAACTCCGACTTTACACCGACCGTACTATCGGCTGTGCTTATCCTGAATATCAGCCCGTTATCAATTGAATTAACAAACGTGAAAGGGTAAAGTATGTCTTGACGTTAAAAATAGGATGAAATATCCCTTTTTCTGCCCTTAAATTTGCAAATAGAAAGTACATTTTCCCGGACAATTTTATGTATCGAGAAAAGAAAAGCGTGAAATCTTGAAAACGGCAATTTGAATGTCTGCCGAAATATGCCCTCTTTTTGCAAAATAATTGACTTGCAGATTTTAGGATGAATATTATTGATAAGCAATCATATAACAATTTAATTTAAATAATCTCTATTGTAAATAACTCAAGTTTCGCACTTCAGAAAAGGCTGAAAATAAGGAATAAAAAAGAGATAAAAAAGAAAAAAAAAGTAGCATATTTTGTCTAATATATCATTAAAAATGAGTATATTAGCTGTATAATTACAAAAACAGAAAAAATATGTTACCGGACAAAATTAAGAAAAAAATTTCTGAAATTGGAACAGATTTCAATGAAAACAAATTAGAGAGCACAAATATTTTGAAAGGTTTCAAGGCGTTGAAACTGACAGAAGGATTTTCGGAGTTCAAGCATTTGAAAAGGAGCGGTTACAGTTTTCAATTGGTATTGTCGGCAATGATTTATGCCGTGACGTCAGGCAGAAAAACGGCCGTATCTTCACTGCCTCTGCTAAGGGAAAAAGGACTTATGCTGGGTAAGGATGTATTGTATCGTTTGAAGAATAATGCAGGGATCAATTGGCGGAAGCTGTTATGGCAGACAGCATGTAAGTTTATCGGCATAACCAAACAGGAGCAAGAAGTATCACATAAGGTACGATGCCTCATATTTGATGACACCCTGCTTGAGAAGACAGGGAAAAAGATGGAAAAGATCGGGAAAGTTTACGATCATGTAACAAACACTTTCAAATTGGGATACAAGATGTTGTTAGGATTGTATTGGGACGGAAAGTCGATGATTCCGTTGGATTTTTCACTTTCGAGAGAGAAAGGGAAACGTGTAGAGAAGCCTTACGGAATGAGCCGAAAGAAATTGAACTCCCAGTAATAAAATCAAAAAAAGGGTAAATGAATGTTTCATGGCATGATTTTTTAAGTGTTAATTTTATTTGAATTGCTGTCAGGAACACGATTAAAAACAAACTACCGATTTTTCACTTCTCAGATCAACTAAATTAATAACGATAAAAAAACCAATAATTTATCGGTAAAAATATCATCAATTTATCTAAAATGTACTTCTATTAATAATTTTTGATATTAATTATATTTTTTATAATTTAAGAATTATTGAACATGTAAAAAATTAATAATTACGCTTGAATTGAATCGGTAGATCAAAAAAATATACATTGGAAATACACAAGAAGAAGGTTAGAAAAAAAATTTTTGTGAGCCAGAGAATAAACCGTTTCAGCAATTTGTGAACTGACATAAAAAACATCCAAAAGATATTTCAAAATAAAACAATAAATTCTGGATGTTCTAAAATTTTAAAACAAAAAAGAAAAGCAAAATTTAAAGAATCAAATTTTGCTTTTCCTTGAGTTACTAAAACAAATCACAAACCTATTTTTCTTACAAAATTATTTATTTTTACTATAAAAACTCCTTTACCAAGCGAACTGGCATTAATTAAATTATCTGAAGTTTCAATCATTTTACGTCCTGACAAATCAAAAATAACCACTATGTCGTTAATATTTTTGTTCTTAACAACAATATTTTTTCCTTGCACGCTTACAATCGGATTATTGGCTTCAACTGTTTTAACAGCATTCGGCGTATAAATGATGTTTGCCGATGGAGAAGATGCCAAGATATCGTTTTGAATTGTTTCAAAAGCTTCAGGCGTAAAATTGGCTCCTGTTAAATCTACCGTTTCCAGTTGTGTACATCTAACAATTGACAAAGATGTCAGATTTGGATTATTCGACAAATTAACTGTTTTTAACGGCATTGTATTGTAGGGTCCACCATCTATTACAATGTCAGTTAAATTATTACCTGACAAATCAATTGTTTCCAGCCATGAAAGGTCGTTTCTATCCCAATAATTTTCAAGACTACTGTATCCTTCCGGAGTTGCCGAATAATCAAAGGACATTGTGCTGATTTGTACAAATTGAATTTGTGTACCAGCAATCTGATTGTAACCTTTGTTAGCATAGTTTATTCCCGTAATACCATACCATTTACTTCCATTATCGGCCGAGGTGCCAGCATAGTAAGTAGGAACAAAACTTTCAGCAGTAAAAGATAATCCGGGAAGAGTTTTCCACTGATCATAGTCCGTGTTGATTGTCGGTTGTCCAGTTCCTGCATCAGTTGTCATTGGCAAAGTTGGGACATCATCCCCTGTCCCTTTTTCAATTGCTTTCAAAAAACGGTCAATCTGATTTACACCTAACACATAGCTGCCGGCATAAGTAACAGAGCAAACCATCAAAGCCATTAAGAAGATAAAAATTTTTTTCATACTTAAATAATTTTAAATGTTAATAAACTGATTATTATATCATAAGATGTGTATCCTATGACTAAGTATTGAGACGATTTAATATAAAAAAACCATGAAAAAAATTACCATTTTTGGATAAAATTTTTAGGTGTAATCTGATATCGTTCTTTATATACCGAAAAGCAAAAGAATTAGTAAGTGCCTGACTTATTAATACCATCTAATTGATGTAAAGCAAATGCATAAGCACCTAAAGAAACAGCTTTACTTGTACCTAAAGAAGATATGGCAATTCCTGTTTTCTTACTATTCTCATATAAAACTTCCTGTTGACTTTTCGGGACTTTGACCATTGTGGACGAACTTTTTAGAAATTCCCTATGATCCTCCTGATCCATAAGATTATAAACTTCCATTTCTAAAATAGGAAATTTTTCACCCGAAAAAGTAAACAGATATTTCCTCATTTCTCTTATCATTGCAGGCAAAAAATATTTTGCTGCTCCCGATAAACCACCTCCAATTACAACTAATCCGTCAACAATATCCAATGCATTTATAATAGCATGAGCTGCTGCTTCACCTAATTCTTCAAAACTTTGTACAGCCGCATTAATATTACCTACCTTTTTGCCCTCAGCTATATTAAAAATATCTAAAGGAGTCAAAAAAACATCTTTTTCTCCACTTACTTCTTCATAAACTCTTTTTACAGCTCTGATACTCACACTTTCCTCAGTAATAAGTTTTGGATATTTAATATTTTTCATGTGCCAAATATCTCCACCACAACCATTATCTCCTATTAACAAACAACTATCAATAACGACTCCGGCTCCAAAACCTGTACCTAATGTGATTCCAAGTAGATTTTTATATCGTTTGGGATTATTTAGCCGAGCCAATTCATTATTAATCATTGGCAAAATACCGGCTAATGCTTCGCCATAAGCAAATAGATTGCCATCATTATTGATATATACAGGGATATGAAACTCTTCTTTCAGAAAAGCCCCTAAAGGAATACCACCACGAAATGCTGAAAAATTTGGCAAGTCTCCTATTACACCGTTCACATAATCTGCAGGTCCGGGAAATGCAAAACTGATTGCAACAGGTTGATCAAACAACTTATTTATAACTTGTTGAAATCCTTGAACTATAGCATTTAAACAAGTATCTAAATTATCCGTAACGGCTGCAATATTTACAGGTTCAACTATCTCCTGAAATCCTTGGATGGCAGAAAACACAAAATTAGTACCTCCAGCATCTAAAGTTAAAACTATTCTCTTATCATTGTTATACATAAAAATTTATTGTTGATGAAAATCATATTTCAGAAACGCACATAAGCTTTAATAGTCATACAGGTTTTTCCTTCTGATTTTCCAAAAGGTTGTATAATGTATTCTTTAATTTTAGATGGAATAATAAAAGTCTCTGCATAGTGAACAACAAAAGGATTAAACTCGTCAGTAGGGCTTTTAACGACAACCTCTTCTCCTTCAATCAAGTTTAATACATTTACACTTTGGTTTGTAAAATGTTTTACTGGTACAGAAAAAGTATGACGACGCGTTTCTATAAACTCATTTGGATGTAACCCTGTACGTTCTTCTTTCCATCTATCTCCTTCAGAAATTATTGTGAATTGATTTCTGAGGTGATTTTGAACGTATTGAGTATCCCTGTTCCAATCAATAACCTGTTTACCTCTTTCAATATTTATTGGTCTTGGTTTTCCATCTAACCCTAATCGTTGCCAATCCCAAAGTTTGAAAGTAAATAAGTTAGGAGTTGAACTGATCTCCAGCACTAAAGCTTCAGCTCCAGAACAATGAATTGTTCCACCAGGAATTAAGAAATGATCATGTTTATTTGCTGGTATTTTGTTTACATATTTTTCTACATCGAAAAACTCACCATTAACTTGTGATTTGTGCAAGTCATTAATCATTTCATTCTTATCTACATTCGTCTTTAATCCAACAAAAACAACAGCTCCTTTTTTTGCATCAAGTAAATAATAACTTTCATCTTGCGTGTAATGCATCCCGAATTTTTTTTGAATAAATTGAGTTGTAGGATGCACTTGTAAACTCAGATTACCACCTTTGACTGTGTCAAGGAAATCAAATCTAATTGGAAAATCTTTTCCAAAACGTGCTTCAACAGGCTCGCCCAATAAGTCTCTACTCCGTAACAAAACAAGATTAATAGACGGCATTTCGAATATTGTATTATTAATTTCAAAGAGAAGACTATTTTCTTCCGGAACACAATCGAAACACCAACCATAATTTTCTACTTCTGGATTTAGAGCACATACTTCCTTCATCCATTGACCACCCCAAGGTGCAGGGTCAAAGAAAGGGACAACACGAAATGGAGAATTGATTGTTGCATCAATACCAGTGAAAAAAGTGTTTTTATCAATCATTTTTGGATTATCTAACACATGGGTATCAATCCAAAAATCTACTTTTTCAAACAATGTATCCTTATAATCATCACAAATTCTCCAATCGTTGAAATAACCTCTTTTATATTGCACTGAAACTGCATCTGCTCTGTTGTCAATGCCGAGAGCCATTACTTCATGTCTTCTGAAACGTTGCTGAATTTCCCAACGGGCCATATCCACATAAACAATAACAGCATTTTCAGGCGCTAACATTGCAGCTCCTGTTCCTAAAATAATTTTGGAATCGCCTTTATTAATTTGTTGTTTTGCCTTTTGAAATTTTTCATTGTCAAAATAATCTTCTAAATGAAGATTGGTTACGTAGCCAAAAAGTTGGTCATCTGTTATAAATCTTTTTGTCAAATCATCAATTTCTCTTTCAGATTTTAACAAATCTCGCGTATTGATAAGTGGAGCATTACTAATTGTTGAAAATGCAGAAATAATTTCATCTTCGTGTGTTCCAGTATAAAGATCAACCGCCAAAACACGACCCAAATTGGTAAAAACTGATAATTTGGAAATAATAGATTCCCAACCGATAATGATGTCCCCTGAAATTTTTGTCGATGGAAATTTATCATAATTCGATTGTCTCATATTCATATAGTAAATGAAATTTTTAAAAGATTCCTTCTTGCAATGCACAGTACTTACAAAGAAGATTCTAATGTTCTTGGATTGCTTCCTTCAATGTTTCTTAAACTAAATGAACAAAAAGCCAAATAAAATGCACATGCCAATATCACCATTATACCACCTATAATTCCAAACTCAGAAATAGCAAGTCCTATGATAGGAGTTATAATTCCACCACCAGCAACTGCTGTAATGATGAGGCCAGAGATTTCATTGACTTTCGCTGGTCGGCATTGTAATGCAACAGAAAAAATGATCGGAAAAATTGAAGATGCAAAAAAACCTATTGCCCCAATACAACACAGATTTAACAATTCATTTTTAAAAAAAATCAAAATTAGAATTGAAAAAATACATGCAACAATATTAATCTGAAAATATTTAATTTCGTTAATACGCGACAGGAAAAAAACTCCCAACAGAGCTCCAACTGTACGGCAAAGAAAATATAACTGCGGTGCAAATTTGGCTTGAGCCAATGGCCATTGAAATCGAAATTCCATAATTTTAGAACTTGTATAGTTCGTTGCAACATCGACGGCAACAACAAAAAAGATTCCTAAAAAGAGTAACAATATATTTTTATCTTTCAAAAGCATCATAGTACCTTTATATGAAATCTTAGCGGTTTTTATTGAAATTTCTTCTTTATTTATTGGCGTAATTAAAAGCCATAAAGCTGATAATAAAGTTACAAAACCAAGAATTGGGAAACAATAATACCATTTGTTTTCACCAAATAAAGAAATAGCTAACAAGACAAATTCTGGCCCACACAATGAAGAAACTGCCTTTATTACTTGACCCGACGTCAGACTACTTGTTAAAAATTTTGGATCAGTAATTACATTGCTCAATAAAGGATTTAGAGAAACTTGCAAAATTGCGTTACCTATGCCAAGTAAAGCATAAGCTATTAAACATGTATAACTATTAAATATTATCAATGGAAGTATCATCCCGAATATAGTTATAATCAAGCTGATTAATACGGTGTTTTTGCGCCCCCATTTATTCATTTGATTTCCTATTGGTATTCCCAAGAAAAGAAACCAGATAAAAACCATAAAAGGTACAAATCCTGTTAAAACATGCGACCAATTAAAGGTTCTTTGTACATAATCAGAAGTAATCCCTACAATATCAACGAATCCCATTATAAAGAATCCAAAAAGGACGGGCAATACTTTTATAGTGACATTTTTATTATTCATACAGCTAAAATGATAGAATGCTTTCTTTTATCTTAAACAAATATATTTATACTAAATAATTCTATTTCTATTATTGTATTTCTGGTAATTCATTTGTGCCCCAGTTATAATTAGGCACTTTATCTAACCAAAGTTCCAAAATTCCTCCTTTTTGAAAATCTTCATGCGTTATCCAAAATCTATTCAATGCATTACCATTAAAGCTCGCTTTATTGATATAGACATTATCTCTACTGTTATTGTGAGTTTTAATAATAAATTTATCACCTTGATAATATTTTTTATCCAATTTTATAGAAATTTCATCAAAGATTGGAGAAGTAATTTCATAAATAGGCTTAATAGATTCAGTACCCAAAATATTAAACAAGCCTATTGACATCAAGACATCAATGGCACTCATTTGTCCCTGATCCTCATCGTGCCCACCATATCCTAAATCTGGTGTTGTGCCACCATAAGCTTGTTGTTTAACTTTTCTTACCCAATATTGAGTCAACCATGGTTTTTGTGCATAACTGAAAATATGAGCATCGGAGCAACCCGGTTGGTTTGCATAACTTATATAACCATTTGAGTAGCTGTAAACAAAATCATTATTTTCCGATTGAGAAAATGCATAATTTAGTTTTTTACATAAATTTTCTTCACCTCCCATTAATTCTATTAATCGATAAATATCATGAGAAACGCCCCAGGTTGCCTGCCAAGAATTTGATTCAATCCAACCCACATTACTTAAAGGATCTTTATGGATAAATCTCCCCTTCCTGTCTTTTGGTAACAGAAGTTGTATTTCACTATTAAAGTTTGGTTCCCAATTTCTCGAACGTTTTTTAAAATATTTATAGTCATCGAATTTATTTAATTTATATGCCATTTGTGAAATTCCCCAATCCTGAAAAGCAGCTTCAACACCAATTCCAGCATTTTCTGGCCACCAACCTTTTTTAATATAAAATTCCACATCTTCCTTCTTTCCCAACATTCCACCTGGCATGTGATTCCTTTTAATTATATCAAAAGCATGATTAGGATCTTGTTTCGTCAATAATCCTTTCATGTAAGTACTAATAATTAAATTACTTGCCGGACAACTGGTCATAATATAAGAATATCCTCCTCCACATGGACCACGAGGCAATAAATTTCCATTATCGGCATATTCTATCATAGAAGCAGACATCTCATCTTGAATTTCAGGCCATGCAAGTCCCCATAAAACATTAAGATTCCATTGAGTCAACCACCATGCATCACAATTATACATGTTAAATCTAACTTTATTCCCTTCCATTGGTAGCCGTTTAATTTTAAAAACAGCATCTGTAAAATTTCCAATACGTTTTCCCTGAGTTCTGTCCGGATAATATCCATTAATATCATTAATTTTTTGTCTTCCTAATAACACATGCCATAAATCAGTATAAAACTTAACACGCTGCTCAATCGTACCACCTTTTACTTCTATTTTCCCCAACCAATTATTCCAAATATTTCGAGCATTATTCCTGACCGCATCAAAATTCCAATGATTCAGTTCCCTATCAAGATTAACATGTGCATTTTCTTCGCTCGTATACGAAATTGCCACTTTCATTTTCAACGTATCAGCCTGATTCATGTTATACTCGGCTCCCAAACACAATTTTTCTCCTTGAAAAACTTTATTCGAATCGGATAATATTTCTCCATTGTCCCAAACATTAAATTTAAAAGGTTTATCAAATTGAATAACAAAAAAAACCTTTACATCAATGGGGCCACCCCAAAATCTGTCAACAGTACTAACAGAGCCTTCAATTTGGTTATCACTAACTTTTTTGACTTTGGCATTTTTCATTACACAATTTCCAACCAATCCGTACAAATTAATAATAATACGTGCATCCGATTTTTTGGTATATCTAAATCGATAAAAATTAACTCTTTCCGTACATGTCTGCTCGACCCATATTTTGTTATTCTGTAACATAACTCTGTGATAACCTGGCTGAACGATTTCATCATCATGGTTGTACCTTGATTTCCAACCATTTTGTCCTATTGCAATATTTTCTTTGGTTGTTGCCGGCATTATTTCTATACCCGACATCATCCATGAATGTACCTGTTCAAAACCTAATATTTCTTTTTCATTAAAATTGTATCCTCCCCCATATTGATTTTTATTTCTTGTCATCGGAGCGCTTGTTGCCATACCAAAGGGTAAACTTCCCGTAATAAAAAAGAAATAACGACCTCGATTTGTCTCTATATAGGGATCAACTAATGAGACCTTATCAATAGCTGATTGTTTCGCATTAAAAATTTCAATTTCTGAAAATCCCAAATCCTTTCCTGTTCCATCAGTAACTTGGATTTTAATCCATTTTACTTTTTTTGGAGAAAATTCTATAGACTTTCCTTCACCATCAGGCGAGAGTTGAAAAACATTAGAGCTTGTACTGTCACTAAATAAAATTTTTACTCCTGCAACATTATCAAATAAGTTTGGTCTATCATAAAGGACTATTCTGTCTATTATTACAGGACTATTCCATTCAAATTTCACCCATGGATTTTCAATATATCCCCATGAAGTGGAATAGCCTTTACATGCCCATTCTCCAATTCCATCAATTCCTATTAAGCCATCTACCAATTTACTTTTATCAAATTGGTCATTTAAGGTTGATGATGTAGATATTTTAGCTAAAGGAGCAATATTATCTGTGGTAGCAAATAATTTACTCATTAAAAAAAGGAAGGAAAAAAATAAATATTTTCTCATAAGTTAATTTATTAACCTTTGCCTGTTAGAAAACTATTGAGGATATGACAATCAGATATTTTTAGGAAGAATTAAGTATTTTCTAATATAAAATTTAAATTTATTAAAGTTATACTAAAAAAACGACACAACCTCATCAAATCAGAAAAATAAAATATCTATCATTTAACTTTTCTTATCCACTACATTAATCATTATTGTGCTGAAAATAATCTTCATAAAAAATAAATGAAATTTTATAAACTTTTTTGTGAGAAGTGTATTTTCTTCTGTAGCACAATAATGATTAATGATAAACTTTTTGTCAAATTACCTAACTAAAATTTAATTACAACTTTCAGATACTTGAAAATCTTTACCAGTTGAAGGGTCTTTTACAATAATACTCTGATCCTCGTTTGTAAAATGGAAATAAACTTCTTTTATTACAGCATCATCCGGCAAATTAAAAAATTCTTTAGGATAAATGTATTTTTGCCAAGTTGTTTTTCCAATCTTTTCCATAAGTGTTTTATCTCCTATTACGTCAACAATAGTTGAATCATTACCATCTGCATAGATAACTTTCCCATATAAATAAACTTTATCTGCATTATTCAGAGCAGTTTCCACACCTCCAGCAACTGTTTCAAAGTTAATTGAAAAAATATCGCCCCAAGCAAAAGTTGCTGGCACAGTCGAAACTAAACTTACGGTAGTATAATCAATCATTGCATTTGATCCTCCAGTAACTGTCATAACTTTTGATTTGGCATTTGAATTATAATACTCTTCATTAAAACCATGATTTTTGCCGCAGAAGAAATATCCCATAAAAAATTTAATATTTTGATTACCAGTTTTTAATTTAACTTTTACATTGGCTGTGATAAGTTTTTCATCTTCATCTGTTATAATAAACTTTGTTTGAGATTTAAATACAATCCATTCTACGGGGCCTAAGTTACCCATCAATCCAACTTTACTTTGCAATGCAGCCGGCCAGCTTAACAACGATGTTGGTTCTTTCTCACTTTCAGTCATTAATACCATTTCTTCATTCGAAACATCTCCTTTGGTATATCCTGTAGTTGAATAGGTTACAGTTGAATTTTCAGCAACATTCCAGCTTTTTGGAGCAAGTACAGCAAAGACAAATTCGGTATTATCATCATTTTCTGGAACAAGCTTTAAATCAACGCTTACTTCAATTTCACTATTGACTTTTGGGTCATCAGGATGAATAATACTTTCAATTGACATACACATTATCAACAAAAATGGCAAGACTAATATTAAGCCCCATTTGATATACTTATTCATGTTTTTCATATTGACTATTCCTGTTAAATTTGACTTAAACATAATTGGTGTTATTTTATATTTTTAAAAGTATACTTATAACTTAATGAACCACATTCCAATTGAAAAGGCATAACAAACTCACCATTTTCAAAAAAAGCAATTACATGGTCTGTATTTCGAACACGCAATTCATTTGGAAATACATCATAATCAAGTTCACATTCCACTTCAAATTCGTTAGTAGTAGTAAAATTAAAAGGGGAAAAAGGAACACTTCCATTATTAAACTTTACTTTTGTAATTTTCCCGTTTTCGTAATGCAATGTAAATCTGAGCGTTTTAAAAAAATCCAATTTATTAACAATATCTATTCCATCAATATTCATTGGATCATATTGCAGTACTTGTCTCAGTTCGTAGTTAATATCATAATCTGTTGGATAATCTGATGACATTTGATTTGAAATATCTTCAGTACAACTAAAAAAAGAAAAAGATACCAACATTACAAGTGAAAATACGATTTTCTTTATCATAATTTAGTGTTTTTTAAATTTGTAATTTTATTGATTTTAATTTCTTGAATTATAATCCCAATATCTTGTTAATTTCTACCCACAAAAAACGTGGTCTGTAAGTGGAAACATCTTTCAGTTGCTGAGCAAAATCTTCAGTATTTACGTTATAGCTAATTAATATCATGCCATCTTTTTCAAACTGAGGATGTGCCATTGCATTGTATGTAAATAAATTAGGTCGTTTTTGTTCTTGAGTAGAATAAATTAATTGTTTATTGTACCAAGGTCCTTCCGGAGAATCTGCTATAAATGTATAAATATCTCCACAACCAAATTGTTTTTGCTGCGTCAACAACACATATTTTCCCCTCAATTTGAATACATTAAATTGTGAAGATACTGCAACCGAGCTGAGTCCAGACATTTTAATTGCATTTATGTAATTCGTATCCCAATAAGTTCCACAATAATATTCCCATTCAGAATAGAGTTTATCTATTTTTGTTCTTGCAACATAAGCATCTGAAAGAGAAGTAGAACTATTTTCTACGTCAGCTTGCGCATAAATATAAATGTAATCATCATCTTTTAAAGCAGCCATACCATAATGAATGTTATCTGAACCCTTATAGGGGATGTTGGTTGTATTAATCAGCTTAATTCCCGGCAATTCATATTCCAAAATATCGGTAGTTTGATATCTAAATCCCCACATCCCTGCTTCACCCTGATACATTAAGGTCTGAAAAATATATAACTTGTTCCCATATACAAATCCATGTCCTGGCCAATACCATTTTTTACTTTCATCCGTTACTCCCGGAGGAACAGCAGCTGAGGATTTTTCTCCATTAGCACCATAAATAGCTTGGACTTTCCCCCTATCATACAAAATATATGTATTCCGATACATGTGGTCTTGTGTTGAACGGGACCCATTAGTAACAGGGCCAATAAATGAATCACCCATTAAAAAAATAGATCTTCCATCAGGTAAAGCAATTGAATAGGTACCATCTCCCCCTGTAACGCTACCACGATCAGGAATTAAAATATGAGCAAATACAGTATCTAATCCCGATATAGTAACGTTTACTAAAGTTTCATAGATTGTTTCCTCTCCCTTTACTATTGAAAATGAGATAGGAACAACTTCATTATATGGGATATGAGTTAAAAGACAATAGTTTTTCATAGGATCAACGTTTGATATCTGATTAGTTTTTTTACAATTAATTACATAGTTATCAAAATTATCAGATTTATTTAACAATTCCCATTTTAAGAGAACAGAATCAGCGTTTGTTGTATAACTCAGTTTGACTGGTTGATTTTCAGAACTCCCATTATCATAAGGATTTGGATTTATTTTTGAACCATTGTCCTTCTCACAAGACCATAATGCTATTTGCACAATAGATAACATTATCAATATTATTGCTTTAATTTTCATGAAAAATATCTATTCTTTTAAAATTAACAATTTATTAAACTTATAATTTATAAACATTTATCTAACAAGATTTGGATTCAAACGTTTCTCTCTCAAAGGATAAGGGAACAGCAAATCTGATTCTTTAAATATATGTCCTTCAGGATGTGCTGGAGCATTGTAACCTATCATATCCGTTATTTCACGGGTTGTTACATTAAATGCTTTTCGAGTTCTCAACATATCATACCAAGTTTGTCCCTCAAAACAAATTTCCCAAAAACGTTCCTTTAAAACATCATCTGTTGTAATGGAAACAGGCTTACCTTCATCAGGGAATGCTCTATTTCGAACTTTAAAATATGCATCAATTGCTTTACTATCACTGGTAGAACCTCCATCAATTTCGGTTTTTGCTTCAGCACATATAAGCAATACATCCGAATAAGTCAATAATGGATAATTTTTCCCTGAATTTCCTGTTTTTGCTGCATCGTCATCCCAAAATTTATAAATATAAGGCCTACCCAATTCAACAATTATACTTGGATCCTTTAAAGTTTCGTGCCTTGTATAATAATATCCTTTTTCCGCTTTTCGCATATCTGAAGAAGAATAAGAATCATAAAAAGCTTGTGTTGGAGCTAAAGCTCCTCCATAAGATCCGGCCGAAGAAATAGGTTGAGTAGGTTCAGGATAGGGAAGCAAATTAAAATGAACTGGTGAACCTGCATATTGACTATGACATTGAATCATCCAAATATATTCTCCAGAATTTTCATTAGAAATTTTTCTCAAATCAGCATAACTATCAAAAACATAAAACTTATTGCTTAAAATTACTTTTTGAGCATAGTTATATGCTTTTTGATAATATGGAACACCTTTTTGTAGAGGAAAACCAGCCATAGTCAAATAAACTTTAGCTAAAAGTGATTCTACTGCTCCTTTTGCAACTCTCCCCTCGGAACTGTTCCAAACATTATTAACCATAAGTGAGTCAGCAGTTAATAAATCGTTTTCTATTTGAGAATATACCGCTTCTTCATTGGACAATTTTAGCTGGACATTTGACAAATCCTTTGTGCTTGAAAGTTTTAATGGTATGGGGCCAAATAACCTTACCAAATTAAAATAATTGTAACCCCTAAAAAAGTAAACTTCACCTAAAAGATTGTTTTTAGTATCTAAACTCATGATTTCAGAAGAAACATCTTTCATTCCCTCTATTATACTGTTACAATTTTCAATGGCCTTATAATGTGTTTCCCAAATAGCTTGAACATAAAGATTATCTTCTTTAACATTAAGATTAACAGCTTGATTCAAATCTGTGCTGCTCGATGTATAAGGTCTATCACCATATCCCGGCAAATACTCCATAAATAAATATGTTTGCGTCCCGGGTCCTATTGTGCCAACAAAACGATCATCAAGAAAAGTATATAAACCATTAACTGCTGCTTTTGCCTGCGCTTCAGAGGTGAAATAGAAATCGGGAGACAAAAAAGTTTTTGGTTCTTCTTCAAGAAATGAATTACATGAAGCACATAGAATTAATAAGACAAAACTGCATCCAATAATTGAAATATATTTTTTCATAATAGACTGAGGATTAGAATGTTATTTTTAAATTCGTTGAAACAGTTGTGGGTCTTGGGTAAGAATAGAAATCTATTCCTTGACCGTTATCAGTTGAAAGAAAGCCTATTTCAGGATCAAAACCTGGATAACTAGTGAAAACATGTGCATTTTCAACATTCAAAGCAAGTGTTAAACCCTTGATAAAGTTTATCTTTCCTAATGTCTTGGGACTAAAGTCGTAAGTAAGCATTATATTTCTGATTCTCAGAAAATCTCCATTGTATATCATACGACTATCTTTTTCGTTTTCACCAAAATTTACATCAGAAGGCAATCTAATTGCAGCAATCATAGTATTTTGATGCTCAGGCGTCCAAGCATCCAAAACTGAATGGAGTGAATTACCATAAATTTGACGATTTTCCATCATGGTTGTAGTAATTCCAAGTATTTTGGCTCCATATCGATAATTCAAATCAATCATCAGTGAGAATCCTTTATAACTAAATGTGTTAATAAAGGTTAAGTCGCCTTTTGGCAATCCATTCCCCATAATTTTTTTGTCATTATCATTAATAATTCCATCTTTATTGACATCTTCGTACTTCAAATCACCTGGTTTTTTACCATAAACTGCAGCTTCGCTAATTTCATTCAAGCCCCAAGTCCCAAGTCTATTATACACGTAATAAGAAGCCCATTCTTCTCCTTCTCTCGCAATTGTTCCATTGCCGGTATCAATAGTTTCACCATTTACATCCACTACCACTAATTTATTTGATGAAAAAACGAGATCACTTGACCAGTTAAAATTCCTGTTTGTGATATTTTTAGAAGAAAGTGTAAACTCAAAACCTTTGTTTGCAATTTCTCCCAAATTCGTCCAAGTAGTTGAATAGCCAGTAGTGAATGGTACTTGTTTTGAGAATAAAAGATCTTTGGTTGATTTATTATAGAAATCAATCAAAAACTCAATACGATTATTCAAAAAGCCCATATCCAATCCTAAATCAAGCTGAGCTGATGTTTCCCATTTCAAATCCTTATTACCCAAATTACTCAAAACTACATAAGGTTCCAACGTTTTGTTAAATACGGTAGAATTGTTGTAATAAGAAGAAATGGTCGTATAATTTGGGATAGAAGCATTCCCTACTTCACCATAACTTCCTCTGAGTTTAAGATTATTGATAATATTTTTTGCTTCGCGGAAAAAATCTTCTTCAGAAATACGCCAGCCTGCTGAAATAGAAGGAAAGAAACCATATTTATTATTTTCACCAAAATTAGATGCCCCATCCATTCTTAATGTCAAACCTAATAAATATTTGTCTTTCAAATTATGATTCATTCGAAAATAAAATGAATTCATAGTATTTTGAGTCATCCCAGAAGAAGGTTTATGGAAAGTTGTGCCAGCTCCTAAATTGTAATACTCAAAATAATCATCGAAAAAATTTTCTGATCCACTGGATGAACTTTCATAATGGTTATAATACCAGCTGGCACCAAGTACAAAATTAGATTGTAATTGTTTATCGAAAAAACTATTGTTATAAGTGAAATAATCTTCATTAGACCATTTTTGACTAATTCCATTAGAAATATCTGCATAGCCGTTGTTTGTTTCACTTACATCCAGTAATCCTGCTTTGGCATAAGAAATGCTTCTTGAATTTGTTGTTTGCATATCTCCTTTAACTGTCAACTGCAGTTTCTCATTAAATTTGATGGTAGAAACCAAATTGAAAATGCTAAAGTTCTGATCACCTATCTTCTTTTGTTCTTGAAGAAGCCTGATAGGATTTTCAGCTGGTTCTCCAAGTGGGAAGTCATTTTTTCTTCCCCATGTTCCATCTTCATATTTAACTGGGACGATAGGTGGCATTTCAATCATATTGCGGACAGGCCCTTGTCCAAAACCGCCTTCCATGTCATTCTGTTTTTGAGAACCAGTTGTTAGGATAGCTTGAATGTTCAACCATTTTTTTATATCGCTTTGAACATTGATAGTACCAGAATAGCGTTTTGAATAGGTTTCTTTTACTAAGCCCTGAAAATCCTGATATGAAATATTGGCATATACTGAAGTTTTTTCATTCCCTGAAGAAAAAGAAAGGTTATGATCGTTAATAAGGGCATTTTGAGTAACAGCTTCCTGCCAATCAGTATCGTATTTTGGAGAAGCAATGAGATAACCATTTTTATCCCTCAAATAATTTCCAGAGGCATCTTTAGAATAATAAAAAAGATTTTCCATGGGAGTTAATAATTGAGGCATAATTTTCCCACTGTATGCATAGGCTCTTTTTTGAACTTCCATGAATTCGTCTGCATTTAACAGATCTAACTTTCGGTTTAAAAATCCTACACCAACTTTCCCATTATACACAACTGTTCCTTTATCTTTCTTTCCACTTTTAGTTGTAATAATTACAACTCCATTTGCACCTTTTGCTCCATACATTGCTGTTGCTGCTGCATCCTTCAAAATATCAATTGACTCTACGTTTTCCGGATTAATAATTTGTGGATCGACACCCACAACACCATCTAAAACATAAATTGGATTGCTGTCAGCATTAATAGAACCCATTCCTCTAATTCGTAATGATGATGCTCCACCCGGTTTGCCAGAAAAAGTGACATTTTGAACTCCAGCAACTTTTCCCGCCATACCTTGCAAAATATTGAATGCTGAAGTTCTGTCCACTAATTGATCGCTTTTTAATGAACTTACAGAAGAAGACAAATCTTTTTTAGTGATAGTTCCGTATCCTACAACTACTACTTCATCAAGAGCTTTTGGACTTTCTTTTAAAATTACATCAAAATTTTTCTTCCCTTTTGTATTAATCTCTTGAACAAGGTATCCAACATAAGATACTCGAATTACAGCGTCATCCTTTACATTTAACGAAAATTTACCATCCATATCGGAAATAGTTCCATTTGTAGTTCCAATTTCGATAATACTTGCCCCAATAATTGGATCCCCTTTTTCATCAACTATTCTTCCCGTTATCGTTTTAGATTGTGCTTGCTGAAAAATTGCTGTTTTAGCAACAATTGACTCTGCATTTTTTGCATTCTCAGCATATACCACTACCTGTTTATCCAAAATTTTGTAGGAAAGTCCACTCATGGAAAAAATATCGTCGCAAACTTCCTTTATGTTTCGGGAATTGGCTTCAATGTTGATTTTTTTGTTGAGGGCATTTTCAATGTTATCGGAAAAAACAAATATATAGCTACTTTGCCTTTCTATTTGCCTGCATGCCTCTTTAATAGTAGTGGAACGTAAGTTGATGGTTAATTTTGCTTCTTGAGAAAAACTCGTTCCTGCCTGAATAAATAGGACGTTGAGGAATAAGAAAAACGATGTTATTCTCATAATTTTCATGGTTTGATGAAACTTATCATGAGAACTTAATCTCTTAATAATGTATTTCTTCATATTTTTTTGTATTGATTTAATGATTGTTGTAAAGAATAAAAAAACACAAATAATTTCCGGAAAAAAGAAATTTGTCCGGATTTTTCATGGCTTAGAATTTATTGTTTATTCATAGGCATTGCTGATTTATATGATTAATTATTAACAATATAGATTTGATTATTTTGCTTTTCATAACGTGTGGAAGAGAGTAAGGCAACGGTTGTCATAACATTGTCAAGATTATCGGAAAGATAGATTTTGCCCGAACAGGTTCGCTTTTGCAGATTCACATCCTTGTCATAATTGAATGAAAGATTGTAATAACGGCCTATTTGTTTCAGAACTTCCGACATGGGCGTATTGTCGAAAGACAAATAACCGTTTTTCCAGCTAATATATTGATCAACATCAACCTTCTGCTTTCTGAAATTTCCATTTCCTGAATAAACTGCCAGTTCATTCGGTACCAATTTTATTTCGTCCGTTTTTCTGACAGAGTTTAATCCTACCCTGCCTTCAACCAATACTACTGAATGTGGAGAATCAGCATAAGCCGATACATTGAATTTTGTTCCATAAACTTTTACACTGAAATTGGAAGTGTGGACGATAAACGATTTGTTCTTATTGTGCGCAACTTCGAGAAAAATTTCACCTGAATACAAACGTATTTCGCGATTTTTTCCCGTAAATCGTGTCGGAAATTCTAAAACAGAACCTGAATTGAGCCAAACTTTTGTGCCATCGGAAAGATTCAGTTGCGTGCGTTTACCATAAGGGACAATCAATTTATTGAATGAAGATTGAGCAATATTGATTTGCTGCTGATTATTGTTTCCTGACTGAACAATTTTTGCCGTTCCTTTTTCTGAAATTTTAACTTCTATATTGTTCTGATAGTTATATAATTCATCTCCCGCAATCAGTTGAATGTCCTTATTTTTTAAAAGATTTCCAACTATCTGTTCTTCGCCATTGGAGATAAGAGATTTTTTACCTAAATTTTTATAATTTAGTCCACTGAAAAGTAGAGCAACAGCAATGCAAGCTGCTGCACCATATTGAATGAATCGTCTGATTTTGACTTTTCTTTTGTTTCTATTGAGCGTGTTTTGGATTCTATCAAACAATTTAATTCGCTCATTTTCTGAAAGTTGACTTTTATTCAATACTTTATTTTTCAGATAAACAACAGCTTGCTGAATATCAGGTTCCAATTCAGGATTTTCTCGAATAAAATTTGCCCAATATTCGTTAAGATCATCATCAGGCATTAATTGCCATCGAATAAATTTTTCGTCTTTTAAAAAATTGGAAAAATGGGAATAAGTATTGTCCATTATTTTGAATTTGTTTTAATAATAGACGATCAACTTGGATTTTTATCCCCTGATTTGCTTGAAAATTTAAATATTTAACATTTGAAGTTAAGAAAGAAGAAGGAGAATGATTAAAGAACCGTATTTTTCGCGAAGGGTTTCCATAGCTTTCGATAAAAGTTTCCTGCAACCGTGAATGCTGATATTCAGCAGAGAAGCAATCTGTGAATAATCGTATTCCTGTATGTAACGCAGGTACACTATTTCGCGCTGACGAGGTGTTAAGGATTGGAGCATATTCTCAACCATTTTTTTTATATTTGCCTGCTCCTCTGCATCAATAATATCATCTTCGAGGTTAACGGTGATATTAAAAGGCATCTCTTCTAAAGCTGTAAAATCAGAAATATCAAAACCATATTTTTGACCCTTATAAATATCCAGTAACCTGTTTTTCAACGATTTAAAAAGGTATGATTTGACATTTACAACATCTTTAAGAATTTTTTCGTTGGCACCAAGTTTGCAAAAAACATCATGTATGGCATCCATGATGGTTTCTTTTTCGAATCCAAGATACGAAGCATAAGTATATAAATCATCTACATAACGATTATAAATATCTGAGATATTGTTCGTACTTTTCACTTGTTCTTGTAATTTACAACAAAATTTGCATGTGCAAAATAACTAAAAAATATTAATAATATTACTAACAAAACAGTATTTAATTACAGGAACTTGCAAAAAGGAAAATTTAAAAAAATCAGAGAGCCATTTAACCTTTAGAAAAAATCACTTATTGTAAAAAATCTTATTTCAAAATTTATTGAGTACTAAATATCAACCTAATGTAACATACTAAAAGGAATTCCAATAGAATGACTGGAATTCCTTTTAAACTAATAATCAATTATATACAACAAATAAGAATTTACTGCATTTGCACCAACTCAAAATATAAATTTTGATTCCTAAACGAAAACTACATTTTTATCAATGTAATTTTTCTTGTAACAGGTTTATTGCTGTCATAAATTTTTGAAATCAGCAAGTTCATTTCTGCTTCACGTCCTTCGCGCACAGGTTTAAGCATCATGCGTGCATAATTGTCTCGTTGGATCTTCAACCAAATATTTTTCCCAATTTCACTGTCCAACGCTTTGATCGACTCCAAATTATCGGCAAAAAGCAATCCTTTTTGCTGGAAAAAATTAAACTGTATCCATGCATAATCACGGAAGTTACGTTCTATTTCCCAGCGATATTCATTCAAGTGCATAATGGCCAAAGCCTGTTGATATTGAGGAGTTGCTGTTTCTTTGGCCAAATTGATTCCGACGGCAAAATCATTTCCCGACCATGTTCCTATTTCATTCTCATCGATCATCAACTTATAATTACCTTTTAAGCCTGTAACTTTTAAAATTTCCTGATTCATCTCCTCCATAAACGGAACATATTCTGTTGCTTTTGCTTGCGATTTTTTTGAGTTCCAACCGCGAGCAACAGTATCAAGAGGATAAGGTAACGAATAGGCCAAATAATCGAAAGAAAGCTTATTCCCAAATTTCTTAAGATTACTTATTTCGCAATTGGCAGATTTTACCACATTATTTTTTGAAGCATTTATTTCTATATCGGCTACTTTATTACCTGCAAATCCCTGTTGTTTCAAAAAAAGATATGCCATAACCATGTGGCCATCGTTGTCGGGATGAATCCTATCTTGCCCACACAAGGTGAATGTAGAATCTTTTTGCTGAAATTTTTGATTAATTTCAGTCATTGGCTGATTCAAATCAAGAAATTCCCAATTATTGGCCAGAGCTGCCTGCCTTTGAAATTCGACAATACGTTGCATAACGGCATTTTTACCCTTAAAAGGGGTATTACCACTGATTTTTGCATTTTCATCATAGGGAGAACTTCCCATCATCACTATTCTTGTATTGGGAAGTTCCAACAATCGTTTTTCCATCATTTTGAAATTTTTAAAACAGGCTTGATATTTTTCCTCACCAAATTCTTTTGCTTTATCGCTGTTATATTCAAAATAACCGGAATCATTCATTCCGAAAGTTACCACGAGTGTTGTAGGCCTTTTACTGAAAATATCGTCATCCAGACGTTTATACATATCATAAGCCGTATCTCCACCAATTCCACCATTCATAATACGAACATCCATATTTGGAAATCTGGTCATATAAAACAGCCAAATGAAAGAATGGTAATGTCCGCCATCCGTAATACTGTTTCCTAAAAAAACCACTCTCTCACCATCTTTGAATTTACTTACAGGTTGTGAAAATAAATTCACAGAAGAAAAAACAATAATTAAAAAAAATACAATTGTCTTTTTCATTTTTCAAAACATATTAATGATTAAACGGTATGTAAATTAACGTCGCCATTTAAAAAAGTCAACTAAACAAAATTAAATGACGACGTTTTAAAGTTACAGAATATTTTTCATTTTAATTTTCAAAGCGTAACCTGAATGCCAAAATTTACAACTTTTTGATTCATATAAGCATCTCCTGCTGTATTGGTTTGTATTTCAGGGTCTTGCT
>Ga0208695_1000769_pt1 | contig 31448 bp, 24 predicted proteins | sample AD_UKC111_MetaG_FD_184449 | JGI IMG/M metagenome (GOLD analysis project Ga0208695, IMG submission 184449) | Active sludge microbial communities of municipal wastewater-treating anaerobic digesters from Hong Kong - AD_UKC111_MetaG (SPAdes)... | ecosystem: Engineered > Bioreactor > Anaerobic >...
CCGGGCTCCCCGAGTCGGTGATCCAGGCTCTATTGGCCGAACTCTTGAAAGAAGATACTGGTCAAGGAACCAGTAGCGTGCAGGGCTGTAAGGTTTCACAACCCACGATTAAAGTCACGGGAGAGAACGTGATTGTGGGTGGCCTCGCAGGAATGGTTGGTGATGACCAGAATTATAGGGGAGAGATAAAAGATTCTTATGTATCTGAAGGCAGCATTGAGGTGAATAAAGATGTGGCCCCCAACGCTTACGAGAAAGTATGGGTTGGAGCCTTTGCCGGCCTGGTCAATGGAGGTTCCATATCTCGTAGTTATACAACCTCATCGGCAGAAGGGTATATGCAACCAACTCCTCCGGACACTGATCCCGTGGAGGTGGCACAAGGATTCACCAATGTGGTAGATCCTGTACCGGCAGGGACAGGAGTTGCTGATAGCTTTACTAAAACCTTGAAAGGTAATACGGTGGATGGGGTAATAGAATTCGGCGATTCCGAATGGCCTTCCTGGGGTACTAGTGACGAATGGCCGAAAGCCAACAGCACTTTGGATAACTATTGGGGAAATATGGGAAGTACTCCTTCTAACTATCCGGTTTTGGTGTGGGAAACCCTTTTACGATAAAAAATGAATTTGATTATGAAGATAAAATCATTGATATATACGCTGTTGATATTTGGAGGGGCGGTCTCTTTGGGTTCATGCCAAAATGATGCCAACGATCCTCTTCCTGTGGGGGACGGACAACAATTAACATTGCTTCCTTCCGTGGCAGATAGGAACAAAGTGGAAGTTCGCGCCGCAGGAAATATACCGTTTTTCGAGAACGGGAACGATATCACTGTCCAGGTCAAGACAAGCAGGACGGGAAGCGATTTTGTTTCGTACCCCTATACTTATAACAACGGTACTTTTGCCGAAAAGGCTCAAGGTCAGGGTTTCTTTTTTCCTGCAGACCAGACTTTTATTTCTGAGTTGAAAGCCTTTTGGCCGTCGTTTGAGAACAGGGGCGCGGTTATTACCGATCAACGCGACTTGGATCAGTTCAAACTTGCCAACCGCCTTACTGCCCATGTCACCGAGGCCAATATCATGCCTACGGCAGATCCCGTTCCATTGGTTTTCCAACATGAACAAAGTAAGATCACTTTCCGACTTGCAGGGCAAAATGCCAGTGGATTAATCATCAAATCACTCCTTTTTGAGCTTGAAAATGTTAATCTTGATGATGGACAAGGAGAGCGGCAAGTCGGTTTTTGGGCGTACTGTGAAGGGACGGGAACCCTCAATGCCGAAGTGATTGTGCCGGCCGGAGTTGTCTTTGGCCCAGGCATAAATGACGGAAAGAGAATGGAAATTGGATTGGTGAAAGTGGGTGCTGAAGGAACTACCGATAATGACTACGAAGGGATTATGTATATCCCTAATAGCACGCATATTGAGTTACAAAAAAATCACGAATACTTGGTCACCCTTACTCCCGAAGGTTATGATTTGATGGCAACTATCTCTATAGCCGGATTCCCTCAACCCGATGGGGATCACGTGGGTGTGCCCTTCCAGCTTCCGGTATTGAATGAAGAAACAGAGCGCTATGAGATAAGTACTATCGCACAATTGGTAACCGTATCATGGTTGCTGACCGGAGACCTGAATGGGGAGTTGCAATCGGATTGGAGTACTCGTACATTCGACATCGTGAATGATATAGAAGTATCCGACAGGATAAAGGCAGAGGGAGATCGTTATCTGAATATTTCTACGTTGAACAATTACAAGAATCAATTTTCCAATGCTGATAAGGTCACTTATTCTGATGGGACGAATGTGTTTAACTGATAACGGGATAATCTTATAAACAGGAATAAAAATGAAACATAAAACTTTATATATATACGCAGTTGTCCTTATATTGGGCTTCAATGTGGCGGGATGCGACAAGAATGACAATATTGATGTCAACGGCGATATGGTAGAGATCGATGGTGTCGCATTGGGATTGGGGGGCGTGGACCTTTCATCCGGAACCGAAGCCACTACCCGTGCCAGCGTTGGAGGTATCGACTATGCCGTGAATACGAATGACGATCCTACTTCAAATGCAAATCTTATATCGAACAGAAGCGGATGGAAATTGGACTTTTCTCTATATAATGGAAATGATGCTTCCGGCAGTGTTGAGACAACACCATATGCTGATGCTTCCTTTACCGGAGGAGTGTATAATACAGGAACGGAAACTTGGGAACCATCTCCATACAAGCAGCTCCTTTTCCCGAACTATTTCAAGCCGCATGTGGAAGCGTGGTTATATCCTGATCCAACATCATATCCTGATGCGAAAACAACCGTAGTGCAGGATCAGTCTGACGAATCGGATTTTCTTGCTCAGGATATATTGTACAGGGCGAAATCGGTGCTTCCGGAAAATGCCACAGAATCGTTTGGCAAGAAACTATCTGTCCAATTGAGCCATCAACGGGCGATGCTTAATTTCAAATTCCAAGATATTGTACGCGAGGATATCAATGAGGTAACGGTTAAGGTAAAGGTAGGAGGAACGGATTATACGCCATATAGTTTAAGAGCCGCGGGCGTACTGGAATATATGCTGATACTTCCCGAAGATACACCTGCTGCAACAGAGATCATTGTAGAGTATGAGACCGTTGGTAATGATCTTCTACTGCCGATCGAATATAAGCATAAGGTGAACTTGGGTATAACCGGAGCACTCGGAAGCAATAATTGCTATTGCTTCACCTTATCTCCAAAAGAGATGACAATATCTCCCGTGTCTGTCATTAATTGGGTCACCGGTGAGCCGGTTTTGGGTGAGTATGTAGCCGTTACCGCCTATCCTACGTTCAAAGGTCCGAAGAATCAGACTTTTTATTTCTATTATGATAATAAGTTGACGGTTGACGGTACTTTAAATGGGACTCCCAAATTGCACGAGATCAGCTTTAATAATGACGGAGAGTGTACCATCAAACCCGATGGACGTATTATTACGCATATATTTAACACGAATAGTCTAAGCGAGGCGGATTGGGTTGAATATAAATTGGCTGAACCGATTATTCTCGGCGATGCTGAAAAGATGTATATCGATTTGGAAACAATAATTAATAACCTTTATCCTTAGAGATCTAGTCAAAGAATATAAGTGGTCTATTCCGCTCGTTTAGAAGGTAGGTCAGACAAGAGAGGCTGGTTCAAGTATTTTGGAACAGCTTCTCTTCCTTATTATTCCGGTTTTAGAATAAATTAGCAGGGGAGTCTGCCAAAACCAGTTTATCAATAGAGCAATACCAATGAGTTGGAATATATGATATAAATGTGTTTTTTGCCTTTTTCCTGGAGGGAAATCAGGCTCGGAATTCAATCAAGTGAATTTTCGGGTATTCACCTTTGATGTCATTGTCTAAATATTCGGAAAGTTGCAGGACATCGTCGAAGTAGCCTGTTCTCTCATTCCTGTGATCCGGACGGCAAGGTTTTGAAGGAAGCTCTGCCGGATGCAACTTCGAATAACGGGCAGACTTGGATGCCAGGAATTTTCTCACATCTTCAATATACTCCAACGGAATCTCTGCATGGAACTTTTTCCATAAGTCATTTTGATCGCTACTGCCGCTTTCCATGGGAGTATATCTCAGGGTGCTTTTCCCGGAACTTCCATTCCCTTCTTCCACAATGGGGATTCCCTTGACATTCCAAAGCAGGTTCCTGCGTTCCGATTCAAAGCCTGTAAATGGTCATGCCGTCTTAACACCGTACACCGAAACGGGCAGCGATATAGGTATCCCCCATTCCTTATCCTGAACTTGTGGTGAGAGTTCAGTTCTGATGTAAACTAACGCACTTTCGATGCTTCATCAACGGTTCACTTGCGTTCATCTTCCATTTACGTACCTGACAATTTATCATTGCCTTTTAACAAGTCGTTCACCACCCACGTCTTGCAACGTAAGCGGCACTTGGCGGTTTGCTGCTAGCACCTATTTGCCGACAGCGGAAGGCCTCCTTCCATCTTTCAACCAGTTACGGGTCTTGTAGACCCTCGCAGCACACCACCGTACGTACGGTTCTCGTATACGGCGGTTCCTTAACATTTCACTCTAACCGTTTTATAATAATCCGAGAAGAAAACGTAACCGGCTTTTCTTAAACGCTCGTCAGTAACTGTTCGGCTAAGGATAAAACTATTGGCTACATGCCAATAGCCCTTTCTGGTATTTGCCCACTCATATGCCTTGTATCTGTTGATACCCAGCTTAACAAGATTAGCTACCTTGGTTCTGATCCGTTTCCATTGTTTCCATATCACCATGCGTAGCCTTCGACGCAACCAGGCATCCGTTGTTGTGAGTAACGTTTTAATGTCTGCCAGTTTGAAGTACTGCACCCAACCTATTATATACTGGTTTAGTGCTAGCTTTCTGCGCTCATTTCCCCATCCGTTGCTTCGGGATGTAAGCTCTCTAATTCTCGCTTTCATCTTTTCCATACTTTTGGGGTGAATCCTCAGCCTGCATTCTCCCTTGTATCGGTAAAAACTATAGCCAAGGAACTTGATATCCCTGATGTGGGCAACTTTCGTTTTGTCCCGATTGACTTTCAGGAAGAGCTTCTTCTCAATGTATGAGCTTATGCTCTCCTTCGTTCTATCGGTACTTCGCCTACTCTTGCACAGTATAACCAAATCGTCAGCATAGCGAACGAATTTGTGTCCTCGCTTATCGAGTTCTCTGTCCAGCTCACCCAGAAGGATGTTTCCCAAAAGGGGACTTAGTGGTCCTCCTTGCGGAACTCCTTCATGGCTCTCTTCGAAACAAACTCCATCTTTCACTCCTGCATTGAGGTGCTTGTGTATGAGTGATATCACTCTCCCATCCTTGATAGTGCGGGATAGCACCTCTATCAGCTTGTTATGATGTACAGTATCGAAGAAACGCTCCAGATCCATATCTACGGCGTAGATATAACCCTCGTTGATATACTGTTGACATTTCCTGAGGGCTCCGTGTGATGAGCGTTTGGGTCGGAACCCATAGCTATTGTCACTGAATTGAGGTTCATAGATCAGAGACAGCTTTTGAGCAATGCTCTGTTGGATAACACGGTCTACTACTGTGGGGATACCCAGCTGGCGCTGCTTCCCGTTTTCTTTGGGTATATATACCCTTCGTGTCGGATTGGGGCGATATTTGCCCCTTAGAATAGATTCGATTAATACATCCTTGTTCTCAACAAGATAATCTTTCAATGATTCAACCTCCATCTTGTCTACACCTGCTGCACCATGATTGCTCTTTACTCGCTTGTAAGCAGCATTAAGGTTAGAAGGTGAAAGAATATCTTCCAGTAATCCATTCGTTTTACTGCTATCATGTTCGGTGAGGTTGTTTTCAGTTATCCATAGGAAAGTCTGCCCTGTCGCATAGCTTTCGGATGCCGTCCTATTATTCTGCGCTACAGGTCTCTGATGTAAAGAGATTTTCTGCTTTCGTCCTTTCATAACGGTAACTTTCATTGACTACTCAGCCATTAAGGTTCAGCCCTTCCCATATCTGGTTGTGATGTGGTACTATGGCTTCTGCTGACTTCTCACGATAATCCGGAGCATACCCACCCACTTTCCGGAAATAAATCCTGGATCCAAAAAGAAAGCGTTTTCTCTTAAAATCCAGATATATGTCAGGTATCCACCAAGGGAGGTAACAATATGTAAAAATCGGCAAGTCGAAAATCGCGAAAAAATGGCTCCGCGGAACTTTTTCCGGAGCATATGGGTTCTTCGTCATATTTGGTGCAACTTATCCTGAGTTTGAAAGAACTACTTTTCGTCTTAACAATTCAAATCCCGCCCTGCCATACATCTCTCTTTTCTTATTTTTCAATCTGTTTACATGACCCTCTACAACTCCATTGCTCCAAGGGTATTTAATGGCATTTTTTATTGCTTCCAGATCATGATTAATGCCATTTATAAAACTTCTAATTCTCTTTATATTGGTCGATTTATACTTTTCCAGCCATTGGTCTAATTTGAGCTCATCTCCGCTGTATAAAACCTCTCTAAAAGTGTTGTATGCTTCTCTCATATTTTTTAGTAGCAGTGAGGAGTTAATAATCTCCTCTGCTAGTATGTGAGACTTACTACACTCACCTGTTTCCTTTGAAACACCCCATTCACTGTTTGTTAAATGAATGGCAAGTCTGTTGTGTGACATACTGTTAAATCGGGTTGTCTCATAAACTACAGGGGAAGAACTGAGCGGTGCTAATATTCTTTTCTTAGACTGATATTCCGGGAAGTGTCTGTTGAACCACTGATAAAAAGATGTTTGATTACCCTTGAACCCCTGTTTTTTTACAGACACAAATATAGTTCTTACACTTAACCCCTGACTGCAACCTTTCTTAATCAGGTCTATAAAATCTCCATAATTATTATAATAGATGGTTGCTCGTGGCAACAACTCTTCCATTTCAAAATAATATCTTACTGTATTACGGTTAATGTTTAAAGCCTTGGCAATCGATCTTTGAGAGTAATTGAGCTTTTTAAGTTCATGAATCCTGTTAAACAACTCCTGTTTTCTATGGTTAACACAATTGGTATGTTTGTGGTATGGAGAATCGCTTTTATCTTCGAGATCTCCACTACTTAAAGAACTGCTATTTTCATTGCTTTGGCAAAGACTCTTCCTGTGCGCCAACCAACTATTTTTAATGGTTTTATATTCCAATCGTATCTCATGTGCTATGTGATCTCCCAGGTTTTTCACCAAATGAAACCTGTCAGCTATTTGTGCAGCTTTAGGGGCCCCTGATTCTATAGCATTAGAATAGCTGCTTGATCGATCCCTTGTTATATATAATATGGAGTTATGATCTTTGAGCCAATCTGCAACTTCTTCTTTGTCTCTACTCTTAAGTAGTTCTATGGGACGGTGATTAATCGCATTTACAATAATAGTACCATAGGTTTTACCTTTTCTGTATGCCCAATCATCAATTCCTATAGTAGTTAGTTCGTTATAATCGGGCATTTCGATAGACTTAACGATTCTAAGACAGGTAGAACTGCTCTGTATTATTGAGAAGAGACTGCTTATATACTCACCTTTACGGGATGAGACCTCAATGAGCAGCCTTTGCAAATAATGACTTGTGCGATCTGTCAGTCGTGAGTATCTTTGTGTTAAGGGCAGATGTTGTTCAGAGAAAATTGTTTGAGTGCAACTACTGTTACGGCATCTAAACTTTCTCACTTTAAATATAATTTTAACTGCTCTGCCGGATGATGAAAGATCAGTTAATTTGCGCATATATGATGAGTGAACACTTTTACTCCTTTTTTCGCAAGAGGGACATTTTGCTGTCTTGGCTTTAAGACGAGCTGACAGTAGAATCAAATTATCTCTTATAACGGAATTATAAAATTCAACACCCGGGATTCCAAAAATAGCTTGGAGGGAGTGTTTGTTAATAGAAAAGTTATTATCTTTGGTTTGGCTAGTATAGTCATTCATCTTTAAAGTCTTTAGTGTCAGAACTTTAAAGATAATAAAAATGATTTGATTATACTAGCTTTTTGCTATTTATTTATCTGAATATCAGTAAAATAACTATGTTTTTTTAGGATAGCCTAAGAATTGCCATTTTGCACCAAATATGACGAAGAACCGCATATCACCGGAATATCAAGTATGTTTCGTAATGATGAATCGCTTAGTAAATAGACGCATGAAAATAACAGTTTTTGTACTTTTCCTCAGCCTCACCCTCTTCAGCAGTGGGGCACAGACCACTCCACAGAAGGAAGACAGGCGCTTTCCCCAAAAAGAGAACACCCACCGGATCATGAGCTACAATATCCATCACGGCAGGGGTATGGACGACAAAATGGACATCGAACGGATTGGAAAGCTGATCATCGAACTGCAACCTGAGGTGGTGGGACTGCAGGAGGTGGACAGCATGGTCAACCGCAGCGGCAACATCGATATCATGCAGCAGCTCTCAGCACAAACCGGCATGCATGCCACCTTCGGCTATTCCATCCTGCACGATGGGGGAAAGTATGGAAATGGCATGCTTACCCGGGATATACCGCTGACTGTGACTAAGATTGAATTACCCGGAAGCAGGGAAGCCCGTACAGCCCTAGTCGTGGAACTGGAGAAATATGTGGTGATCAACACCCACCTATCCCTCATCGCTGAGGAACGGATAGAATCGGTGAAAATTATCACGGATGCCGCGAAGAAGCTGGACAAGCCGGTCTTCCTGCTTGGAGATCTGAATGCTACCCCCGACTCTCCGCCACTGGAGATACTGAAAAAAGAGTGGCAGATACTCTCCAATCCCAAACATCCCACCTCTCCCTCCATCAACCCGAGGAGAACCATCGATTATGTGTTGGGATATGTGGCAAAGGGACAAACCTATGCAAAGCACAATGCTCAGGTTATTGATGAAGAGGTGGCATCCGACCACCGTCCCCTCTTTGTGGATGTACGGTTAAAAACAGCCGCATCAGAGGTGATGCGCACCATCCCCTACCTGCAAAACCCGGGTAAGGATGAGATGACCGTGATGTGGCTTACCAATGTGCCGGCACAAAGCTGGGTGGAGTATGGTACCGATCCGGCGAAGATGCAAAAAGCCCGCACCATGCTGGAAGGGGTGATGGTGGCGAACAACAAGATCCACCGTGTGCACCTTAAGAATCTTCAGCCTGCCACAAAATACTATTACCGGGCAGTCTCACAGGAAATAACGCGATATTCAAGCTACTACAAAGAATTTGGCGACACAGTACGCTCTGATATCAAATCATTTACCACCTGGAGCGACCGGAAAAGAGATTTCCTGGTGATCGTCTACAACGACCTCCACAGCAATATGCGGATGTTCGAGAAGCTGCACGCGACCGTAGAGGACAATCCCTATGACCTGGTGATCTTTAACGGCGACTGTTTTGATGATGTAGAGACAGAAGCGGATATTTTGAACAGGCTACTCGCCTACACACCACGCATAAAAAGTGATGAGGTGCCCTCCATCTTTATCCGGGGAAACCACGAAACAAGGGGGGAATACTCGCTGCAGCTGTGGAATTACCTGGGGAGGATGGGAGGCCGTTCCTATAGCGCCTTCTCACTGGGAGATACCCGCTTTGTCCTGCTCGATTGCGGTGAGGATAAACCAGACGATCACTGGGTTTATTACGATATGAACGATTTCACCCAACATCGACTCAACCAGGCCACATTCCTGCAAGAGGAGCTGCAGTCTGATGCGTTTGCCAGAGCCGGCAAACGGATCCTGATCCACCACATCCCCATTTATGGCACAAACCCCGAAAGCTTCTCGCCCTGCTCCGATCTCTGGATACCGGTACTGAAAAAGGCTCCGTTTAACGTCTCCCTCAACGGACATACCCATCGCTTTCGGGTAATAGAAAAAGATGAGGCAGGCAATCACTTTCCCGTCATCATAGGAGGAAGCAACAGAGAACCGGATGGCACGGTGATGGTACTGGAAAAGAAGGGAGAACAACTCACCCTGCAGGTGATCAATGCAGCCGGGGAGACATTACTGGAGAAAGAACTGTAAATCCCGATAGTGGTCAACAACCATATCGGCCCCCGCACTTTGTAAACTAGACGCATCGAAGGATGTTGTCAGACCGCATACAAAGCACCCTGCTGCTTTTCCGGCAATAACCCCATAAGTGGAATCCTCAATGACGATTGTCCTCTCTTCATTCGCTTTGGTTCTTTCCAAGGCCAGCAGATAGGGTTCCGGATTGGGTTTATGCGTTACCGTATCATCAGCTGTGATCACCAGGTCAAACAGTTGCGTGAAATGGAGCACAGCATCCACTTTCCGAACCGTTTGCGAGGTGGAGGAGGTAACCAGTGCTGTCTGTAATTTTGCCTCTTTCACAGCACGCATGAACTCCGGAAAACCCTCCACAAATTGCAACTCAGAGATGAGATTCCCGAAGTGGATATCCTTCTCTTTCAGGAAATCTTCTATATCGATACGATCATCCAAATGCTGATAGACGTACTGAAAGAATGACCTGTCGGATCTACCGACAAAATCATCAAGAATATCCTTATCATATGAGATCCCACGCATCTCCAAAGTGAGACCCAATGCACGGAGATGCAACATCTCAGAGTCTATCACGACCCCATCCATGTCAAAAAAAACCGTTTGTATATCCATTGCTGACTCCTGTAAATTATTGGCCATCCTGCGATAAGAGATGGATGCGCAGCATCGTTATTCTGGCCGCAAGGACTACCGGCAGAAGCATGCCGATCTGTTCATCCAGATGCTCCTCCATGTCAAACTCATCTTCAATGCTGAGATAAAGGCTTTCCAATCCCGTCAAATGCTCTTCATGCACGAAATATCCCAGCCGTAAGGTCTGCATCCGGGCATACTCGTGTGGGGTAATCTCCTCGCGGTCTCCGAATAGTGTCTCATACGAAAGATCTTCTTCGGTAAGACGATTTTCGCTGATACGGTTCATCATCTCCTCAATTTTCACCAAGCTGCCATCCGATTCATCGGCGTCTTCGTCGATAGAATACCACAATGATTCCTCCTCCCATTTGTCGCACCATTTCTCAAGCTCCTCTCGCGGGAGAATATCAAGAACCAAATGTTCAGCCAGGGCTGTCAACCTTGCAAATTTATCATCCTGGTCAGCAGTATCAGCGGGCTCCAGAAAGATATCCATCGCATCCATATCCTGGCTCAGTTCCAGGAACAATCGCACCTTCTCTTCGTGACTGTATTGTGCATATTCACGGAAATAGATCATGCCATCAACCTCATCCCAATCTTCCTCATCTTCCTCATCCCAAATTTCATCTTGACTGATGAACCGGTAGTTTCCGTGACCCACATTCTTCTCCAGCTGGGCAAGGATACGGTTCACGGCGGCGGCATCCTCAAGCGGGCCCTGCACATAAAGGGGTTTTCCATCGATATCGCCACATTCGATCTTGATAAGAGGGATGTCATCACTGTCTTCTTCCAGCATGTATCGGGTGATGGAGAGAAAATCCTTATGCGCCTTAAAGCCTATCTCCTCACCAAACTCCCATCCGGCGTGGATGATGTTATGAGCCAGGGCATACTCGATCCCGACCAGTGCATATCCCTGCTCCATTCGCTCCACCACCTGTTCAAAATGCGCTTTCGGGATGTTGAAATCGTAAAAGGTGTCCTTGACACCCAGGCATTTCAGGTCGACCAGGTAAGAACAGTAGGTGATGTTGCCATTGATATGCCGGCGGGCGATGGTAACCTGTGCCAGGCCATCCTCCTCCCACCCCTCATTGACCAGGCATTTAAAAATGGGGAGATTACGGACTCTCTGCCGGATATAGTTCTCGGGAGAAAGGATCTGGGGATGTTGTTTTTTTGCCATTGTTGTTTGTTTGAGCCTTTGATAGATGATTTCTGATCATGAAGAGAAAATGTAACTCTTGACCTGTTTGAATGAAAAGCACAAAAATAAGGATAATTATTCGAAAACAGGTTTGACTTGTTCAGGGATTTGAACCAATTTAGCAAGACCAAACAGTTTCACTATAAACGTACCAAATCACTTTTATTCCCTACCCCGCTGATTACCAATCGTTGTATGGCACGACTGGAAGCAACGTAGAAGAGCGATTTCTCTGATTTGATTTCCTGTTTTTTTTCTTCTTCAGTCAGGTTGTGAAAATGATGGTGCTTGAACGGCAGAGTTCTGTCGTTTACATCCACCAGGAATACATGTTTGAATTCCAACCCCTTCAATCCGTGAAAGGTAGTCAACCGAATACCCTCATTGTTGTTGTTCAACAAGAATCTTGTCACATAAGGTACCATGTTTTGATGCAAATGGTTTCTGAAGTCATTTACCGAATCACGAAAACGAGCTGCAATCACGATATCGTTGTAATGAAAACCTTGTGCTAAGAGGGATTCTATCTCTTTCAACACGGCATCCAATTCATCCTCTTTCGAAGGATATATGTTGTATTGAGGTTTCTCACCATGAAACAATGATAAATACCCCGACTTCTCCTCCAAATTGCCGTCGAAGTCGTCGAAATCCTCGTCCCGAAGAACTGATATGGCCAGGTTCTTAATTTCCTCTGTCGTTCGATAGTTTATCCGGAGCCGATTGCTTCGTTTCCCCCGGATATTGATTCCCAATTTCGAGAAGTTGATCCTTTTTTTGTAGATATTCTGCAAGGGGTCCCCTACCAGGAAAAGGTCGTTCTCTTTCTCTTTTACCAAAGAACGTATGAACTTTAACTCAACGTTTGAGAAATCCTGTAATTCATCCACAATCACATGGGAAAATTCTCTGGTCTCAGTCTCGTTTAAATGATTGCTTAGCAAGTTATACACCTCCTCCTTGTAATAAAGCTGAGCGCTTTGTTTTTTCTCGATAAACTTCTCGATCAGATTCCACACTTCCATGCGTTGTTTCCTGCCGATTGGCCTGCCTCTACCAATACGGCTTGCTCTTACATACTCTTCTTTACTTTGGATATTCTGGTCAAGCACCACCTCTTCAAATTCTCGTGACAAAAATTCCTGATCAAATTCAGAGAGTTCTTCCATCAACACCTCTTCCCATAATTCCATTGGTTTCACCACCGCACTCAGTCCAAACAGTTTGGCTGTACCTGGCAACAAGTGGTATTTCTGTGCAAGCCTGAATGCCAAAGCATCAATATTCTCTATGTGAAATGAACGCTCGCTGATATTCAATCCAAGGGCTAAGGATTTTAAGTTTTCGGTCAGTTCTTTGGTAAAGGTTGTGAAAAGAATGGGTTGTGGATCGGTTTTGTGTTCTGACAGGAATTTTAACCGATGCAATGCGGCCACAGTCTTACCCGTTCCTGCACCTCCTGAAAGTTTAATTGCGCCCTTAAACTGTCCATATACAAAAGTCGACTGCGAAGGGTGCAAATAATACTTCCATTTCTGCAATGAGCCCTGTAAAGCTTCATTCAACATCTCATCATCTGTCAGTTCAATGAATGAACGTGCATTGTTTTTACTTTCTATCGAACTTTCCTCATTCAACCCTTCACGTACAATGGTTAGCACAGCATCCATACTGGCACCATCCAGCAGATAAAACAGGTTTTCAAAGGCATCATCAGGGAGGTAATTCTCCAGCTGCCCCAGGTCATCAATGTTTTTTACTTTTAATACCGATGGTATCAGTACTTCCGGGACACCCAGCTCCATCAACTCCTTGCCACCATATTTGCCCATGAAGAGGTCGGTTGACTCAACCACCTCCCTGTTTTCCTTTTCAATGCTCTCATCCAGGCTAAATACCTGATAAGCCTGCGTCTGCTCGTTCCAGTCTATCCGCTTGTTTTTTGCCCAATCCATCGCCTCGTCATGGTTGTCAATCCACACCAACAGATAAAGCTCACCTGCTTGTACTTCTTTGAGTATTGCCCGGTATTTCTGGTCTATGCGAGCAGTGCGTAGCGACTGATCCTTAAAGGTGCTGATTGCCTCCAGGTTGATTGCCGCACTTTTGGAGTCGGTTCTGAACTTGCTGATAAAGTCAGTGACCTTGCTTTGTGTTCCCTTGTTGATTTTTAGAAAGGCATCCCAAAACTTATCGTAAATAAATAGCTTCATAGTATGATTTCATTTAGTTGCTCCTTGTTGTAGATTGTAAACCCTGCTTCTTGAAACACTTTCAAACTTTCGTCGGAATAGGGGCAGATAGCAATCCTCAATGTTTCAAGCACCAATTCAGCATCAGCCAAAATATTCCCGTCATCATCCACCCAGGAGTCCAAGAAATCCATGTTCTCCCGGTTGATCACTTTGTTTTTTACTCCTTGTTTCAATATCGGATGAAAATTAGGAGCATACAGCTGTTTCAACTCTTCCAGCAAGTTTTCATCGGTCTGTTCAGTCATTCCTTCACCAACATCAATCATTTGATCAACAAACTCTGATGTTTGATAAAGGTTGAAAAGGTGCCAAAAATATTCCCATTCTTGTTTATCCATATTCATTGACTCTTTCAACTGAAGATTGGAATAAATTCTTTTATTTCCGATATTCACCCAAATATTCCATTCGGCAAAGTCAAAAGAAGCTCCATGTTCAACAGGCAGCAGTGCGTTAAAGTCAGTAACCCGGTTATTTTTGATGAAGCTGTCGTAGATCATCTCTTTCGATAGTAGCAACCATCATGAGACAGTCGTCCTTTAACCATGTGGCATTGATCGTGTCGTAAGTCATGTCCTCCTCCCGGGTAAGGTAATGAACAGCCTCGTTTGCCAGTTGCTCTACAGCATGAATCACTCCCTCTTTCAAATCTTTGGTCACCTCGTAGGCTACCTTGTGGGCGTCTTCGTCGAGCTGTTCCATCAACACCATCTCGGCAGTAGGAGCCAGCTGTTCTTTCCCCAGTAAAAGATAGAAAAGGGCGAAGTAATTCTTGTCGATTGTGGCATCGTCAAACAGTATCTCCAAGTCAAATTGCAGGTAGGAGCCGCGAAACCACTTCTCTGCCTCGAGTAAAAAATAGACATTGCCGGCACAGAGCAGGATATATTTTGGGCGTTGATAGGTGGGCAACAGAAATAACTCGCTCACCGCTTTGTTAATCACCATGGGGGAAATACTGATTCCCTCGGGTACGGTGAAAATATCCGCCCATTGCGATCGGTGATACTTTTGCGTTGTGCTTTTCAGATCTTCACCATTTTCTGTCACGTTGTAGCTCTGGTCGAACAGCCCGTCGGGCTCCTCTTCATCTTTGGTTTTGATCATGGCATGCATCTCCATCACCATCAGGTGGGGCTGTTCACCGCGATAGAGGATGTGACGTACCGGCAAAACTGCTTTTTCACTTAGTGGAAACAGATCATCGTAGTTCGTCTGTTCTGCATCATAACCCAACACATTGAGCACCCTGGTGTGAAAGCGATGCGACAGATTGATCTTGTCTTTCGTGCGCAGGTGGTTTTCGACAAAAGTTTGTTTGAGCTTGAAATAGTCGGGCTTCAACCGGTTGACCTGCTGGTTAAACTCCCTGATAGCCTCGCTGCTGTAACCCGATTTTCAATCACCTTTTTGGAGAAATCTTCATCGAAGTAGTTGCTGGCAAAGTATTCACCGATATTTTGAATGAAATGAATCATATTATTTACCCCAAACATTATTTATTGGTACTGCTTGTAAATTTTTACCTCCGAATCCGCCTAACACATGCTCTCCCGTATACAGCAAAATCCCTTTTTTAAATTTATGGCCTGCCAATTGGGCTAACTTCTTCAATCCTTTAAAGTCATCTGGTTTCAAGGATGTTTTTGATTTTATTTCGATTCCATAGATCATCTTTTTTTGATCTTCGATCACCAAGTCCACCTCTGCACCTTTGTGCATGCTAAAATGCATTAATTTTAACGGGTCATTGAACCAACTGATCTGTTTCAGTATCTCCATGGCTACAAAATTTTCTACAAAATGTCCTGCCTGTGTTCGGTCTTGCAACAGGTCGTCACCACTATTCTCCAATTGACACAACAGTCCGGTATCGTTTAAAAATATTTTTGGCGATTTCACAAATTGCCCTTCGGCATTAGGAGTCCATGCAGGGATTTTTACAATCATAAAAACTTGTTCCAACAATGCCATATAGCGTTGAAAAGAACTGTTTTTTATTCCTGTCAACCGGGCAATATCAGACATATTGATCGTGCTTCCTACCCTCACACTCAGCAGGTTTAAGATTTTTGGCATGTATATGAGACCATCAATATTGGCCAGGTCTCGGATATCTTTTTGCAGGATAGATCCCAAATAGGCCTGCAACCATTTTGCTCTTCGGCTTTCAGATACACGGTTCACGACTTCGGGATATCCCCCCCGTCTTATCAGTTCAATGATTTCCTCCCAACGAGTAGGAATAGATTCAAAGTTATTTTCATCGTTGATTAAGTTATCCAGAAATACACTTTTTCTTCCATTTATTTCATCAACCGAAAATGGCCAAAGGTGGTGTGTTTCGATTCTTCCGGCCAATGAATCGGCTACCTTGGGTTGTAGCATTACATTGGCAGATCCTGTGAGGATGATTCTACGATTGCGATTGTCATCAATCAGTTTCTTGAGACTTAAAAATATCTCCGGTGCGCGTTGCACTTCATCAATAATTACATTCTCGCCAATATCCAACAAGAAACCCATTGGATCTGATTGAGCAGCAGCCAATACCGACGGATCATCGAAGGTGACATAATTACCTGAAAAAATCCCATCTTTCAATAACTGTTGACAGAAAGTGGATTTTCCGGTTTGTCTTGCTCCTGTTATCATTACCACCGGCGTGTCTTGCTGTGCTTTCGATATCTGCGTATATATAAATCGTTTAATCATCTCTATTTTACTGCAAATATATCAATTTGTGGGTAAATATGGACAATCTCGTGGGTAAATATGGAATATATTTTTCACGGAGATGCGCTAATTATAAAATACCGCCAATACTTTTAAATAGGGAACGCTGTTTAAACTTGTCAAATCTTTGAAATATTGGCTCGACCTGTTGAGTATGGTCTCAATCTCGATCTCCTTATCTCTCCTGCGTCTTTTCACAAATCCATATTCAGGCTTGTCACCAAACTCAATCTCCATCTGGTGCTCCTTGCTCCTTTTCCAGCTCCTCATCTTTTCTTCGTAAACTGCCATCTCTTTCTCCATTTCCAATTGAAGCTTTTGCTGTTGCTGATCCATATGAAGTTGATGAGCAAACTTGATTGCATCCGGCAGCAAGACCTCCAGCTGCTTGATCTCTTCATCGGTTATCTCCACCGTGTAAAGTTCTTTGTTTATTTGATGCTCTTTCAGGAAATCGGCGAACTTCATCGGCCTGTCCGCCAACCCGCCACTCCTGTGCATGGGTACCACAAAAAGGTCGGAGAGAATGGATTGTCCCAGATTATTGGCTACCAAACCCTGAATCAGATAGTAAGCCATATCCTTGGGCAGGCGATTAATTTTGGAAACGAGTGCCACATCTTTATCGACTGAAGCTTCCAACTGCGTCATCAGATAACGTACTACCGGGTGAAGTTCATAGAGCATCTGAAATCTGGCCCACTCTCCTTTTCGCTTGCGCGCATCGCTAATCGCTTTTTGCACATCCTCCCTGTTGAGTGAGAGTTGATATACATCACCAATCCCTCCAGGTTTTGCTTCTTTGGGTAAATCGTAAAGTATCCGATCAAGCTCAGGAGTGTTCTTCACCTCAAGAAGATCACCCTCAAAACAGGCATCATCGGTTTTAAGGCTATTGTCACTTTTAAGTTGCTCCAGTAGGGCGGTATAATAGCTTTTATCGTTCTCAAAGAGTGAGACCTCCTCCACGATGGGATCCTCGATCGCTAATCTGGGGGTGGACTCGTCAAACAGGGCATCAAACCAGTCGTCCGACTCTTCACTGGTGGGTACTCCATCCAGCATATCCCTATTCCCTGTTGCAATGGCAGTGGTCACCAGTTCCTCTTCGGCAGATGCCTCATAGAGTTTATAGACCGATGCGGCATCGCCCAATGATTGATAAACAGCTTCCTCCTTTTCTTTGAGTTTATTGACAATATGCAAGTCATCTCTCAAACCATCCAAATCGGATGTGGCTACCATGTAATGTATGAAGGGTGTTTTGGTTTGTCCATACCGGTCGATCCTTCCATTTCGCTGTTCCAGCGTGATCAGCGACCAGGGAATGTCGTAGTTAAACATATGGTTGCAGTAGTAGTGCAAGTTTACTCCTTGCGAACCGGCATCCGAAGTAAGCAGTATGCGATAGTCAGAGTCCTCTTTTCCAAAATCATCGATGATGCGCTGTTGCTCCATATCGGTGAGTGATCCGTGAAAATCGGCGATTACGCTGTCATCCAAATCAAAATCACGTTGCAGTTTCGTTTTTAGAGCTTTGAGCGTCTCTATACGCTCAGCAAAAACAACGATTCTGAAATCTCTCTTTCTTCCATACCAGCCAAGGTCGATTAACTTTTTTCTAAATGCCAGGTATTTGGCATCTTGTTTATGATGGATGATTGCTTCCAGTTTCGCCTTCAAATTGTACAGAACATCACGGTTCTGCTCCACAATATCTTCCTGTTCTGTGAGTGCATCCAGTTTACTGATCCTGTTTTCAATGGACTTTAATGCTGCCTCGGGAGATGACATGTAGGACTTGAACAGACCTATGGCGAAAAGCAAATCTTTTTTCTGTTTGTTGTTGGTTTGCTTTCCGAACAAATCAGTAATTATATCGTCCGGCATAAGGTTCTGCAGGGCTGCAAACTTAATGTTTTGCTGGATCTGCAGAAACTCATTCTCTGCGTCGCTTAGCTGGGCATGGATGGATACGACCTCACGATCCTGAAAATTGGAACGTACGGCATCATCGTCAATATCATTTTTAAACCGACGTACATAGTAATCCTTGATATCTTCCCGTGAATAATTGTGCTCCTCTTTGATGGCCAGCGGCTCAATCATGTTGATGAGGTTGGCAAAGTTTTCCGGTTTTCCGTTGTGAGGAGTGGCTGAGGTGAGAATCAGCGACTCGCACTTGGTGCTGAGCAATTGTGCTAGCCCTCCCCGCTGCGAAGAGCTGTTTGCAACAGTATGGCATTCATCGATAACCACGATGTCCCAGCGTGTTTTCTCGATATAGTGTTGAAACTTGGCATTGTTTTTCAAGGTGTCTATGGATACGATGGTCTTATCGTAATAGTCGAAGGGATTCTTGTTGATAGGGAGTTCAGATTTGATTCTGGAAATCCCGTCCGAATCGAGGCGCACCAGTGGAATGGCAAATCGATTCCATATCTCCTGTTGGAACTGGGAGAGGATGGACTTCAATGCCAGGACCAATATTCGCTTGCCTTTGCCCCGTTTGATCATTTCAGCAAGGAAGATACCCACCTCAACCGTTTTGCCGAGTCCCACACCATCGGCAATCAACAGTCGCGGGCGGGGTAGTTGAAACGCTTTTAATGTGGGCTCCAACTGGTAATCAGCCATGTTGAAAGCAGCTTTGTGGGCCACAGTTATGCGATTGCTGTAAACGGTGGAATTGCGAATATGATTTTCGATGAATAGTTTGGTCTTGCGGTATCCTTGATCGTAATCTGCAATCAGCCGGGTCTCTGTCGGATCGATCACACGAATAGTATGGTCGATGCTGGTATCGAAAATAAAGTGCTTTGCCTTTACCAATTCAGAAATACCTTCCACAGAAAGAATCCATTTACCGTTGTTTTCTTCCACATCGGTGACAAGGAAATCCTCATTTCGATTGGTAATGCGTTGCCCTGGGGTGAAGTTCATATTTAATCGATCTTAATTTGATTTATCAGTTGCTTAATTTCTTCTTTTCTTCCCCTGCGAGATGCATATCTCAACAATTTGTTGTTGTTAACTGTGTATTTCGCATAAGCTTCATTGAAAATCCTTTTTTTTTCACTGCCCTGGTAAAACGGGAACAAATCTTCATCACAGCACAAATCGACCAGTATCTTTTCAATGGTAATCGTATTGATGTTGCTTATAGATTGGAGAGGGGCTTCTGAAATCAGGGGTTTTACAATGAGGGGAGTGTTGGAATTGAAAACGTATTGTTCCAAGATACCATTGTTGGGGTTTAAAAACACCGGGTTATAATTTTCCCTCAGTGAATAGAATACGGACTCGATGCTATCCTTGTCCACTTCGATTAACGTGAAATGTCTGTTGGAAATATGCAACGTAAATTCATTCAACAACGACGTATCCCACACACAAACGATGCTGTATGGAAATTCCGAAAGAATTTTCTTGTAAATAGATTCGGTCTTATTATCTAAATAGGGAACAAAAATAGTAGTTCTGCCAATCTTGTATACTCCACGCCCTCTTCGCTCCAGGACACCTTTTGAAACCAAATGATAGACTCTCCAATTGATCGTTGCTTGTTTTACATCAGGTTCAAGACTCCGATAAAAATTGGAAATATCACTGGTATTGAAGTTATGCATGTCTCCAAAACACTCTTTTAATTTGTTGATATGTAATCTGTCGGTTGCTATGATGTTGTGTTTTTTGATGGCACAAATGTAAATCAATATTTTGGCAATATGAAACATGAATTGCCGAAAATGTGAACGTTTTATTTTGTAGATCCAGGACAAAGATGAAAGAAAAGAGCAGGGGAAATCGTATATCAATGCGAAAATAGTATCTTTGAAAAAAATGGTTCGATCATCTGTTACGCACATTCGTCATCTTGCTGGTTAGGAATCAACAACCTCACCAGCTTTCATACAGGAGACAGCTCCGGTAGACACCAATGCCAACAGATCCATACAATTGAATGGTTTGTAAAAATCCTAAGCATAAATTGAAGAGATGAGACCCAACAGTTTTTTATCCACACTTTTTTCCATTTTGATTTTTTCCGCTTCACCCCTATCTGGACAAAGCATGAAAAATTTGTCGGAGATCAACATCCGTGATCCCTATATCCTGACTGACAGGAAGAGCGGCAATTACTACATGTATAAATCTGCTTCTGTCGATAGATCCGGTAACAGAGTGGGAGGTGTCGCGGTCTATAAAAGCAAAAACCTCAAAGAGTGGGAAGGTCCTCTGCAGGTCTTTACCGTACCGCAAGAGAACTGGATCACCGGCGCTGTCTGGGCACCTGAGGTACACGCTTATAACGGGAAATACTATCTGTTTGCCACATTGAATTCAGATATCGAGTGGAAAAAAGAGCAAAAGGGATGGCCAAAATACACCTTCCGCGGAACACAGATATTCGTCTCCGATGATCCTGAAGGGCCCTTTCTCCCTTTCGACCATACACCACACACTCCCATGGAGAGGATGGCTCTCGACGGCACGTTATGGGTGGAGGAGGGACGTCCTTACATGATCTATTGCCACGAATGGGTAGAGATTGTCGACGGAAGCATGGTACTGGTAGAACTGGCATCCGACCTCTCAGTGGCGGTTGGAGAAAGCACAAGACTGTTTCACGCTTCGGCAGCCAAATGGTCAACGGGCTCCCTGCATGATGATCTTCAGGTCACCTCCCATGTGACCGATGGCTGCTTTCTTTATCGCTCCAAAACAGGCAAGTTGCTGATGATCTGGTCCAGTTTCATGAACGGAGAATACGCGATCGGTATAGCCGAATCGCTTACCGGAAAAGTATCGGGCCCCTGGAGACAACAGGAGCAACCCCTCTTCACCCAGAACGGGGGACATGGAATGATATTCCACACCTTTGACGGACGCCTCTGCATCACCTTCCACCGACCCAACTCCCCGGGGGGTGAAGAAAGAGCCCGGATATTCGAGCTGGAAGACAGGGGAGATACCCTGGAGCTGAAACAGGAGTTGCAAATTTAGATTAAACGATCAAAGAAAACTTTTATGTACATTTGTGGAATTATTATGATCATTTTGTAAAAATTCAACAAATGATCACAGACAAATACAACAGATTCGTCAATGAGGAGAAAATTATCAAAACAATCAAACAGAATTGACTTCTTGACCCGCAATTGAAATCCACCTTATCTGAAATGCAAGGTTAACTCAATAATGAATGAAAGTGCTTTGAAAGATAATACTGTTCATATCAACTCAAGGACTCTTCAACTTCTACGTGAAGGAGATGAACGGGCTTTCGAGCAGATTTTCAACTTCTACTATAACCGTATATACTCCTTCGCACTCAATACGCTTTTCGATACAGAAAGTGTTATGTCCTGATTTTCAGTGTTTTTAATTTACAAAAGTACAAGTAGCGGACAAACCAACACCCTCATTTATTGCAATTCCCAGTATCCGGACCTATTGCTACCTACTCGTTTAAGGATATTTTTATCTCGTAGGCGCTTTATATGCTTGTCTATGGCCGTCGTACTTATCCCAATACTTTCGGACATTTCCTTTTTAGATATTTTTGGATTGGCTTTTATCAATTCCACTATTTTTCGTTGACTTTCTACCAACCCATCTACCAACCCATCTACCAACCCATCTACCAACCTATCTACCACCCTACTTTGATGAATAAGTTCTTTTGAAACTGGAAACGTCATGCGGATAAAGTTACCCATAAACCGGAAGCATTCCTTTCCATAACTCTCCAAAATCCGGGGCACACCTGAACCAAGCTGCTCCACCAATTCCAAATCCCTATATACACGCATCAACTCACGATTCCTCGGAATAGAAACCCCATCGAAAAAGTCATCCTCATTTAAACCCTCCGGCAATGTACCAGCGGAAGTAATTTCGATACGGTCGGCAAAAATCTCAAATTTGGGTGGAACCTCACGGGTAAAGTCGTTGTGCACAATCGAGTTAATAATGGCTTCGCGGATTGCTACCGGATTCCAGAGCCGCCGGTCTATGCGTTCCTTAGACGTGATTTGGGTTGCTGTCCTGTTTTCCAATTCGATTTTATCCAACACGCTTTTCGTGGCCTTGATAAGCGAACAATAGCCGTATTCATTATTTTCAATGAGGTCAACACGGTTCGTACCGCGATATTTCGCCACCTTGATGGAAACACCGTTTTCATCGGCCAACAAATAGGCTGCATAATTAAGCGCACCATCCTCCGTAAGCAATTCCAAGCTTTTCTTGAATTGGCTATTGAGTGGCTTACGCTTTTCCTCGTAATAAATCCGAAGCTGCTCAAAAGTCAAATCCTGACGGTTCGACCGAATTTTACCGATGGAATTGCGGGTACGGGTGGAGAACAGTTTATCAATCATACCCTGCGGCATCGGCTCCGCAGCCGTGCCCACACGAATAAAACAGCCTTTCTCGGTCATCCCATATTTCTTTTTGAAGTACGGCTTTTCGCTGCCACTGGCTACGATAATTTTGACAATTTCCTTACCCTCGTGCTCCTCCACCACCACGTCAAATAAACCCATGGCCGATGGCGATATATTGTTTTTGATGCGGTCTTTGATTTTGAGCACGTCGCCGTCCGCGTCTGACACACCCACTACCTTACCAGTCTTGTCAATACCGATATAAATCACACCACCCTCATGGTAATTCAAAAAGGCAATGACCTCCTTTTCAATATCCACATCTGTATGGAGCTCGCGTTTGTATTCTATGCGATTGGTTTCGGGCATTGTATTTTTAGTTAAATCTCGCTAATCTCCTTTTCGATAGGCTTGTATTTGTCTTTTACTTCCTCCCCCATATAAAAGTCGAGCAAATCGCCTTTGCTCAATATACCCTCTTGCAGAAATTTTTTCAGATACCGTTGGTTAAACTCCATCAACAACATACTTTTTTCTAATTGCTTTAAAATCTGTTTGTTGTTTTCGATATTCGCTTCCACCAACGTTCGTATTTGTAGCAACTCGTTTATATCTTTTACAATGCGATTTACAATAGCGGCCAATAAGTCCTTGTCCAATTCTACATTCCGTGCATTCAATGCGATGTCCCTCGCCAGCATATAGGCTATTGCAAGATTAGAATAATCTCCCTTTTGCGAATTGATAATGGCTATGAAACCTATGCCGGGGATATATCCCACATTGTCAAAGGCTTTGAGTATCGAATTATCTACCAACGAAATATCAAATACAATCAAACTCACCTTAGCATCGCGGTTCACTTCAGCTTCCAGTAATTGGCTCCACGCGGTATCCGCCCGGCGGATAAAAACGTCTTTCGCACCTATTGGACCCAATTTTATGCTTTTGTCAAATTTACACTCAATGGCTATTTTCAAATCAGTCCGGCCATCAACTTCACATACGATATCCCCTGTTTTATTACGGGGCAGATTCCCAGTCGAATTACCCGTCAATATAGCTTTATCTTTTAGGCGTTTATCCGCAAAGTAATCGTTCAGGAATGCTGCAATTTCATCTTCCGCCAACACGCCTTTGATGGTCGATTTATAGAATAACTCTTTCTTCATCTCGAAGATCATCTTCAGGCTTTCCAGTTCCGTACCCAATTCATTGCTGGTCTTTGATAGAAACGCGGAAATACGGTCTTCCATCAAGGCCAACACCCCGATGTAAATGGCCCTGATGAGTTTATCGTCCCGCTCAGCGGCCGATAAGTTGTTGAAGTAATTAAATACCACCGGGTTTTCGATTTCGAAGCCGGATATTTCGATTCGTTGCAGTTGTTGGTTAAGTGATATCGTAGCCATATTTTAATCAACTATATATTACCTTAATTTTTTCAGAAAGCGTCTCTTCAATTATAAATTCATCCGATGCGACATGGTCTATAGCAACAAAAGCTTTGTTCTTGCTATTTTTTTCCTTCAACCCAATTTCTTCCTCTATATCGTTGACTAAGACTACGGATTTGCCCAAAGTTGGTTCCAAGCAATCTTCAATCAATTTAGATTTCTTATCTGCGGAGTCCTTGTCGCCTTTAGTTTTGTGCTCCTGATGATCTTTGTCATAAACACATGTATATGGGATTCTAAAATTATTCAATAACTTAACGTATTGAGGAATATTATTTTTGCCACCACAATCAATCAATGTAAAATCATATTTAAACACTCCTAATTTGCGTGCCAATAAAGGAATAACCGATTTGTCTGTAGGGCCTTCCACTAATATTACCTTTTTTGCAAAAAACAATTCACCCCGTTCCGGATTAATCCAATAGCTAAGATTAAAATTCTTATGCTGTTCCCCATCAGCAAACAGCTCTTCTGTGCACTGAAGAACTTTTGTACCATTGGACAAATCGTCTTTCTTCACAATACAAATTGACCTATAGTAATCAAGACTAATAAACGAACTTGAATGCGTGCAAAGGATAATTTGGCTCTCCTCTTTTGAGAGTGTTACCAATGAATCGAATAGCTCTTTCTGGGCCTGTGGATGCAGAAATAGTTCTGGCTCTTCAAAAATAAAATAAGCTGATTTCGAACCTTTCCTGCCGGAAACAACGGTCGTATCCTCACTGCTGTCGACCTTGTTCTCCTCTTTCAACGTTTTAGCCCATGCCAGTATTAACGCAAATATAAGCGCTCTTTGAAGCCCATGCCCTTTTCGCTCAATATCTGTCCTTACCCCATCATCGATCCAAACACTTGCGCCTAATTTGAAGATTTCATCTACATTGGGTGGCTCAATTTGTATATCAATTTTTGAGTTCCAGGATTTCAGTTCCTCTTCCAGTAAATTTTCCAGCAACGACAGCTCTTGCGGTCTATTGGGGTTAGGTTGCTCGTCTTCGGTTGTTTTATTTAATACTTTCGACAACTCCCTAATCTGCCGTTTTGCTTCTTTATAATTTTCGTCTGTTTCCGCTATTTTGCTAATGACACGCGAATATAATTGACCAAACAAAGAATTACTTTTAGGAGACAGCTCATCTGCGGCCTTCTTAATCGATGGTATAAAAAACACATCGCCTAAACTACCTTTGGCTACGTTCTTGACTCCCAAAAAATTTGTTGATTCAAGTGTGTAACTAAAAGAAATTTCATCCTTGTGTTCTTCGATATATTTCTTTTGAGCCTCTCGAAAGTTTTCCTTGGTTATCCTACTCTCCTCAGACAAAAAACCATACAACGGAAGTTTCTTTACTGCGTCTTTCGTCTTATAATCTGAATATTTATCCTCTTTCAACCACTCCTCTTCAGGTTCTTCCAAATAACCATGATACGAAAACGCACCACCTTTTATTGCTGTTTTCCGTACTTTAATCGTATTGGACGCCGTTACATACTTTTGAAAGGTTACTCTTTCGCTGTCCGTCAATTCGCTAAACTCGACCTCTATCCATAATTCAGAACTCCCTTGATTAAAGTCCATGTCCTGTAGGCCTATTTCACCGAAGAAAAAAAGAATAGCGCTCAGGATATTGGATTTCCCATGGTTGTTCTGGCCAATAAAAATCATTAAGTCGTTAAACTCGATCTTCGTATTAACAATCGATCGCCAATTGTTAATCTCAATACGTCTGATTTTCATTATCCAACCTGACGATATCGGTAACCGGCTTTCTTTATGTTCCTATCAAAATACTGGCCATGGGAACTGGCGCTCATCAATCCACGGTATACCGATTCCGGCACGTCATAATACTGATAAACCCCTCCGTGATTAAATTCAATTTCCAAAATTTCGTTTTCGGCATCGTAACCAACTGAGGCAAGGTTTGACGATGATACTGATTGTCTTTTCATTATTTTTCAGATTTAAATTGTTTATATAAAATAGTTTAACATATAAAAATCACGTTTTATTTATCTCTAAATTTTTGATAATCAAGAATCTCCTCATTCACAAAAGTAGCCTCATATTCCCTACGGGTAATTACGGTATCATAAAGTCCTACATCATCCCCTTGATGCTTATTGATTCCAATATATTCCAAACTTGCATCTTCATAACGTTTAAACTTGTAAACGGCATCATTCATTAACGCGGAGTTGAAAACACCAAGACTTACCAATAATTCAAAGTCTTTAACAGAAAGACCTGTTACCTTTTTGAAAAGTCCTGGTTCCAATTGAGTGATTACGTCTTTCAAACTTCTTTCTCGATAGTCTGTCAGGTACATAAACACAGGTACACGAGTAGCAAACTTTATTAGCTTTTCTTGGATTTGCTTTCTCAGGCTTTTGTATTCCTTTTCTTCGTCCGAAAGTTCCTTTTTCTCTTTCTTGGTCAGTTCTCGGTCGTTGGCTTCTTTCTTAGCTTTTTTAACGGATTCCGATTTATTGATAATCGTTTCAATGTCTTGATTCAAATTCCTGAAGCCTTCTATGTTCATCAAAGCTTTCATTGCTTCTTCATTTGCCATCAATCGGGCAAGTGTATTGTTATCCACATTTACGAGCAATGCACTTTCCCATCGTCTTGCCAAAAGCGTGGCAGTTGTGCCACTCATTGCCATATCCAAAATTCCTGCGGCATCAACTTGTTTCATCGAACTGCCGTCATAAGCCAACACAGGTAGGAAGTTGATAAACTCGGCAACTTTTGCTTCAGGGTTTGATTCGTTTACATTGAGTCGGCAACTGTAATCGGCAATTTGACGCAATGCTCGGTTGGGTGCAAAGTCAAACACATAACATTCCTCTTTCAGAATTTCTTCTTTGTTCGGTGATTTACTGTCGGGGTTTTTGATAACCCAAGGCGTTTGTACCCGGAAGGCTGCCTGAAAATAAGTTTCAGGGCTGGAAGAATTACGCAACATAAAAATTCCTGTCCACGGTTTTACCGATACGCCTGTGGTGAGTTTACCGCAGGAAAGCGTTATGGTTTTTGATTCCAAAGGATTGTCGGTCATTGCATCTAAAACTGGGCGCAATGCTTCTATTCCAATTCCTGCTTGTGTTCCTGCTGCAACAACCACTTTATAATCGTGGTAAAATATATTTTGTCGTCTTTTAAGCAATGAAGCCATTGCGTTACATGCTGCCACAGATGGCAAAAACCAAAAAGTGTGATTTAGTACTTTGAGCAAAGGAGCGTGTGAAAAAGGCAAAGGCGGCTTTTTTGCTCCCATCTTCAAATGGTCAACGGTGGTTTCGCTAAAAGCACCCCGAATCAAATCCAACCATTTTTGAACTTCGTCTTCGTATTTGAAACGGGCGTTTCGTCCTTCGCCTTCGGCAGAGAAGAAAATGTTCAAATCAAAGCCGTCAAACTCGCCCTGCATTGCAATTTGGCGAATGGAATCAGGCAATTGATAAGTAAGCATTACCATTCTTGGCAATGCTGCATAAGGATTTGAGCCTTTAGAATCGTCCCAATTTTCTTTTGCTCTTTGCTCGTCTGAATACGTCCAATTGAAAATTTGCTCTTCGATAAATTCGCCTGAACTGATAGCCCGAAATGGAGTGCCTGACAAATACAAATAATGATTAGTGCTGATTGGAATTATTTTCTCTAAGTGTTCCGCTTTGTCTTCTTCGGCAATACCTTCTTTTTCAATCTTTTTGTATTCTTCAATTTCTTTTTCGGCTTCTATGTCTTTACCGAATAAATCTTTGGCGTTTTCTCGCCAAGCCCCAAAATGGTATTCGTCAAAAATGATACAATCCCACACGGTGGCGTGTACCCATTCGTTTTTGGTTTTGATACCGCCTGTGTTGGTGTTCTTGCCTAAAAAATCCTGAAACGAACCAAAGCAAACCAATGGTTTTTTTGGGTCAATATCTTGGCTTGATAGTTCATCTGCGTGTTTGGAAATAAATTGCCAACCTTTAAAGTCAACGTGAGAAAGTAAATCTTCTTTCCAAGCATCTTCAACGGCTGGTTTGAAAGTGAGCACCAACACTTTTTTCCACCCCATTTTTTTAGCCAATTGATAACTGGCAAAGGTTTTCCCGAAACGCATTTTGGCGTTCCAAAGAAAGTGGGGCGTTCTGTCTTTGTTTTCTTTCTTGAAACTTTTGAAATAGGCAATGGTCTTGTTTACGGCCGCTTCCTGTTCAGGTCGCATACCGAACGAATGCACTCGGTTTACTTCTGTTTTTTCGCCTGTTTTGATTTGGTGGATGGCTCTCCGCAATTCGTTTAAAGAGCATTTATACCATTCGCCTGTGGCGTTTACTACTTTCCATTCTCGCAACAATCGGTGTACTTCGTGGTCGGTAAAAGAACTACCGTCACGTTTCATTGCCGATTCTTCAAATACAATTTTGTATGGTATGGCTGCCGTGCCTAACTGCTCTTTGATACGTGTTTGTGCATCACGGTCGGTATAGCCGATTTTGAGTAAACCCTTGTGCGTATCAACCCCAACCAATTCATAAGCATAAATGGTCGGGTTGGTGGAAGGTCGAGGGGGAAAGAATTCTTTTTTACTCATCATCGCCACCATTTTGTGATACATCCATTGGACGAATCATACTTTCTATGAATGCAATTTCATCATCCGTTAAACCATATTTTTTGTAAAGTTTTTCGTCTGTCCAAGGTTCATCAAAATTTTGAGTAGGAACAAACTGGTAAACACCCTTTGCAGCGTTTTGTGTGTTTTTTTTTAATAAAACTAGAAATCTAAAAAACTTCGTATTTATGTAGCTTATAGCATTCTCAGCTCTTTTTTTTGAGGAATAAGGTCCAATCAATAAATAGGTCTCTGAGCAACAAGTGCGTTTTTCGCCAATAAAAGGTTGCCCCAAAACTCTATAAGGAAATGCACCTCTTTCTCCATAAGCTTTAGCTATGAATACTTTATATTCATTAATCCACTGCTGATTTTGAATTATATATTTTTTATCAATATACCCATTTTTTGGATATGAAAATATTTTAACGCTGTCTTTGAATTCCATCTCTTTGGGTTTAACAGAACTCACAATTCCGAAAGGTTTTCTTGAACTTATTTCGTCAATAATTAGTTTTTCTCCTTTAGCTGATATTTTTCGTATAATTGAAATAGCTTCATTAAATCTGATGAAACTATCGCTGTTTTTTTCAAGTAATGGTCTTTTTAGAACAGAACGTTTCTCTTTTTGAACAGATATCACTTCACAATCTCCTTTATAATCCTTTTCCCATAAGAAATAACAAACACCACCTGAAATATCAACTCCTGGAAAACATTCGTTAGAATCAAAGTAATCTATTAGTTTAGATATTCTTTTGTCATTTAGCATTTCACTCCTAAATTCATCAAGACCTTTCCCACCTGCAAACCATCTTGAGGGTACAATCATTGATAGGTATTTTGGGTTAAGTTTTTTTGCTTGTTGTATGAATTTTTGATAAATGGGAGTAGCACTAGTACCCATACCACCACCATCATTTAACTGATATGGTGGATTTCCAACGATAACGTCAAACTTCATATTGAATATTTTTTCAGGTTTGTCTGTGTGAATAAAATTGTAAGCGTAGGTTTCCAAGGCATCTTCTCGGTCGTACACTTCTTGGCTTGCACCGCAGTAAGTACATTTGCCGCTTTGCCAAGTGTGTTGCATTCTTTGGTAGCGTATGTTTCCTTGCTCATCGGTAAAGGATTCGCAAATGGAGTATTTGCCATTGGCTGTTTTTGAGCAATACACACTTCTGCGAGAAAGCAAGGCAGTAAGTTCGGTAATGGCAATTCCATACAATTGTTGGCTAAAAATGTGGTTAATGCGTTCCTGTTTGTCGGGAATTTGGGTTTCCAAACCTTTCATTAGTCGCTTTGCCATTTCACGTAGAAACACCCCACTTTTAGAAACAGGGTCTAAAAACTTGGCGTTAGGGTTGCTCCAAAGTTCTTGCGGCAGCAAGTCAAGAATGTCGTTCACCAAATTGGGTGGCGTAAATACTTCGTCATTGCTCAAATTGGCAAGGCAGGAGAGTACGTCTGGGTTATAGTTCGTTTGTATCATCTTCTCCAAGTTTTAAGAAATGAATAAGCGGAAAATCCTTTACAGGTTCGTCGATGGCAGCGGCGTTTCCTTCGTCATTAAACATTGAAAACTGGTGTGTTTTCTCCACTAAAAATTTAAACATATAATCTCTGCGTTTCAGCATAGAGCCGTTTACAGCACTCCATTCAGAAAACACAATAGGTTGTTTGGTTTCGGGATTGGTAAAGTCCAAAGCATCACCCCAAAGAATGTTTCTATTCAATAAAAACTTTACACTCCTCCTACATTCGTCTTTGCACTTGTTTTTGAATATAGCAGTGTAGCGCTCATTAAAAATATTAAATAAGCGCTCCCTACATTCCTGGGCGTTGTCTTCCAAAATGTCCACCCCGTAAATGCTCGAAACTGCAATCACGGCATAGCGTTCCCATTCTATTTGGCTTTTGCTGTATCGGCTGTCCACAACTGCTAATTTGCGTCTTAAAACTTCTGCTAAAAAGTTACCGTTGCCGCAAGCAGGTTCTAAAAATCGGGAGTCAATTCTTTCGGTTTCGTGTTTAACCAAGTCAAGCATTGCGTTTACTTCTCGTTGGTTGGTAAACACTTCACCGTGGTCAGTAACCCGCTTTTTGGATTTTACTTGTTTGTCTTTGTTTATTTCTTCTGTCAATTCGTTCACCTTATATTTAAAATTCTCAGTCTGTAAATTTAGTTTTTTATGTTCTGTTGTCTGTCCGTACGTTGGTAAAAAATGGCTCTTTTGGTTTTTTGAGCGTTGGCTCGTGTGTCGGCAAAAACCAAATGTGCTGTTTGTGCGGTTGGCTCTTACACTGACCGATAACGGATGGCGGTATGGTTAGTTGCCGATTTCGAAGCTCTTTCCTATCAAGTTACAACTACTTTTGATACGGGCTGTGCCGCTCGAATACGCACTGCCCCGGCAATTAACTATACCGCGTGTGTGCGCCCTGCATGAGCAGAGCGCACCTGCTGCAAGCAACAGTAAAATTTCAAAATTACAAATA
>Ga0208695_1000770_pt1 | contig 31440 bp, 49 predicted proteins | sample AD_UKC111_MetaG_FD_184449 | JGI IMG/M metagenome (GOLD analysis project Ga0208695, IMG submission 184449) | Active sludge microbial communities of municipal wastewater-treating anaerobic digesters from Hong Kong - AD_UKC111_MetaG (SPAdes)... | ecosystem: Engineered > Bioreactor > Anaerobic >...
TCAAAGGTTGAAACTTTTCTTTAATAGTTTGCATTTTAGCAATTTTAGCAGCTTGCGCTTCTACTTCCGCTTGGAATTGTTTTAGTTCTTCGTTTTCCTTACGAAGCTGCTCAAGCTCTGCTTCTAATGCTTTGATTCTTTCTTGTAATTCTTCCATCTCTTTAGCATCCTCCATTTCTGCCATTGCAAAAATTGGTGTTCTACCCTGATATGCTGGATTAGCGACTACTGCAGCACCATTAAAAGTTACATCTCTCAGAACTTTCACGCCGTTCTCGTCTTCTTCTGCATGACCATAGTTAACTTCCCAGCTAATTTGTGGTAGCTCTCCACGTTCAAGCATTTCATTCAATGTGCTAATAGCTTCTTCTCGCTCTTTCGGCCATAAAGCTATCAATCCTAGAAGCTCTGCACCATCTTCTGTTTCTCTCTCAGAAAATGCAGTAAATGTGCCAATTGGCTTCCCACGAGCTTCTTTATGACCAGCTGGTTCTACATCCAGCTTTAGTGGAGTATACACACCTGTTTTTACAATATTTTGAAATTCTTCTCTAGGAATTCGCATATTATTACCATTTTGGCGGTCATCAGTAATAACAGCTTCAGCCCAAACAAGATTTGGATTTAAAGAGATTGCCGCTTCAGCTTCTTTCTTTAAATTCAAAGTTCCTAAAATAATCGTCATCTCTTTCCTCCAAATAAATATAAAGGGATTAATCTACCGGAATTAATCCCTTTATTAATATTATACCACAAATACTACAAAAATTGAATAATTTTTATTCAGTAATAGCAATTTCTTTTGATTGCTGACCAATTTGTGGTGAATTTGAGAAAGGTTTTGGGGCAAACTCTGGAATATTCTTATCCTGCAATAATTTAGTTTCTCTTTCCCTCTTGGAAACTTCCTCATCCCAATTAAATCCAAGCCACTTTGTGTAAGTTTCTCTGGAGAGATTGCCACTATTGTATAAGTCCATAATAGCAAGTCTAAACATGTTGAAGTCATGCAAGTTAAGATTATTAAACTTAATTACAGGGGTTGATTTTAATTTGTTTTCAGTAGCGATTGTATTACAAATCACCTGTAATACTGGTAATAATTTTTCTCGAATAACATTCATCGTTGCTTCTGGAGAAATTACAGAGTAATCATTAGCCCCACCTGCACCACTTCTTTCTGTTTCACCAGATATAAGTAAAGAAGGTAGTCCAAGTCCTTGAATAATATCTTTATTTACATTCACATATTTGGAATCATTTAATAGAGCTGTAACATCTGGGATTACCCATTCAATATTTACCGTATGATTTGCAAACAATTGATAAATTCTTTCTATATCACTTGAAGTCCCATTATTTCTCCAAGCTAGCTGCATTTTGAGTGAGTCGAATAAATATTCATCATCTTCTGTAACTGGAAATTCATCTGAACCTACTTTTATAAGCATAATGGCAGTAATTACTCTTGAAGCCAGAGAATAATCCATACGCCGTAGATTACGCTTATGTTTTAAACTTTCCAGTACAGGATATAAATATGGAATTGGATACGGGTTATCAGAAGTATACCGGCCACGAATAATTAATGGGTTGCTTAACTTCAGCTTTGTTTGACCATCCTTGATGGCTTTAACAAATTCTGGGTACTCTCTCACAAGTTCATCATAAAGTTCTCTATCCTTTGTTCCATCTAAATAAGTACCATTCTGTAAGATAAATGTAATCATATCTTGAGGAATTTTAATCCAATAAGATGGTGCATCTCCAAGAATACCTTGCTTTATCTCTACAGATGAAGAATCTCTAACCCACATGTGAGATGGCAAATAAACTTCGTCTCTACCCTTAATATTTACTATCCCTATTGAACGTAAATCAGATTTTGTAAATCTACTGAAAGATATTTCAGGAATTACCAAACCCGATAAAAGATATTCTAATGCCATGATTCTAGCGTAGTCAGATAACTTATTTCTAATAGCTTCAAAAATACGCATCTCATTTTTATTTAATCCTTCAGCGTCAAATGTTATGCCGGATGTAGAAATTTCAGCTAATTTGTTAATGACTGCTGAAGCTAATGGGTCATGCTTGTAAAAAAATCTACAAGTGTTTACAATATCTTTATAGGATGTTTTTTCTTCAAACTCTAAAATATCTACAGACCATGGTGATACCCCGCTGCCACCATTATAATTAAAGAAATTTAATTCTGCTTCTGCTTTATGTAATTTTGTCATTTTATCCACCTTGAAATAAATAGTTTCTTTTTACTAGTTTTTGTATAATTTATATATTCATTTTCTCTATGCCAAGCTAGCATAGCACAAAGTAATGCACTCGTAAAGTGGTCTGCACCACTTTTTCCACCTCGCTCGGTTAATGTTCTATATACAATATCTCCTGATAAAGTTTTAGTATATGTCATTCTTTCTAGTTCTGTAACGAACTCTAAATCTTTTATACTAAAAATTAATCTATGAGAGTTTGCGTATTCTTGCGCAACATTAACTGCAAGTGGTTTAGCCTTTTGCTTAATCTCTTCTCCATCTTTAGTTAAACCAATAGCAATATAAGATTGAAAATCTATTGGGATTAATCGTTTCTTATATTCTTTATGAACATATTCCTTATCTTCTTTTAGATGTTGTTCAAAAGAAATACCTTGTCCACCAGCACCCCTATCAAATCCGATTAATATTGGATTATATTTAGTATCAATATAATCAATAACTTTTTCTTGAATAGGGAACTCAACTTTCTTCATTTCAATTCTTAATTCTGGACGAAAGATTTTATCATCTTCTACAGAGAATACGATAATTGCTGTTGGTTCTGTATAACCAAGGTCAATACCCATAATTATTTTTTTCGCTCTAATTTCAGGTAAAAATGATAATCTTGAGAATATTTCTCCGATTTCCTTTGTGTTCATTCCATTTATCTCAAGCTTATAAACTGGATAGTCATCTAATTTCATTAAGCTTCTATCAAAAATGGAGTAAGCGTGATTACCATGTCTCCCCAAAACAAAGTGGGCAAAATCTTCACTATCTTCTCCACCATAATCAATAATAGCTTGAGCATAATCCTGAGCCGTGAACCTTGGATTGTCTTTTGAAGAAAATCTATGCCAACTGTAAAATTCCGCAGTATCACAATAATAACAAACAGATTTTTCTCTTCGTCCGTCTGGAACACCGGCAACCATTAATTGCCACCCGCTAGTAAATTTGTTAAGTGTTGGTTGAAGTTCTAGCCATGTACCCCAATTGAAGTAACCACTTTCATCAACAATAAAATATGGGGTATGTAAACCAATTACTGCTACACCTGTACCTGTTTGCCCAGCAATTCGGCATTTTAGCTCCGCTTTAGATAATAGAGTAATAGAATGAAGCGAACCATTTATTCCCTGTGTTTTTGAAATAAAATGTTGTAAAAATAAATTTGTTCTAAAATTACGAATAAGCCCAGTCCAAACAGGATTTAATTGATTCTCTCCAGGAACAACATAACAAATATAATCATCTGGAAATATATTCATTGTTAATAACCAAGTCATCTTTTGTACTAGAGAGACTGTTTTACCTGTAGCACGGGCAGCACAAATGCTTACCAGGTGGTTGAAATCGCATAGAATTTGCTTCTGATACCAGGCTAATTCAAAGGGCTCATCATTCGGCTGTAAGTCAACATTATTAATAAATTCTGAAAATGTTACAGGATTTAATAAAATATTGATTAATAGTATCTCATCAAAAGTTAATTTTTCTTCAATCATCTGACCACCAATTATCTGAAGGTAATTTATAAGGGATTTTCATATAATCTAAAACTTCTTTATATCCAAGTTTCTCAATACAATATTTGTGTAACTTTGGATGAGTTTTCTCTAACATTTGTATTTTATTGATGTTTCCATCGTTCTCTACACCATATAAGCACCAAATACAACCTGTTCTTGAATACCCTTTGTTATAGATAGACGCATATGGGATTTTATACTTTTGAATATATTCCCAAATATCATCTTCTAACCAAAAAGATAGCGGCCTAGAAACTTTATTTACCGCATCATACGCATTACAACCAAATCGTAAATAATTCTGTTTTCTAAGTCTACTCTCATACGCCATTTCCCCAGTATAAGGAAACCTTCCAGTTTCTTTTTCATAACGTCTAGCTGGATTTTTCTTTAGAATTTGACAACATTTGTTTGATATTTTAAATGGAGCATTAATAAGATAACGATGTTTTTCAGATATTCTTCCAATACCCGTTTTCTTTAGTAATTTTTCTTTCAGCTTTTCGGATTTTGTCTTTCTAAACTGCTCAATGTACCCACTTTGCTCTTTACTTACAACAGGGTAACCATAATTTTTTATTACATCAAAAAAAGTTAATTTTGGTTTTAACCAAATAACATTATCAATTGTTTTTACAAATTCTTTTAACTCAGGAAATTCTACACCAGTGTCGCAAAAAACTGCTGGGACTTCTGGAAAAATACTTCTAACTAAATGTAATAATACTGTTGAATCTTTTCCACCAGAAAAAGCGACATATACCATCCCTTTCCAATGATCATACCAATTTTCAATTCTTTCAGCTGATAAGTCTATTTTATCTTTTAATGGTAATAACTGCCTTCTTCTCATCTCTTCATGGTCTATCATCGGCTACTCCAATAAGATATAAAATAATTTTCCATATCTCTATTAAAATCATAGTTCCACTTATAAAATGTTTTTTCCCCAATATGAAACATCCCATCTCCAAATGGTTTATCAAATTTTTCTTGTTCAGGTAACCCTCCCCATTTGCTTATATAATATTTCTTATTTCTCTCAAAATAAACATTGTTTTGTCTATTCTTTTCGGCTTCATAAATTGTTCTTGACCAAAAGTGAAAGTAATAAGAATATTTACTAGTGCAAGATTTTACTCCGGCTAATTTAGCTCTATAGACATAATCATTATCCCCGAAATATCCGTTTGGCCAAAAATTTACATCATTATATCCAACAGATAAAATAGCTTTTTTCGTATATAGATTTAGATTTTGACAATCTGTTAATTGAGCCGGTAATATTTCTACTTTATCTTCATATCCGCTAAACGCTTCCCATGGAGCGCTCCCATCAAATTTATACCCATGATTATCTTTAAAACTTTCTTTTAGATTTGGGAATATCCAGATTAAATCTTTTACTGAAATTTGATTAGAAGATACCCAATCATATTCTGTAGACAATTGTTCCATAGATTTTATTGCATATGGGTAAGCAATAACATCATTTCCCATAAGTACTAAATTATCATAAGTACTATTAAGAAAATAATCAAAAATGTCATTCAGTGACGCTGGAAATCCTCTATTCTTTGTATGATAAATATGAGAATAATTTTTTACTAACTCAACAGTTTCATCATCTCCAAATTTACCAATAACAATAAATTTATCATATTCCTTAACAGAGTCTAGCGCTAACTTTGTATATCTGGCATTACCATATGTAACCATTCCAATTAATGTTCTCATAATGTACCTTCTATAGTCTTATAAATATTATCAAAAGAGAAATCATTACTCCAATATAATTTAGCTTTTGCACCAAAAAACGCATGAGCGCCTTCTTTAGTATATGTAAAAGATACTATTCTTTTGTCTTGATTCATATAATTATTCTTTGTTTGACAAAAGACAAAAGGCCCAGAGCTTCGTCCAATTATTACGTCACAAACATTTTCTGATAACCACGCTATATCAAATAAATCTCCAATACCACCGGTAAAATCATCTGTGTGCAATACATTCTCTAATTTTATACCAGTCTTTTTTGTTAGAATAAATGTTCTATCTTTATGATTCCTTGCTAATTTTTCTATAATTGGTGCAAAATCAAAATTTTTTGATTGCCCACTTAGAACATCACCATTACAGACTAAAACACAATGCTTATTAAATCCACAGAATGGGTTTTGTCTTTGTCGGTAAATCTCTTCAAAATTAATAGATGGAATATATAACCATTCATCATTTGGAATAAGAATATCGGCGTCTCTGTACATTTCTATATATTTTTTAATTGTGCAAGCAATTCCAGGGAGAACGTATTTAGAGTCTCTACCAATCCATGTATTTATATAAGTAATATTATCATTCTTTATAATAAATTTAGAAGTGCTTAGCATACTTATTAGTGCTTCTTCTTGCATTGGAATGTCTATAAAAAATTTAAAATTTTTATTATGATAATAAGTAGCTAACTTTGTAGGAATTCCAAAATAATCACAAGTTTGTCTAACAAACTCCCTACTAATAAAAATATCTCCAAATCCAAAATGATTATAAAACCCTATCATTTATATACCTTTTCAATATTGTGCTAATATAAATTACTTCTTCATCTCGTAAATCCGGATATGTGGGTAAAACAACACATTCATTATTCAGTATTGTAGCTATTTTTTCTTGCCCAGCATATTTTGATAAATGCTTATGTCTACTAAATGGATAAAACATAGGTCGCACTTCTATTCCGGCATCTCTCATATATTTCTCAATAGCATCATAAGAACTATTTCTAGGAATCCTAACTGCAAAGTGCCAATGACTATGTTTATATAGAATCTTTTGAACATTGTAATCCTTTAAACAATCCATATAAGCATCCCAAACCCTTTGCCGCTCACCTTCAATTGTTTCAAACAGTCTTAAGCTATCATATAGAATTGCCGCCTGAACATTAGTAATTCTATAATTAAATCCAAGTCTATCATGAATAAATTTTTTATCTGTTTGCCCCTGATACGCAGTTCTTTTAGCAAAATCAAACACATCCTCTCTATCTGTTAAAAATGCTCCGCCTTCTCCAGAAGTATATAACTTATTCCCAAAAAATGAAATACTTGCACATAGAGACAGATTACTTTTAGAGTACCCAGAATAAAATCCTTCACAATTATCCTCTATAATTGGGCAATTTAAGTCTAAAATTGGAATAATATTTCCTAAATTATGTACGTATTGAACAGCGCTTCTAGATTGATTCCTAAATAGCGCTGCAATCAGCAAATCTAAATCCATGTTCCAAGTGTGAATGTTCGCATCAATTGGAATTGGTATATGATAATTTTCGAATAAAACTGAATTCCATGCAGCTACATAAGAATTATTTGACGTAAAAATTAACTTCACATTTGGATAAAACTGACGCAAACATTTAATTGTTAAGTGCGTAGCTGATGTTCCATTGTTGGTAAGCAATACCAAATTACCTGTCATATCTTGTAATAACTTTGTAGTCTTCACAATATATGAGTATTTCTCAGGAACGGAAGAAGAAATCCATCCTGAGTTTATAACATCAATTGCGCTTCTCAACGCCGGTAAATATGGCTTACTTATGGGTATCATATTTCTCTAAGCTCTCAAGTCTTTTCTTAGTAATCTCATAAAATTCTTTACTAATTTCAATACCAATAAAATTTCTCCCAAGCATTTTTGCAGCTACTAATGTTGTACCACTACCACAAAATGGGTCTAATACACATTGATTTTCTTTAGTTACTAAAGAGACTAACCACATCATCAGGTTTAATGGTTTTGCCGATGGGTGAAAAAATTCTTTTCGTTCTTTTCTTGCTTTTGAGAATTGCAATATTCCAAAACGTTCTGCCCAAACATCAATATTGAAATATTTTGAACCATCTGCATCGTATTTTGTATTTAAAGCTGAATCTGTTACTGCTACATTTGCTGAAAATCTACCTAAAGAATTCCCACCACTTCTTTTGTATTTATGATACATACTAAATGGCATTTCATTTTCGTATTGTTTTCCAAATTCAGAACTTGTATTGAAGTATGCCTTATCTTTTGTATCTACAGGAATTCTTGTTGCATCTATGTTCAATCCACCAACATTCCATTTTAGATAGTTTTGTAATACTGTAGATTCAGACAGCGGCTTTCTTGCTAGAACTATCGGCTCATGAGCTGGCTTTAATTCACTATGAATTCCAGAAAACTTTATATTAAACTTCCCCAAATTCGGTGTTTTCGGTAATCCGTTATTATAAATCCAATCTAACATATCTCGAATTTCTAGTCCAGAATCTTCAATAGCAGTGGCAATTCTATGGTATGTTCTAGTACTTGTAAAACTAATCAAATGCCCCCCAGGTTTTAGAATTCTAAAACATTCCATCCAAATATCTTTACTGGTAGCAACACCAGTTTTATCCCACTTAAATCCCCTAAATCCAATCTCATATGGCGGGTCGGTTATAATTGCATCAATGCTGTTACTTTGTAAATTTTTTAGTTCTTGTAAAGAATCTCCATTAATGAGCATAATTACCCCTTTCTGTGGTCATATGTTTTATGTTTTAATTGTTTATATTTATGTAAATCTTTTCTAAACCTTACATCTTTGCCGAATTGAACTAATAAACTATCAATTTCATCTATTAGTTGATTTCTTTGAAGGTTCAAATCTATACCCTTATTAAATAAATCATACAATTTTTTACAATTTTCCTCAGAAGAAAAATATTTTTCCTTAAATTGCTCAAAGGTCATCCCGCGAATCATATAAAAATCTTCTTGTGATAAGAATAATTTCATATCCGTAGTAAACAATTTATCAATTAATGACCCTAATGTATCCATAAAATATTACCCTTTATTTACTCTTTCTGTAGCAAAATTAAAATAATCTTTATTAATTTCAATTCCAATAAAATCTCTGTTAAGGCGTTTACATGCAACCCCTGTAGTCCCACTACCCATAGCAAAATCAAGTACTGTGTTGCCAGGATTAGAGTAAGTAGCTACCAAATACTCTAACAATGCTATTGGCTTTTGTGTCGGATGAATATTATCTTTATCTTTCTTAAACTCAATTATTTGCGTTGGATGATTTGTATATTCCTGAATATAAGTATCTGATTTAAATCTTCCACCATTATGAGAAGATAATCCATTTGTCTTGTTATATGTTTTTTTTTACTTTCAACATTTTTAAGTATTTTATTTATTTTAATAAGACCCTGAGGATTATATGTTGGCTGCTTTTTATAAAACACAAGAATATTCTCTACATTTCTTATTGGCATTTTATTTGCATTAATAAATCCAGATTGATTCTTTTTCCATATGATTTCATATTTGAACATAGAAAGATTGCTGCATATAAGCTTTGATGTAAATGGCTGAATACCAAATAATATAATAGGTGTTGTGTTTTTAGCTACTCGATCTATAGCTTTCCACATATCTTCAAATGGTATAACTACATCCCATTTTAATACTGTTGTGCCATATGGTAAATCAGTAATTATGCAATCTACACTATGTTCGGGCAATTTATTCATCTCTTCTATTGCATCACCATTAATTAGCAACATAAGTATTATTCCTGTACTTCAAAATAATGGTCTCTAAATGACCGTATTACTTTAAGCTTTTTAATTTTTATATTATCTGTAAAAATAGGGTTATTATGGGCAAGGTCTAAAGTCCATTTATGGGCTGGCATTCCGGCTTCAATAGATAATGTATATCCACCACCAAATCTAGTATTCACTTCAATAATTCTAGTAACACTTTCGTTTTGGATAAATTGAATATTTACTGCACCACGAAAGGATAATTCATTTAATCGACTGTCAAATAGTTTACAAATTTCCGTTATTTTTTGATTATCAACAATTTGTGATTCAATAATTTCTCCAGCACATACTCTAATTCTTTCACGAACAACAGAGTAGACATAATGTCCGTCATTATCAAAAAAGCAATCAGCGGTATATTCTTTTCCTGGGATATATTCTTGTGCTACATAATCAAATGGAATATTATTAAGCGACACTAAAAATTGATATTGTATACCAACAGACCCATGCCCATATCTTGGTTTTAATACAACGTTACCAACTTTCGGAAAAGGATAATACTCTCCCCAAGAACAAATCTTTGCGTAGTCTTCAAATGTTTTCTTATCATAACATAAATGAGCCGATGGAGATACTATTACATTGTTGTACTTTAATAAATTCTGCGAAAAATTAGCCGCTACATTATCTTGTAATGGTATCACTATACCATGCTTATAAGCATCTAAATCATCTACATATAACCGAAATACAGGAAAATCAGCTTTAAAAATAGGACAATTTTTATCCAGTTCAATAGCTTGAACAGTATCAAGCTCATAAAATTTTCGCAATAATTCAACACGTCTTCCCGCACCAACAAATGTTATCATAATTATTTACCCTTTATTTTAGTGCATCAGGTATTTCTGAATAATTTCTTCCACCTTGGCTTTTTAATTCAGAGGAACTTACTCTAAACTTGTGACCGCATATATGACCATCCAGTTTTCTTGGACATGTAATTTCTATTGTTTGGTCTGCATCTTGGTCTAACCACCACACCATGGACACAAGTGTTTTACATTTTGGACAAAAAATCCATTGAAACTTATTTTCGGCATATCTTCTAGCATCTGACTTTAATTTCTCAATGAAATTACGAACATCTTGTTCTTTTTCTCCCCTAGATTTTCTGGAAATTTTTAATGTCTCTTGTAAAGAAGAAATTTCTCCAGTAAGCTTACCAGATAGTTCCTGTAAAGTCTTTACTTGAAATAAATCAGAATCAGATAAATCATCGCTCTTCAAGATTGCTTCAATTCTTCTATCTAATTCCTTTTTCCTATCAATCGATGTAAGCAAGGCTTCTAAAGTCGCCTCATCATTGGGTGTCATGTTCTCTAAGTTATACGAATTTTTGTATTCAAAAAAATCTTTTTCCATAATTAATTATACTCTTTTTCTATCAAAATTTGTTATTTTTCCGTCTTTTTGAGCTTTTTCGTAGCAAGAATAGCATACGTATAAGTTTTCTCGAAAAGGTCTATCAATAGCTAAGATTCTAAGCTTATCTACTTGTTTTTTACATAATTGACAAATCATTTTGTTAAATCCTTCCTTTTTACTTCTGTAATAAAATTAACCAAATAACGAACAAACGCTTCACTTAGATAAGCTGTATTAGCAGTAGTTATAAATGCTAATAAATTATCTAAACTTTCTCTAGGAATTGGAACATAGACCACATTATGTTCAAGTATATGTTGTTCCAGGTTTGTATAAAAAGCATTACAATATGGGCAACGTCTAGGCTTATTCATAGTTTAAATCCAATATAATTTAGTATCACCATTAAATCCTGTTTTCCAAACAAACCACGCATAAAAGACCGTTGAATAGTATGTTGTAAGAAAATCAGAACTTTTAATCATCATTTGTCTAGTAGAATGAAACCAAATAGAATGTAAAGGAACTTCTTTTAAAAGTCTAGCACGTTCTTTTGATTCTAATAGATTAATTTTAGCAAAATAAAGTATTGTTCCAGAATTTAGATGATTTAATGCGGCATAGCAATATTTTGTTGTTAGCTTAAAAGGTGGTGCTAACAGAATAGTTCCATTCCACTTTCTAGTATCTTTAAAAAAGTTAATTTCTTCAGAAGTCCCATCCCACAGTTTTTTAGTATCTGTAGAAAAAACTTCAAATCCTGCGTCAAGTAAGACTTTAGAAAATGTACCTATACCCGCTGTTGCATCCCAAACTGGATTTTGAATTAAATCTTTTTGACCATTTTCTTTTAGAGCTTTCATAAAAGCGATTAAAGTAGTAGAATTTGGAAAATAATAATCATCATTTTCCATAAATCGTTGACCGAAATAATTAGGTGTTTTCTCAATATCTCTAAGCATTTTTATTATCCTCCGGTATCCATTGAACCTCCCCCACTTTTAGAAGTGGGGGATTCCTGCTTCATTAACCTCGTAACCTACTATCTCCACAGGCGTAAATTCGGGTAGTTCCTACCCTACTATTTTATATAATTAAGCTACTCCTAATTCTTTTAACCCTTGGTTTAATATGTTTTTAGCAGCGTTTTCATCTCTTTGGTGGAAAGCTCCACAGTTTTCACAAACCCACTCTCTTACAGATAGTTTTTTAATTTCTTTGTTAACATAGCCACATTCTGAACAAGTTTGAGATGATGCATACCAAGGGTTAATTTTATGGTATACTCTACCATACCAATTAGCCTTATATTCTAACATTCTACAAAAATCACTCCACGATACGTCTACTATAGATTTTGCAAGGTTATGATTTTTTAACATTCCTTGCACATTCAAATCCTCACTGATTATTACTTGGTTTTCGTTAATAATCCTTGAGGATAACTTGTGCAAAAAATCATTTCTTGCATTTGCTATTTTTTCGTGAAGTTTAGCTATCCTAATTCTTTGCTTTTCATAATTTTTACGACCTTTTTGCTTTTTGGCAAGTTGTCTTTGAAGTTTAGCTAACCTACTTTCATATTTTTTAAATACTTTTGGGTTATCAATGTGGTTACCATTAGAATCGATTAAAAATTCTTTTAAGCCTAAGTCAAAGGCGTAAATATTATTGCTCTCAGGCAACTTTCTTATTTCAGTGTCAACTAAAACAGATACAAAATACTTGTTTGTATTTGTTTTAGTGATTGTGCAGGATACTATTTTGCCTGTGAATGCTCTACTATCAGAAAACTTTACCCGACCTAATTTAGGTAGTTTAATGCGACTATTTTCTATTTTAATGTTATTGTTAACATTTTGAGTTCTGTAGGATTGTTTAGGATTTTTCTTACTTTTGAATTTAGGAAAGCCACTACCTTTAAAGAAATTGCTATATGCTGTGTCCAAATCTTTTAATGTTTGTTGGAGTGAAATGCTGTCTACTTCTTTTAGCCAAACATATTCTTTTTTAAGATTAGCTAAATCTTTTGCACAAGAGTTATATCCAAACGTTTTATGCTCTGTTTTATATAGCTCAATTCTTTTGTTTAGATAGTAGTTATACACAAATCTACAACATCCAATAGTTTTGTTGATTAATTCTATTTGCTTATTATTTGGATATAATCTATATCTGTAAGCCTTTAACACAGCATTTCACCTCCTTTTTAATTTAATTATATCATAGTGTAATCACATTGTCAAATAGATGTAATAGTGATATAATCATTTTGAGGTGATGTAATATGGCAATTTCTAAAGACAATGTAAGAACTGTAATCACAATACCAAAGGAGTTGAAAAAACAATTAGAAAATTTAGCAAAACAAGACAGTAGAAGTTTTAACAACTTAATAATTAAAATTTTAAAAGATTATGTTAGCAATTCATCTCCATCCTAAAGAGGATGGAGTCTTCTTGCCTAAAACGATAAATCCCCAGTCCCACAAGCGCATTCCCAAATTGGGTTTTGAATTAAAGATTCTTGACCATTCTTTTTTAACGCTTTTAAAAATAATCGTAAAGTTTTTGGGTCGGTTGCATAAAAATCATCTTTAGCTCTTTCAATTATGCTCTTAGAGCCGTGCATTGTTTTTATTCCCATAAAATAGTACCTCCATAACCAACGAATAATATCCGATAATCTTATTATATCATATTTCAATGGATTTGTCAATACCCTTGACAGAATGAATGTTCTATGGTATAATATGGATTGAATAAAATAGAACAAATATCTATTATAGAACATTTGTACTATTGACAAACTCAAAATTATATGTTATAATAAATTTAAACTTGACAACATCGTTATAATTGCGGGGACAAGACTTGAAATAAAAAGAATCACTAATAAAGTGATTAAAATAAAATATAAAGTCAATCCCGCAATTAGAAGCCAATATTATAAATAAAAATTAATATTAATAAGAACTTTGGTTTTTTTTTGAAATAATTTTGCGGAGCGGGAGTAGTGGTTCATCTTTTAATAGATTTTAATACTTAAACTTTTATTATAAAAATAATTCACCATGCTAAAGTGCAAACTAATGCACATTCTAAGTGTGCAAAAATTTGCAAAAGAGCATGAAAAAAAATTTTGGTATTTTGCTATTAGTGTAAACGCTAAAGTCGAGACAGACGGTCTCTCATTCGCTAACGCTCATTCGAGACCGTAGGAATTGTGTAAAAAGTCTTGACAATACAGCAATAATATGATATAATAAATAAAAAGTTAGGAAAGGAAACAGACAATGAAACAGAAGTATAAGTTTAGTGAAGCATTTATTAGTCTAGTATTTTTATATTTTTTCCAATTTATTTTTAGATTGGGGTAAGTATGCTATACGTAACAGAAGAGAATCTTCAGCAAGGTATAAAAAGTTTACAAGGAATGATTCAAAAAGATGTTCTGTACATAGATACAGAAACATCTGGATTAAACCCATTTGAAGATAAACTTAGACTTATCACAGTTTATGATGGAGAAGAATATTTAGTATTTAATACAGATAATTTAGATAAAAATATTATCAGATATATTGTAATGTTGCTGAGTGGTGGAAATTGTACTTTAGTTGGGCACAATTTAAAATTTGATGTAAAGTTTTTATATGCTAATTCTGGAATAATTTTAGATAAGTTATTTGATACGATGAATGCTGAAGTGATTATTAATACAAATCCTTCAGATAGTAGATTCCCGTCATTAGAAAGTCTTGTTATTAAGTATTGTGGAGTTCAATTAAATAAAGCGATTAGAGAAACCTTTTATACTGATGATTCTGAGATTAGTCAAGAGCAGTTATTTTACGCTGTAGAAGATGTAAAGTATTTGCCCAGTATTTATCAAAAGCAATTAGAAGAAGTTTCTCGTCAGAAACATGTGAAAGTGTTAGATTTAGAGAACAGGCTATTACCAGTAGTAGTTTCCATGGAGATTAATGGAATTAAATTAGATAGAGATGAGTGGGTGAAGCTTAGCCAGGTAGCTGCTATGCAATCAGAAGAAATCGCTTCACGATTAAAGAATATATTGATTGATAAAGTAAAAGATAAGAGTATTTTAGAAGCTTTTGAGACATTCGGTATCTCTGTAAAGACAAAGAAGTGCCAAAAGGAACTAGAAGGGAAACAAGTAGAAGGGAATGAATCAATCTTATTTGAAAAATTAAATCTTAGTTCTACTTTACAAGTAAAAAAGATTTTATCATTTTTAGGTATTCAAGTAGAATCTACTGAAGAAAAAGAACTAGAAGAATATAAAAATAATGAGTTTATTTCTTTGCTACTTGAATATCGTGGGTTGAAAAAACTAGTCACGACTTATGGAGAAAAATTTTTAGAGAATATAAACAAAAATACTGGTAGAGTTCATTCAGAGTTTAATCAATTAGCCGCACGATCTGGTAGATTTAGCTCATCGAATCCAAACTTACAAAATATTCCTAGGAGAGCAGAATACCGCAGACCTTTTATTGCTGAAGATGGATATGTAATCATTGATATTGATTATTCTCAGCAAGAATATAGATTAGCTGGAGCGATCTCAAAAGAACCTGCTATTATTAATGCTTATAAAATAGGCAAAGACATGCACACGGCTACTGCTGCACTTGTTTTTCAAGTTCCGATGGAACAAGTGACAAAAGAGCAAAGAAACAAAGCAAAAGGATATAACTTTGGTATTTTATATGGAGCAAATAAGCACGGATTATCTTATGCTTTAGGATGTTCTGTAGATGATGCAGAAAAAATTATCACAGCTTTTTATTCTGGCTATCCAGTATTAAGCAAATTTAAGGTGGCGTTTGAAACACAGATTCTAGATAGGGGATATTCTACAACAGTTCTTGGTAGAAAGCGCTTTTTCGAAAGAAAGTTTGCTTTCTCTTCTGAAAAAGAAAAGTATAAATATACTCGTTCTTTAACAAAGCAAGGATTTAATCATCTTATTCAAGGAACTGGTGCAGATATTTTAAAGCAAGCTTTGTGTAACATTTATTATAAAAACCCTTTTGGTAGCAAGCTTAAAATTATTGGGACAGTTCATGATGAAATTCTAATTGAAGCGAAAGAAGAGTGTGCCGATGAAATAAAAAAATTTGTAGAAGAGCAGATGTTATTAGCTGAACAACCTTATTTAGGTGAAATTCCAGCAGTTGTTGAAAGTAGTGTTGAAAAATATTGGACACATTAGGAGAATACGATGGCAAATTTTATTGTAATTAATAAAGATACTTTAGAAGAAGTTCCATATCGTTATGACGTAGATGGTAGTATTATTATTTATAGTATTAATCCTGCAGATAATGTTGATACGTGTATTGTAACAACAACCGAAAATCTTCATAAAATGCTTCAAGAGAGACGTTATGGCAAAGAAAACATTTGATAATTTTCTAGAAGAAGTAAAGTCAAAGTTTGGAGAAGATGTAATTCCTGAACCAGCAATAAAATCAATTTCGACTGGGTCACTAAGCCTAGATATATGTACAGAAATTGGTGGAATTCCTATGGGTAGAATCACAACAATTTATGGTGCACCTGGGGCTGGGAAGACTACGCTAGCGTTGTCCATTGCTAGAGAAGCTTTGCAAAGTGGCAATAATATTTTGTATGTGGATGCAGAAAATAAGTTGGATATTGAATATGCAGAATATATTGTTGGTGCGAAGCATAATCAAAAAGATGAGAGATTCATTATTGTACAACCAAATACTGCCGAAGACGCACTGAATGTTCTTGGGCTTGGAATAGAAAGTAAAAAATTTTCTTTAATTGTGCTAGACAGTGTTGGTGCCCTTGCCCCAAGAAAAGAGAAAGATGAAGTTGATTTTGAGAAAAGAGATGTAGCGTTAATTCCGTCATTATTTACAAAATTTGTTAGAATCTACTTCCATCAAATTAATGCTAATAATGTTGCAGTAGTAATTGTAAACCAAGTTAGAGCAAAGATTGGCTCATATATTGGTGGATATTCTACACCTGGTGGGTATGCATTAGAACATGCAAGTTCTCTTAACATTATGCTATCAAAAGCTGAGGACATAAAAGAAAGTGATGCTATTGTTGGTAATTTAGTTAAATATGTCATTAAGAAAAATTCTAATGGAAAGAGTTTTAGAACCAATACATATCCACTAATTTATGGTCAAGGGATTGATAAATTAAAAGACATTGTTAATTTTGCAAGAGAGTTAGGAGTTATCACATTATCAGGTCCATTATATAAGTTTGAAGATGAAAAACTAGGGTTAGGTTTACAAGCTACTTTAGAGTATCTATCCAATAATTCCGAAGCTCTTGACAAGATTAAAAGAATGTGTTATAATACAGTTAATAGATTGAATTCATTTGTATTGGAGGAATAATGAATGTAAAGCATAAAAGAACATATCAAATATCACAATATGAACCGTTGACATTAGAGTTTGAGTTAGATATTAGTGACAAGCTTGGATTGAATGTTGATAATTTAACAACAATTATCAGATATTTACAAATTGCTGAAAGAATTTGTGCAGCACAATATATACAAGATATGTCGATTGACCCACAAGAGTTACTATTGCAAGCACAAGAAAACGTTCAGTCGTTGCTAAATAATAATAAACAGGAGTAAAATAAGATGAAAATTGAAGAAGTTCAAACAACCGATAAGAAATCTCAGGCGTACCAGAAATTGCCGTTTGTTATTTTGGGGCAAAAGACCACATTTAGAATTTTGTCTAATGATGTTGAAATCTTAGATGTTCATTATATCCCAAAGTTGCGTTCATTTGTAGAATGTAATGGAAAAGACTGTGAGTTTTGTGCTACGAACCGACAGTTATATCGAGAAAATCCAAAAACTTACCGCAATCATTCAGACTTTTTCCCGATGTCTTCAAAGTATCTCTTGAATGTTTATGAGACTACTCCAGCAATTGTTTGTCCAAATTGTGGGGAATATTATAAAGATGTTCAGGTCATGACTTGTAATAGTTGTAAAGCTTCACTTGTTGGAGTTCAAGCGCAACCTTTAAATCGTGTTCATATTTTGCGAATTGGAGTTAAAATTTTTGACAAGTTGAAGAAGTTTCTTATTGACCCGTCGACAATGATTGATGATAAAGACGATTATCGAGAAATTATTGAAAAATTTGATGGGAAAATCCCCCCAATTCAAGCGTGGAATTTTGCGATTCGGGTTGATCCAAATGATAAAAAGGAGCAAGATTTTGTAGTAAATAGCAACCCAGCAAAAGTGTTTATTCCGGAAGACATTGGCCAGCTTACTCCGCATGATTTGCAAAATGCACATTATCTTCGATTGACGAATGAAGAGATGAAGCTTATTTATAAGGGTGTCAGCATTCGAGATATTCTAAATTCTCGTACTTCACACAATGCACCAGAAGTTCCTAGTGTTCCTGAAGGTGAAGTAGAGGAAATTCAAAGTGCTGTTAATGCTCTATTCGGGTAAATAACTTAAGTTCTGGCAAGCCCCATATAATTTATGTATGGGGCTTGCCAAACAAATTTTAGTTATAAACTATGGAAAACCTGGCAAATACATATTGGGAATTATTGCAACAAGAAGAGAAAGACCGTGGAAAGCTACTTGCTATGTTTTATTGGGCATGTATGGACAAGCAAGGAAATACAAACGAATTGATAATTTTTAGAAAAGCGGTCAAGCTATACGGATGGAAAATTGTTTTTAAAGCAATATTAGATATTGTAGTGAGTGAATCCATAAATACAGATAAGATTGGTGGAATTTTATTTTATTTGTGTAAGAAGAATTTTTTGGATACAACCAAAGATTTTTCATACCAGTTAGCAGAAGATTGGAGAAAAAAGATAAATGAACACAGAGGAAATTCTTCTGGCAACGCAATTAAATTATCCTGAAGTTCTTTCGATTATTGAAGTCCCAACATATGTGTACAGTTCTGTTATTTATCAAACCATTGCTGCTGCCATTAAAGATTTAGTAAATAATGGTGCGGCATTAACAGAACAGTTACTTATTTCCTATTTAGAGAGTAAAAACAAATTAAAAGATGTTAATGAAAGTGTTATTACTTATTTATTTAACCTAGATTGTGACAGAGCGAATTATAAAATCTATGCTGAGCAAGTAATTTTAGACTTTCAAAAGAGACTTCTGTTATCTAAGTTAAGTGAAGCAAAAGAAGCTTTAAAGAATGGCAATAATATTTCGGAAACTATTTCAAGTCTTGAGAATTTACTGAGCAAACTTTCGAATGTAAGTGTTACACAAGATACTGAACTGCTGACTAATTTTATTTCTGTTGGTATAAAAGAATTAGAGAATAAAATCAGCAACCCAGGAATTACTGGATTGCATTTGGGTATTGAAGATTTAGATCTTGTTACGAACGGAATTATTCCATCCCATCTATGGGTTATTGGTGGTCGTCCTGGAATGGGGAAAACGCAATTACTTTGTAATATTGCATTAAAAACCGAGAATCCAGTTCTTGTCTTTGAATTAGAAATGAACAAACAAGCCCTTTTTGAGAGATTTCTTGGTATTGAAACTGGAATTGATACATTACTAATTAATCGTGGTTTTATTGATGAGTCTATGGCAAAGAAAATCAAAGATGCTATAGAAGTTTTCAAGCAGAAAAAAATCATTCTTGATACAAACGCTTTGGCAACAATAGAGTATATCGAGAATGTTACCAGAGAAATGGTTAGAAAGCATGGTGTAAAGGTTGTATTGATTGATTACTTACAATTAATGACAGAAAGAGATGAAGGTCAAACACATGAACTGGGTCGTATTACTAGAAGATTAAAAATTTTAGCTAAGAGTCTAAATATTGGGATTATCTTGTTATCACAATTAAATCGTGGTGTAGAAGCCAGAGATGATAAAAGACCAATGTTATCAGACTTACGGCAATCTGGGAATATTGAAGAAGACGCTGATTTGATTATCTTTTTATATAGAGATGCTTATTACAATAAAGAAGCAAAAAATGATATTCTTGAAGTAATTATTGCGAAAAATAGACATGGTAAAAATGGTATATACCCGTTAAAGTATGAAGCAGACTGTGGAAGAATTTCTAATTTTGATAAAAAGGGGTATAAATTTGATGACTAATAGACAAAAACAAAAAGGCTCAAAATTTGAGCGGGATATGACTGTTGAGTTAAATAAATTAATAGATGGCTCAAAGTTTAAAAAAGTACCAGCCAGCGGTGCAATGGGTACAGCCTTACATGAAGGGCTATTATGTGGAGATATTGTAGGTGATGTAGAATATTTTCCAAGAAAGTTGAGACTAGAAGCAAAAACTGGTTACATGAAAGAAAACAAAGAAGGGAAATATTTTCATCTTAGAAAAGAATGGTTAGATAAAATAAAAATGGAAGCAATGCAAACTAATAGTTTTCCGGCATTAATAGCGCATTTTGAGAATGCTAGAAGTGGTGTAAAAGATTTTGTAGTAATGGATATAGAAGATTTTGCATGGCTTATTAATGAGATTACTAGAATTCAAAGAGATATTAGTGAGAATATTTTATTAGGTACTTAATTATGAACTGGGAACAATTACGTAAAGCATTATCAATTATATCTGGAATTCCAGAAGAAGAGATAGACAAGCGGGCTGATTACTACCCGTGTTATTTATGCTTACGTGGTTATTCCGCCCAAGAAATTTCAAGAGCGCTTGGTGAATCAGAAAAAGTAATTTCAGATGTCTTAGAGAGACATTTAGGTTTTCCTGGATTTGATGAAAATTTAAACTACGATATTTTAGAGAATAAAGAATATTTAAGTGAAAGGGAAGACTACTCATTTCTCGTATCAATTTTAAGAAAGTTTGAGGAACTATAAAATGCAAGTTCAAATTGATTTTAATGAATTTCAAGATTTAATTCTAAAGATTAAACAATTAACATATGAAGAAGAAGTTCTTGAATTAAGAGTAAAATTTTTAGAAGCCCAAGTAGTTGAAGAAGTATCTACAAATCCGAAATATTTCCAAAATGGCAAACAACCTTCTATGGCTTATATTGAATCTACATGGAAATTTAAAGGTATTAACAACGAAATTTATGAAGAACGATTAAAATTAGCAGATATAAGAAGCCAGCTTACTGAGATGAAATTGCAATATGATACTCTTGTTAGAAAATTTGAAATGTGGAGAACAGAGTCAGCGAACCAGAGAAAGTTCGCTAACACATTGGAGACTATATGCGACTGAGTAAATCTTCGGTACAATCATATTTATCTTGCCCAATGGAATATAAACTTTACAAAGAATATGGAGACTCTTCTAAAAAGCTTTTAGGCGGTAAAGTAAATGTCGATTCTAGAATTGGGTTAGATATTCACAGATTAATAGAACGCTATAAGGATGATCCATCTTATCTATCTAATATTGAAACTACTTTAACTTTTTTACGGGATGATGGAATTTCAGAAGATAAGATTAAGAAATTTTTGCTTTGCGCTAAAAATTTTTTAAATTATAAAAAATATATTGGTGAAAGTGATTTAGTTGAATATCCATTTGAAGTGGAAATAAATGGAATTACATTTGTTGGTAGATTTGATAGGATTCATGATAACACAGTTATAGATTGGAAAACATCAAAAATACCAAATAATATTGATAATGATATTCAATGTATTATTTATGAACGAGCGTATAAAAAGATATTTAAGAAGCAACCAAAAGTTGTTTTAGTTTCTTTATTGCAAGACAAGGAAATAGAATTTCAACATACAAAGCTTTCAGAAGTATTTTTTGATGATGTTGTTATATCCGTTGTAAATGGAATTAGAGCAAATAATTTTCCAAGAAACGGAATATTTAATGGAGCTTGCTTTTTATGCGCTTATCAAGCGGAGTGCGGATTATGAGTGCATTAGTAGAAACATTATTATTATCCAGAGAAATAATAAGGGCTAAAGGCCAAATTTCTGAAGAGCTAGATGATCTTATTGATATAGAGAAAACAATACATAATTTAGAAAAAAGCGGAAAATTTAGTCGGTTAGATGTAATTATTCTGTATGCAGCTGGGATATATACATGGCCAGCTTTTGCAAGAATTATTGGAAAAAGAAGTCCATATTATTATCGTAACAGATTTAAAAAATTATGTAGGATTGTTGGAAAAACTCTTGGTGGAAAGTTTTTAGACAGTAATTTATTTAGTACTTTAGATAATAGTCAAGTAAAGAATGTAAAGAAGCATATAAATGCATATATAAAACAAAATTTTGATAAGTAAAGGATGTTATATGCTGGAGATTAATAAAATTTATAATATGGATAATATTATTGGGTGTAAGCTTTTAGATAATGATTCCATAGATTTAGTGATTACGAGTCCTCCATACGATGATTTAAGGCGTTATAAAGGATATTCTTTTGAATTTGAAGACTTATGCAAAGATTTATATAGAGTTTTAAAACCTGGTGGAAGGGTTGTATGGATTATAAATGATTCGACAAGAAATTTTGATGAATCTGGAACAAGTTTTAAACAAGCATTGTACTTTAAGCAGATTGGCTTTAAGCTTAATGATACGATGATTTGGAGAAAAACTAACCCAGTACCAATGGGATTTCCGGCAAAGCGATACACACCATCTTTTGAATATATGTTTGTTTTTAGTAAAGAAAAGCCAAAAGTATTTAATCCTATACTAGTACCTGTAACTACTTTTAGACATCATCCAGAGAATGATGTGTGTAATAGAAAAAAGGATGGTGCGTACAAAAAAAGATATAGTTTTTTGTCTTCGAATACAAAAAAAATTCCACAGAATGTTTTCGACATCTCGATTGGTAGTGTAAAAGATAGTTTTCATACAAGACATCCAGCGGCATTTTCTATTAAGCTAGCTATGCTACATGTATTGACATGGTCGAATTCTGGCGATTTAATTTTAGACCCATTTATAGGTAGTGGCTCTACTGCAATAGCTTCTTTGTTGATGGATAGGAATTATATAGGTTTTGAACTAGCTTCAGAATATTGTAATTTGGCTGAAGAAAGGATTTCTTATTACAAGGAGAATAAACAAAAATTTTATGAAAAATATATTTCGATGTATTCATAGACATACGGCAGAGGAACACCCTGTATGCTTTGCACAGGGAAAGGTATTAGACAGACGTTCAATATCTGAGCAAATTAATCGTCCCTGGTACAAAACGAGCGGCTCTAGAATTGGGTATTTAGATATTGAAGCGGATGGCCTAAAAGCAGACTTTTCTACAATGCTTTCTTGGTGTATTAAAGAGCGAGATGGAGAGATTTATTATGATGTAATTACTCAAAAAGATATGCTAGAACGAAAAGGTGACGCTGACAAAAGAATTATCGAATCTTTGGTAAATACCCTATCAAATTTTAATATTGTTGTAACATATTATGGCGGAGACTTTCGATATGATTTACCTTTTGTTAGAACAAAAGCGATTCACTATAATTTAGAGTTTCCTGGATGGAAAGCTTTATTTCAATATGATTTATATTCAGTAGTAAAGCAAAAATTATGTCTTTCCAGAAACACCTTAGACGCTGCTTGTGATTACTTTGGAATTGTTGGTAAAACGCCGATTTTAAAATCAGCTTGGAGAAACGCTAAGTATGGCGATAAAGAAGCATTAGAAGAAGTATTATCACACAATAAGGGTGATGTAGAGATTTTAGAAGCACTGCATAAAAAATTAGAGCCTTTCAAATTATGGTCTAAATCAAGTATTTAGTATGGTAAAAATAACAAGATTAACAAATAATTCTATACTTATAACACAAGAAGACGAAAAGCATTTTATAGCTCAAGAGTCATCGATTATCATCTCAATTGATTTATTAAGGTTGATTATGAAAGGAGTAGAGAATGATTATATTAGTAAGCGGGAAAGCGGGGGTTGGAAAGACCACATTTTCAAATATGTTGGTGGAAGAATTTCAGAAGCAGAATAGAAATGCTGAGGTAAAATCATTTGCTTATTATGTAAAACAAATCGCCAAGCATATGTTTAGCTGGGATGGTAATAAAGATGCCAATGGTAGAAAATTGCTTCAATTTATTGGTGAAAAGGGGAGAGAAATAACTCCGATTTTTTGGGCAAAATTATTAGCGACGGATTTAAATACTTATTCTATTTTTATTATTGACGATTGGAGATATAAGAATGAATTCCTATATTTGAACAATCTTTTTGATGTTGTTCGAATTAGAATAGAAGCAAAAGACAGAGAAATTTTAGCAGGAACATCGGAATATTCTCATCAGTCAGAAGTAGATTTAGATGGATTTAATTTTAACTATATTTATTATAATTCTGGTGATATTCAGCAGCTTAGAACATTCGCCAAGTCTATTGCTGCTGAGTTAACAAAAAATCTTTAATTTTTTTTCGGAGGATAATATGGATGCTTATTTTGGTACAGTAGTTTCTAGTGGTGTTTTGACGACATTGGTTGTACAATTGATTAAATATGTTGTCAGAAAAGTAGCGCATAATGAATCACTTGATTTACCTGTAGAATTTTATGCAATTGGTGTTCCAGTTATTAATGCACTTATGCCGTTTGTGATGGTTGTGCTTGGATTAACCAGCGACTCACCGATTCTGACTCTTAGTCTAGTTGATGTAATTCGCTATATCATTTTAACAATCGTTTCTTCAGCCGTTTCGTTTTTTGGTTATGAAGCAGCATTAAAGCCGCTCATCAATTATTCTAAAAGACTTGACAAGTGATAGATTTCGTGGTATTATAAAGATATAAGATGAAAGCCTAGGTGTTATTCATCTAGGCTTTCAAATATCAAAAAAGAAAGGATAATAGAGATGGAATTTTTAATGGCTGGAGATGAAGTCAAGTTTGTGTGTCCTATGTGTGGACAATCAAAATTCTCAATTTTCAAAGATAGTGGAGTTACTAAAATTTCTTGTAATATTTGTGGAACTGTAGTAAAGTACATCAAACCAAAAAATATTAATTTAGAAACACCAGAAGAGAAGCTCAATTATAAGAAATTCTTTGATAAGGCAAAAGAAAATATTTCCAATAATCTAAAAAGTATTTATATTCAACACGATGAAGATAAAATTGAGCGAGTTTTATTCGAAGTATATAAAGTCGCTTGTGAAAGCCCAGATGCGATTTCTGACCGAGTTAAATATATTTTGTTAAAAATTAACAAGTTGTTTTTTAGATTACGTGGCAGTAATGTAAAGACTTTAGCGTTTAATGCGTGGTATGCGTATGCAGAATATTCTGATTTTCTGGAAACTCATTCAAGAGTAAAGATTGGAAAATATGCTGAAGTGTTAAGTAAGGAATTATCTCTTGAAGAAGAAGGAGAGCAAGAATGATTTCTTATTTTCTAGGAACTAGTGAATTCCCCCAACATTTACGTATTAATGCGTCATTCTATATTGATGATGTTCGATATGTAAAAGATTTTAATTTTTACATCAGTGGTGGGTTTGCTTATGCATTTGAGCGTGTTCCAAGTAACCTTGACGAGCTTGATGCTGTACTTGCTTCAGAAAAAATTTCGTTATACGACATTCACAAAGTGGTAATACAGGCTGCTGAAGATTGGCGTAATACGATGGTTTTTATGGAGAATTTAAAAAAGTCTGTTATTAACAGTCTAAAAGAAAGTGAAGAATAAAATCAAAAAGCGCATTCAAAAATAGTTTTACATAATGATAGGTTTTATAAAAACCCAATGATTATCCACCGCTTTGTGAAATGGAGTTGTCATGAATTTTAATTACTCATTACATTCAAAACATAAGTTTATAAATGGGAAAGAATGTGTAGTATTTTACACATTAATAGAAATTAATAAAGAAACGCTGCCGAATGATATAAGCGGTGATGAATTACCTGGATATAGTCATACTTCACCTGTGAGCGTATTTTTAACACGTGATTTATTATACTGGGAAACAGACCAAGCTACGGAGAACGGTGATTTATACGTGTATGCTATTTTTTATAAAGACGGGAAAAAAGATGTTCAAAAAATTAATATTGGGAGAGATTTGTCGAAAGTTACACGAATGTTTTCAGAATTGCAAGCAGAATTTGAAAATGAAGTTTCGGAGCATTTTAGAATGCTGTTGACTGATTATTTGTAAAAGACTCATATTTTATACCCCTGAGAATTGTAAGTATATGAATATATATTTTAAACTAGGTAATGAGAATTTTATTGCAAGTTTTGTTTATAACTATCGAGGAATTAGTTATCAAGGAATTAGTTATCAAGAAATTAGTGTTGGATTGCATTTATATATTACTGGTGATGTAGATACTGTAGGTAAACTAACAAGTTTTCTATTAAGCAGCGGTTATGCAATCTATGCAGATAACTACTTTGATGAAAAATTTGGTGCAAAAGCTGAAATACTTTTTTCATACAAAGGGTGTAAAATTCCATTTAATCGGGTTATTGATAGAAAGAAAATTTATAAAGTTGTAGCTGAATTGCTATCAAATTACTACAAACTATCAAGAGCGCAAAGAAAAGAAATTATTTGGGGTGCATATTACAGATTGTGTAAATAATAATTGGAGCAACCATGTGTGTAGTTAATTTTGCTAGATTTGTTGACGAAAAGTTTTGGAATGATTACAGAAATAGCTCAAAAAATAAGATAAATTTTTTTATTGACTTCATACATTTTTGTATAGATTTTGGGTGTACGACATATAACGATAATGGGTTAATTTATGCAGACGTATCGATGCTTGGAGTAGACACACCATTAATGAGCCTTTCTACACATCTTTCGAAATTTTTACCTGATAACACATTTAATATGACGCCGAATTGTTTAAGTAGAAATGACGCTGGATTATGGACAAACGAGATTAGAGTATATTCTTTAGCTAAAACTGGAATAAGCTATAAAACTTTATATGAACATATTATTAAGTCTCTTTCATCTTACTATAATCTTAGTGCTGAGCATAAGGCGTTTTTATATAGTGAATATTCAAGAGTTTATCAGAAAAACTAGTATAAACATTAAAATTTTAAATTGAGGTATCCAATGAAAAATATAATTAATTTTTATAGCAAATTAAAAGAGAGCTTTAGAAAATTTATAAACTTTCTTTATGCTAAATATTTGGAGAGAAAGTTTATTAAAAATTTTTACAAACATATGAAATCTTATCAAAGAGAGGATATAAATCTATATGAAACATCATTAATTGAGATGGTAAAAATTGTCCGTAATATTCCAAAGACTTTAATATTTTGTAGAGATGAAAGAGTTCTTGATATTGTTGAGTCTATGGATATAGCGTTGGAATTAGTAGAATTATTACAAAATTCCACAATTTGTCGAGAAGACAGGATTGATATTCTAGAAGATTTTTATAAAATTTTAATTCAAAAAGGAGTTTAATATGAAAAAAGGTATTGTTATTCTCATCGTTCTTGGTATCCTTCTGACATCTTGCGCTTCTTTGCCAAATCAAGAAGTTGCTCCAGCCGTATCAGCGTTGGCTACTCTTTCTGATTTGAGAGATGCATTAAACGGTGTGTTGCCAGCATTTGTTTTTAAAGATGGTAATGGTAATTATTGTATTGCTTGGGTAAGTGCAGCAAAAGACACAGTTCGATTTGTATTCTTTGACAGTAATTTTAAATATCCTGTTTTGAAATTTATTCAAGATGCGAAAGGAAATGCTACTCAGGTTAATTTTCAAACGTGGGTTGACTTTAAGAATTTTATGGTACAAAGCGGGTGGAAACAAATCAACCCCTCCCAATTGCCTTTGACTATTACTACAGGAATTTTATCAAATGCAGCTTGGATGGGGGAGATTTTACCAACATTGCCAATGATTATCTTTATTCCAAGTGTGCTTGATTTAGAACAATTCCAAAAAGAGTATTTATCTCCAGAATTTATTGACGGATAGATTTGTTATATTGGAGTAATGGTGGAATTGGTAGACACAAATGATTTAAAATCATTCGGAATTTTCCGTGAAGGTTCGAATCCTTCTTACCCCATTATCATTGTAAATTAGTTACTAAGAGAAAAGTTATGAATCGAGTATATTTTGCTGATAATTTAAAAGTTTTGAAAAGCTTACAAAGCGATTCTATTGATTTAATCTATATTGACCCGCCGTTTAATACTGGGAAAACACAACAACGCACACAAATCAAAGTAATTCATTCTGAAGATGGTAATAGAAGTGGGTTTCAAGGAAAGCGCTATGAAACTATAAGTCTGAGAACAAAATCTTATTCTGATACATTCGATGATTTTATAGCTTTTTTAGAGCCAAGGTTAGTAGAAGCGTATCGAGTATTATCTAAAAACGGTTCATTGTACTTTCATATTGATTATCGTGAAGTACATTATTGTAAAGTTTTATTAGATAAAATTTTTGGCAGAGATAATTTCCTAAATGAGATTATCTGGGCATATAACTATGGTGCACGTTCTAAAACAAAGTGGTCTACTAAACATGATAATATACTTTTCTATGTAAAAAATAAAAATAATTATAAACTTAATTATTATAAATTTAATTATAATGAGATTGAAGGAATTCCATACATGTCTCCAGGGTTAGTTGGGGAAGAAAAAGCAAAAATTGGTAAGACTGTTACAGATACGTGGTGGTATACCATTGTTCCTACGAATAGTAAAGAAAAGACGGGATACCCTACGCAAAAACCATTAGGTATACTTAGGAGAATTATAAAAGTTTCTAGTAATCCTGGGGATACGGTTTTAGACTTTTTCGCTGGTAGCGGGACAACCGGAATGGCTGCAATAGAGAATAATAGAGAATTTATTTTAGTAGATAATAATGTAAGTGCTATTGAAGTTATGAAGAAAAGATTTGAAAATATCTCTGATATTGAGTGGATTAACTTGTAAAAATCTATTGACAAACTCAGTGTCTTATGATATAATATAGATATAAGACAAAAGCAATGTCCCCGTAGCTCAATGGACAGAGCAGCAGACTTCTAATCTGTTGGTTGTGAGTTCGACTCTCACTGGGGACGCCTTCACGGAAAGAAAAGATTACATAATAAGGAGAGTAAGTTATGCAAAAAGTAGTAATAGTTTTTTTGGTATTACTCATTATTCTTTGTATTGTTATGGCTATTGGATATGCAGCTGTGCCAAGGTGTGAGAGTAATGATTATATTATTTTACAGAATAAAGCCAGCGGTGGTACTATGTTTTTAGAGCATAAAGATGAGACTCTTTATTATTCTGGTGAAGAAATTAATGCGGAGTCAGCAGAAGATTTGTTAACCAAGCTAGTAGATGCTGGATGGTCTTTAGATAACAATAAATACAAGTTTCTTGAATGTTCTGAGAATATGAATAAAGCCCCAGGAAAGATTGATGCAGTTACTCTTCATACAATTTTGCTACTAGAGTTTCAAGATTAATAAGTGCTGGGCCGGTAAACCCTCCGTCTTATAAGCGGCTGAAAGGTTAATGGTATCATGTGAGTTCGAGTCTCACGCGGCCCACTATAAAGTAAATTGGAGACAAAGATGAAAAGTGTTCAGGAAATTTTTGAAAAAGTTTATCATATTGAACAAGATATTATAAGTTTATTTCAAAAGTTTGTAGATAAATTCTCTCTTGATGAGATAGAAGAGTGTAAAAAAATTGCAGCAGAAATTTTCTATCTCCATGTCAATGTTGAAGTACTATGTGATGCTTTAGATGAATTTGATGAAGAAGATTCAAACAGCGGATTAATTAAGAATCTACTTTTATTTGAATATAGAGTATTGTATTACAGCAACATTACAAATCTAGTTATGAGTGCTGGTACTAATTTAGCAGAAGTGAAGGAATTATTGAGAGATGCCTTAAAACATATAAATTCCAATACTAAAAGTTCTTGCAAAAATTATTATGGTAAATTGAAAAACATTATATTCAAAGAAACGGAGAGTCCGACGTGAAAAAACTACTTATTGTGTTTATCCTAATTGCGACTATTTTTGTATGTGTGCTTGGGAGCTTTTCTGTAGAATCTACTAGTAATGACCATGAGATTAGGCCAACAAATACAAGAGTACCGCAGATAAAGAAAAAACCCGCATATATGCAAAGTAATTATTGCTGGTATTTTAGTCAGTATGAAGAAGGTACTTTATGAACCCGTATATTTTAGACAATTTTACCAGAGTACCAGATAGGCTAACATGTCTATATAAGATTGCTTCGGATGATTTGAAGAACTTTATAAAAGAAGGTGACTGATGAAAAAGTGTAAAAATTGCAATTCTTGTTTAAGGCAAGTCATGATTAATAACTCATTTTATGTATTTTTCTGTGACTTTTGTAATAAATGGTTTGATTTTAATAATCATGAATATACACAAGAAGAGATGAATGTACTATTACAGCGTAATGTAAATAAGGTAAACGAAAACATTATTCCTACAAAGAAGGAGAACTAAAATGTTTCAAAGCGAGCGTGTATTTTGGATGCTGACAAATGTATTGAATATGACATTAAAGTCATATCAAGTGTGTTGTGAAGGAGAAAAGGAACGCTATGAGATTCTTATCAAATCTATTGTTATTCATATTGCAAGTGTGATTAATGATATGATTGATAACAGAGAATTTGAGAAAGTTCTTATGATGGATGATATTCCGTTTACAGTAGAGTTCGATTTTGTACACAAGCTTTTATGCGTATCTGTTGAATTAGAGCCTGGAAAATTTATGGACACATGCTTTACCATGAGCGGGCCGAATTCTATTGATGCTTAGAAAGGAGTCACAATGTTTATTGAAGATATTAAAATTTCTTTAGCGCTTCAAAATTTTTTTGAGCATGTCACAGAAAGTTCTAAGATTTCATTTAATTCACTCAGTGAGCATGTTCAAAGAAGAATTATTTCCACAATTTATCATTCTGATTATGTAAGAGATGTATTAAAAGATGGCAAGTACTTCTATACATTTACAGTATCTGATGATGGTAATGTTCGTGTATCAAAGAATACATTATTTGATTTAGAGTATCGAGTATGTATTTCAGTATATTGTCCTGACCAAGATGTTAGTAAGATTTCAGAACAATTATCAAATGCTTTTAAAGCCGGTAAGCAAGCGTTTATTGATACTGTAAATTTCCTGAATACTCAATATGTACTGTGGATTCAGAGTGTTGGGAATTATTTTAAAGAGTATGATTTTTCGAACTTTGTAAATATTAATGAATTGATTGAATATTTACAAAGTTTGGCGTCAAAGAGAGATATTATTCGGTTTGCTTTAGGCTATATTGCGGAACTCTCAACAGAGCAGATGAAAGAAAAGTGTGTATTTAAAGAATTTTTAATTCACACAAAAATTGATATTTTGAGAGAACTGATAGATATTCTTATCTTTGGTTGGAGTAATGAATAAATGAAAGTTACGGTGCTTAGTGAGCATGGTTTTGAAGAAGCTCTTTTAGGGCTGAGTTTATCGAGAAACCAGACTGTAGAGCGAATGAAAGAAATCGCTGTAAAGAAAGC
>Ga0208695_1000771_pt1 | contig 31439 bp, 27 predicted proteins | sample AD_UKC111_MetaG_FD_184449 | JGI IMG/M metagenome (GOLD analysis project Ga0208695, IMG submission 184449) | Active sludge microbial communities of municipal wastewater-treating anaerobic digesters from Hong Kong - AD_UKC111_MetaG (SPAdes)... | ecosystem: Engineered > Bioreactor > Anaerobic >...
CTGTCTTATCATGATTATGTCCTTTCTTACCATACTGTCTCCTCCTTGCTAAAAAGAGACAGTTTAGCAATTCTTATTAGGACATTTTCATTTTGGTATATTAGGACATTATCATGTTGGTGTTACAATCTTTTTAAAACAACAAAAACTTTATGGTTTAAGAAATTTAGCAAAAAAACCTGTCTTCCAGAATACAATCACGGCGATTATTAGAAGTATAATCAGGATATAGGTTCTCCATGGGGTCTTCTTGTCTGCATAGGGATCAACAAGAGACCTCTCTGAGTTCTCCGGGATTTTAGCTACCCCTGTCAAGTTAGTCCCAAATTTTATATTAATCTTTGCCCTGGTGTTTACTGCCCAGCCATTTGCATCAAGGATTGGCCCTAAATTACGTTTCCTCAATTTTAACCATGCAATAAGCATAGAAGGGCCTGAAATGACGATAACTATGCCTATAAAAAGCAGTGGCCACTGCCACCATGCAAGTTTAAATAAACCGGTTACCATAGAGGTGATGGCTGAACCTATAAAACCTATTGCAAGCCCTATGGCTGCAAAGATGCCTGCAAATTTGCCTGCGTCGAATGTCTTTTCAGCCACAGGAGGTTTACCTGCTGCAGCCTGAACGCCTGTCTGCATTGCCTGAGCAGCTATCCTTTCTGATGATGCCTTTGACCGGGCAGCAGCAATCTTCATCAACTGCTCGCTAATCAATTTGCTTGCCTGTTTATACGGTGACCAGAATGCCTGCCTTATGCTTATTGGGTGTTCAAGGACTCTTACCACTGTTGCATCCCAGTCCTGTCCTTTCCTGTCATAAAAAACACCGTTTCTTCCCACCATAAGCTGATCAGAATCGCCGGCAGTAAAGGCAGCAGCTATTGTCATTTTATCGGTCCCTCCTTTACGGACACAATTGCAATAGACAAGGTAGATGCTACTCAGGTTGGCAAGGGATACATGAGAACCTATATCATCAACCTTAACACAAAGTTCACAACTTCTGCCATCAAGATATAATGTCCCTGCCTGAAACATGGCCTTTTTCTTTAAACCATAAAAATCCCGAAATGAAACGAAATTATTGATAAAAGTATGAAGGTATCTACAATAACGGACAAGCTTATCCACCGATGATATGGCATTTGCCTGTGCCTCAAAGGACTTATCTTTTTCTATAAGTTCATCTATTATTGTTCTGTAGTTGCCTTTCAATATCTCTTTGACCCTCTCGAAGCCCAGCTTTTCAACAGATGTCACAGGTCTTTTATTTATCCATGTCTCAAAAGGAATAAAAAGGGTATTTAATTTATCCCATTCATCAAAGGATAGATTTTCCTTATCACCAAGAAGTGGCTTAACTACTCTCTCTTTAAATATCTTGACAGGTTCTGCCCATGCCGGATTTATACCACCTGAAAGAGGTAGAGGCTTTTCAGGTTCTACAAGGGCAATGGGAAATGAAGCATAAGTGTCAGGAGAAGAATATAGGTTTTGAAGAGCAATCCTCTGGTAATCTTCCATGGATGGATTAAGGAGTTCTGAAGAACGTCTATCGAATCTTGTAAGATTACAACGGGTAAAAAAGTCATTAATTTTATCACGGATAGCAACAAATGAATCATAGGCATCCTTTGTGTTTTCACCAAGTATAAGGATTGAAGGATCTTTTCCAGACTCTTCCTGCCAATCAAAATACACCTGTGCCTCGTGAAAAAAACCCTCCACCTTTTCAAAGGAAACGCCGGGCTGGCCACTTCTGTCATTTTCAGCGCCAAGACATTCTATAATGTCATTGATAACAGCCTTAACTTCATCCTTATCAGCAGATTCGGCAACTATGATGCCATCGCCGTTGAATTTTGTCTGAGAAAATATCTTTTCTTCGCTATCTGTATCCTCAACAGTGATAATATTGCTATTTTCCTTATTAAGATTTTTTAGAATCTGGCGGGCAGATAGAGAAATATTTCTGCCCTCTTCTGTATCATCATTGATGACATCTATGGGTAGACCATCAATTCCTTTTACAAGAAGGTCTGGGTCTTTCAACATAAAATACGACCACTCCACTGCCTCTAATACCTCAGGCACCCTTATGTGACCATCGTGGTCTGTATCGAGATACTCAAGTGTTTTACTATCAAACTCTAAATCCTTAATGGGGCAACTCAGGGCTGCCCATAACTTCTGATCGAGTTCACTCAGATGTAATATATCAGAACCTGTTTCTATGGAGACCTGATCAAAACCACCTACCCTGAAAAAGCGCCATTTATGGTTTGCCATATATTATCCCCCCTTCTATGTTATTTTTACAAAAATCTAAATGAATTACCAAAAGGGGCAAAAAAACATGCGCCCCTGACGCCTGAACCTTTCAAAAATCTCTACTCTATCATATTCCCCAAATAAAAACTCAATCTTGTAAAGGCAGAAGAGATAAGAAGCGCTCCTACACATAAAAGCAACACCCCTAAGACCTTTTGTGTATATTTCATTATAGACCCATATTGCCTTATCAAAACCATAATCCTATCAAAAAGTATAGACGATATAATAAAAGGGATTGCCATGCCAATGGAATAGAGGCTCAATAAATATATCCCGCTGAATATATTCTCTGATGTGGATGCCAGTATAAGAATAGAAGAAAGCGCAGGTCCAACGCATGGTGTCCAACCCAGGGAGAATGTGATGCCTATAATAAAAGAACCGAATATACCCATAGGCTTTTCCTTTATCTGTATTATCTTGTATTGGTTTAAAAAAGGCAGTCTTATGAAATTCAGATAATAAAGTCCCATTATAATAAAGAATAGACCCCCTAATTTAATTATATAATTTTGATATCTAAAGAAAAAATTACCCAGAAGAGAAGATGAAAAACCCATGGCAACAAAAATGAATGAAAAACCAAGGATAAATGATATCGAATGGACAAGAACTATTTTTCTGTATTTTTTTGCATTCTGATCTGTATAATTATCAAAGGTTATACCGCTTATAAATATGAGATACGATGGAACAAGGGGAAGGACGCAGGGGCTAAAAAAAGAGAGTAAACCAGCACCAAATGCTATTGTGCCGCTAATCTTAAGTAGAGCTGTATTGCCTATTAAAAACATATCCATATGGGCAATATTATTTATTCTTATAAGTTTTGTCAAATGAAATACGCCTCCATTGACATAGGGACAAATACTGCCCTCCTTCTCATTGGGGAATTGAAAAATGATTCTGTTTTCTGGGAATTGCTGGATACCTCTACTATTACAAAACTCGGTGAAGGCCTTAAAGAGACTGGTTATCTGTCTTCAGAGGCAATGGATAGGACCATTTACGCCCTTGATAGATATATGGAGATAATAAAACAAAAAAATGTTGAAAGGCTCATATGTGTGGGAACGAGTGCCTTAAGGGAGGCGAAAAACAGCCATGAATTTTTAAAAAAGGTCAAGGATTCTATGGGTATTATGGTTGAAATCATTAGCGAAGAAAAAGAGGCATATTTGACATATCTCTCTGTTATTAAAGACAAGAAATTACAGGTGGATAGATGCATTATAGCAGATATAGGTGGTGGTAGCACAGAGATAATAAAGGGTAATAAAGAGGGGTTCGTGGATTTTATATCATTACCTATAGGCTCCATTAAACTTACAGAGATGTTTATAAAAAATGACCCTCCTTTATTGGAAGAGATGGAAAAAGTCATAGGATACATAAAAGGCATTTTAGATACCTCTTTTGACGGCAAAGGATGTTCCTTTGTTGGCACAGGTGGCACTATTACCAATGTGGCGGCCATCCTAAAAGGTATGCATGAATATAAAAAGGACTTGATACACGGCACAAAAATCTCAAAAGATGAAATAGAGAGGCTAAAACAAAGACTTGCCAGTTTAAGCATCGAAAAAAGAAGGGCTATAATAGGCCTCGAAAAAGGTAGAGAAGATATAATATTACAAGGCATAGTGTTTCTCTGTGAGATTATGGATTACTTTGATTTCAAAGATATTATTGTTAGCGCATACGGAGTTCGTTATGGTATTATTTTTGAGGAGATAGGGAAAGATTTAGAAATTCATAGATAGGGACCTAAAGGTCTTATGCCCTGATTTTTAATAGATCTTTGCCTTGTGGTGCAAAAGTCCATATTAGGTTTTGTTTGTTATACATTGACGCATCTCAACTTGTCTGTTATTATTATGCCTACGCATGGTGTTGCTATTGTAGCTACCATGCTTAATTAATTCAATGGTTATGGATTAAGAATAAATTTAGACCTTTTTGGTTTTTTAAAATACACATAGTCAATATAAAGGCTATAAACGAAAGGTAAATAAATAGATGAAAAAGGCGCTTATAATAGGAATAGATGGTATGCCCTTTGAGCTTTTGAATGGGCTTCTGGAAAAAGGCTGTATGAATGGGCTGAAGAAGATACTCAATTCAGGATACATGCTTCATCCCATGCATGCATCCCTTCCTGATATATCAAGCGTTTCCTGGACATCTTTTATGACAGGCGTAAATCCTGCAGAACACGGCATCTTTGGTTTTACCCAACTTGTTCCAAAGACCTATGAATTATACTTTCCTAATTCAAAGAGCATTAAATCGCCTGTTTTCTGGCAATCATTAAGGGAAAAAAATATAATTCATAGAACCCTCATACTCAATATCCCCAATACCTATCCTGCCTTTCCTGTGGATGGATTGCTCGTCTCTGGTTTTGTGGCCATAGATTTTGACAAGGCTGTTTATCCTGTTCAATATATCCGTCCCCTTAAAGATATGGGTTATATTATAGATGTAGACCTCACAAAGGCAAAAGAAGACAGGGAAGGATTTTATAAGGATCTAATTGAAAGCCTCGAAATAAGAGAAAGAATATCGAAAAGACTCATGATAGAAGAAGAATGGGATATAGCTGTTATATGTATAACAGAGACTGACAGACTCCATCATTTCTTTTTTAATGAAAAAGACACACCAATATTTGATAATTTTTATAAAAAGATAGATGGATTCATATCCGAGCTATACAATATATTCCACGAAAGATATGGCGATGATGCACTATTTCTTGTTCTATCTGATCACGGTTTTGACAAACTCAATGTAGAGGTAAATCTCAATGTATACCTTCAAGAGTCAGGCATACTAAAGATAGATAAAACAAGGGAATTTTATGACAGGATTGATAGGGGAACTATTGCCTTTGCCATGGATCCGGGAAGAATCTATATAAACTATGAAGATAAATATCCAAGAGGCTCTGTTAAAAAAGATGAGGTAGAGAGGATAAAAAAGGCAATAAAAGAAGCGCTGTTGAGCTTAAAGGATAGCAATGGCACTCAGGTAATCAAGCATATATTCGAAAAAGAAAAGCTCTACAAAGGCAGATTTATAGATGATGCTCCAGATTTTGTATGTATTTCCAATAGAGGTTATGACCTTAAAGGCAATCTTAGAAAAGAGACCATTTTTACAAAAGATGTGTTTCAGGGTATGCATACATGGGATAATGCAGTGTTGATTGCCCCAGACAACATAAAGATAAACGAAGAGATAAACATTGAATTTCCATCAAGGATAATAACAGATTATTTTGAAAGAAGATAAGGAGGAATATACATGGATCATTATGACATGCTCGAAAGCAAAAGCATCTACATCATAAGGGAGGCATATTATAGATTTAGGAACATTGCCATGTTATGGTCGGTAGGCAAGGATTCAACAACCCTTCTATGGCTTATAAGAAAGGCATTTTTTGGTAAGATCCCCTTCCCTATCATCCATATAGACACAAGCTTTAAATTCCCAGAGATGTATCAATTCAGAGATAGGTTGTCTAAGGAATGGGGTTTTAAACTCATTGTAGGAAGAAACGAGGAAAAACTTGCAGAAGGTATGGGCCCTGGAAAAGGCATGAAACTTGAATGTTGCACAGAGCTTAAGACAAATGCATTGAAGCAGGTTATAAAAAAATACGGTTTCAAGGCAATCTTTCTTGGAATAAGAAGGGATGAACACGGCATAAGGGCAAAGGAAAGATATTTTTCACCGAGAGATGAGCAGTTTCAATGGAACTATGAAAACCAGCCTGCAGAGATTTGGGATCAATATAAATCATTTCTCTATGAAGAGGAACACTATAGGGTCCATCCAATACTACATTTTACCGAACTTGATATATGGCAGTATGTAAAGAGAGAAGGTCTGCCTATTGTTGATTTGTATCTGAGCAAAGAGGGTAAAAGATTTAGAAGTATAGGTTGTGTCCCCTGTTGTTCACCTGTAGAATCAAATGCAGCCACCATAGATGACATAATTGAGGAGATACGGACATCCAAACAATCTGAGAGGGCAGGAAGGGCACAGGATAAAGAGAATATCTACACCATGCAGAAATTAAGGGCACTTGGTTATATGTAAATCAGGAGGCAAAAAATGGAAGAGATAGCACTACCAATAGTTATAACAGGCCATATAGATCACGGTAAAAGCACCCTTATAGGAAGGCTGCTTTACGACACAGGAATTTTAAAAGAGGATAGATATCACGAAATAACCGAGACGTCTTCCATGCTCGGCAAGCATACAGAGTTTGCCTTTGTGCTGGACGCCTTAGAGGAAGAGAGAGAAAAAGGCATAACCATTGACACAACACAGATATATTTTCAAACTCAGAAGAGAAAATATGTCATCATTGATGCCCCGGGCCATAAAGAGTTTTTGAGAAATATGATAACAGGTGCATCATATGCCGAGGCAGCAGTCTTAATCATAGATGCCAACGAAGGTATTAAAGAGCAAACAAAAAGACATGCATACCTCTTGAGCATGGTTGGCATAAAGGATGTGTGTGTCCTAATAAACAAGATGGACCTTGTAGGTTATTCAAAAGATATATTCGATAAGGTTGTCATGGAAATAGAGGAATTTTTTACGGCAATCTCTATAAAACCTAAATTCTTCATACCCATATCTGCCCTATCAGGGATAAATGTAGCAAAGAAGGATCATACTGCCATTACTTGGTATGATGGACCATGCCTTTTCGAGGCATTAGATGGATTAACATTTAAGGCATTTGAGAAAAGACCTTTTAGATTTCCTGTTCAGGATGTATATAGAATAGACAGGGAAACCATATATGTGGGAAGGGTAGAATCAGGAGAGGCAGAGCCTGGAATGAATGCCTATATCTTTCCAAAAAATAAACCCTGCACTATCACAGAAATAAAAAAATTCCTTAAAAATGACATAAAAAAGGCCTCTTACGGCGAGTCCGTAGGGCTTGTTATAAAAGATGGTAAAACCATCAAAAGGGGTCATGTCATAACCGGCACCGAAGATATTCAGGTAAGAAGGCAGTTTGATGCAAACCTTTTCTGGTTCTATGGGGAATACAAAAAGGGTGATAATATAACAATAAAATGTACAACCCAAGAGAGCCCATGTTCAATGGAGATAAAGGAGAAATTTGACCCAGCCACAATGGACAGAAAAGAAAAATCAGATAGCCTTGAGATAGGTGAAGTGGCAAAGGTCAGGATTAAAACCAGAAAGCCCCTTGCTATCGATGCATTTTCTTATATCCCTGAAATGGGGAGATTTATTATAGAAAAGGACGGTGTGCCAGTAGGCGGCGGGATTATTATATAGATATAGTTTTATCAATAAATACCTTAAACCACATCTCAAGGTTAAATATCTTCCAGAGGATTTGGGTGGCATCAAGTCTTCTTTCGCAATGACCTTGAAACACCTGGCGTAACACATCTAAATCATAATAACCCCTTTTTTTCGATTCACTGGAAAATATTGTCTCCTCCATCAGCCTGCCGAATCTTTCATCCCTTATCCATTCATCAAGGGGTGTGGGAAAACCAAGCTTTAATGTCCTTTTGTATACCTTTTCCGGGAGGACATCTCTCATGGATTCCCTGAGTATGTGCTTTGACATGCCATTATGGAGTTTAAACTCCGATGGTAGGGAGAATAAAAACTCTACTAACCTATAATCAAGAAAAGGTAGCCTTGCTTCTATGGAGAAACTCATGGAGTTTTTGTCTTCCTCTCGTAAAAGCTGAGGTAAAGAAAATTTCATCCTGTTATATAATGCCCTGTTGAGATCGGTCAAGCTATACATAACAGATGGATAAACAGAATCCTTTGAATATCTTTTAATAAACCCTTTATCTATGGCAGAATGGAAATATCTTGACATTGCCCTGACCTTCCAGGTTGCTGGCAGCATAAGGAGTATAATCATTAAAAATGCATCCTGTTCCCTGAAGTGTCTTCTATATCCCGCAACCTCACTTAGCAGATCAAAGATTCTCATTCTTTTTAATTTTTCCAGAAAAAGATAGGCAAAGAAGAATGGATAACCGCCTAAGAGTTCATCTCCACCTTGGCCGTCAAGAAGGACCTTTACTCTATATCGATTTGTCAACTTCATAACGCACCACTGGGCAAATATGCTTGTCCCTCCAAAAGGCTCTTCTTGGTGTGTTATAAGCTCTTTAACATCATTTAATAGGTCATCTACTTTAGGACTAATAAAGTATCCTTCAAAATCACCATGTCTTATAACCTCATGTATATATGGTGATTCATCTATGGATGGATCATCAAATACTACACTAAAGGATTTGAATCTCTCGGTAAATCGAGGACCAAATTGTTTTAGGTTGCACACAATAGAAGATGAATCAAGACCTCCGCTTAAACATGTCCCAATCTCCACATCACTTCTTAATCTCAACCTTATGGCATCCACAAAGAGCTCTTTTAAGCAGTCTGAGGCTTCTTCAAAGCTTCCATTCCACCTATTATTAAGGGGTATATCATACCATTTCACTATATCTAATCTTTTTTCAATAAGCTGAAAGGTTAAATAATGACCTGGCATGAGGCTATTTATACCATCAAAAAATGTATTTTCACTGTAGTTATAAAAATTGTATAAAAGATAATCAAATATGGCTGTCTCATGGGGTGATGGAGACTTATTCGATAATAGGAGGATAGGTTTTATCTCTGATGAAAAGATGAATCTTCCATTTTTAAACTGGTAATATAAAGGCTTGACCCCAAACCTATCCCTTGCAATAAAAAATATTTTTTCAACACTATCATAGATACAGAATGCAAACATACCATTGAATCTATTGAGTGCCTTTTCGCCCCATTCTTTATATGCGTATATTATCACCTCGCTATCTGTATCTGTTGAAAACATATATCCTTTTTTTATAAGCTCATCTTTTAATTCAATATAGTTATATATCTCTCCATTAAAGATGAGATAATACCTGGCTTCATTGTCTACCATGGGCTGTCTGCCAGCAGGACTTAAGTCAATAATAGAAAGCCTTTTATGGCCTAAAGACACATCATCGTCTATATAAAAACCCTCATCATCAGGTCCGCGATGGGACAATAATGCCATTGCCTTATTTAATTGTTCACTATTTTTCCAGTTGAATCCTATAATCCCGCACATAGTCTTTTAGAAATCTCAATAGGTTCTCCCGCTCTTGAGAAAAGGATGGTTCCAGTTCACCCTTTTTGAGAAGTTCCTTTACCTTGAATATCGTCTCCTTTAAATCCTCTATATTATCCACAACAAAAACGCCATTCATTCCCCTTAGCCTATCTGCCAATTCGAGCTGGTGATCGTCCATGTCGTGCTCGCCAAACTCCATTTTCCTGGGAACAACAACAATAGGTTTTTTAAATCTTAAAGCATTTAACACTGTCCCTGTTCCACAATGGCCTATAACAAACGATGCATCCCTGAAATAATCGAGTATTTCCTGAAAATTTTTATATCTAAACCAAACTATATTTGTAGGCGGTCTTTTTATAGAGCCTATCTGTGCTACTATATTATCATCTAAATCCTTTGCTATCTCGTCTATATTATTGATAAGCCTCTCAAATTCCATGCCCTCTACGGCAGCACCAACCGTTACAAAGATCATATGAGTCTTCCTCTGTATATTGCCTTATTATATTTTTTTATAAGTTCTTTCCATTGGACCAAGAAAACATCGGCAAATCTATACAGGAGCTTTCCGGTCATGGAAAGGCTATGGACCCTTGTTAGAGACTCCATATATATGGTTCTTGCACGAAATAAAAATTTACCTACAAAGAAGGCAGGAACAGCTATCTCAGAACCTGTAGAAAATATCAAATGGGGCCTTTTTTTAAAAAATATCTTAAATATGGTCCAAAAACTTACAAGAAGCGTAAAAGGAACACCAAGTTTCATAGAATACCCAAACCATAACCTCACCTTATATATCTCCTTTAATCCATTTATAGAGAGATTTCGTATATTGGGAAAGTCAAGGGTAATGAGATACACATTTTCCCCTTCAAAGGAATCCATTACACTTAGTGCCTGTGTCATATGCCCCCCTGGTGATGCCACAATATATATATTCATAATCAATCCATATAACCTAAAGCCCGTAGTTTCTTTGCCACCTCTTCCCTGTCCTCATCTGTAAAATCCTTTTTTTGCCCAGTCCATCCTTTATTTTCAACAAATTCTATGTGGTTGTTTATTTTAAAATCATCCTTAAATATCTCCTCTGCAACCCTTCCGTCCATATCTTTGTCTATTGGACAGCCAAATAAATATAAAATCGTTGGCGTTACATCACATATATCAAGTTGTCTTTCTATTTCTGTTCTTTTTATCTGAGGACCACAGGCAAAAAATATGCCCTCTCTCCTGTGGGTCCCTGTATCTTCAAACTCAGGAGGTCCGATCACATCTTTTTGTTCAAAACCAAATTTTACCGAAGAATCATATGCATAATCTCTAAAGCTGCATATTATATCAGGTGCTGAAGCTAAAAATTGTCCCGAATAGACCTCATCTTTTCTATACACAAGATCTATCAATGAAATACCTGAACTACCTCTTATCTCTTTTAAATGAGAGATAATACTCTCAACCAGGTCATTATACTCTTCTTTGGCAACTATACCATCTCTGTATTTTTCTTTTTCATTTATATAGATCTGTCCAAACTCTCCCATGGCAAATGCCTTTGTTTTAGACCAATCAATATCCTTGAAGGATATAAAAGATGTGGCAAACTTTTCCTGTGCCTCCTTTGAAAGAAAACGCTTCATCCAGCCTAATCCTAACTTTGATATGACCCTATATGTCTTTGCAATCACATCATATTTACTTAAAAGGTATTTAATCCTCAATAATGGGGAGTCATAGACATTTAACAAACCCTCTCTCATGAGCCATCTATTAAGATATATTACGCCTTCAAGACTTCCTCCACCGTGGTCTGATATAATAAAGATATTGTCATTGGGTCTTCTAAGAAGGATATCGCCTACAATCTCATCTGCCAGTGCATATACCTCTATGGCCAGAGTTGACTCTTTTTCCACGAGCTTCCATAATTTATGATGCAAATGGTCGAGCTCCATGACAACAAATATATTAAAATCACAGTCATACCTATCAAGTAAAAAATTTATAGCATCCCTTTTTGACTTAAGATGTCTTTTTAGAACATCTGCATATCTTTTTTCCTCACCTTTTGTATATCCTACCTCTGCAAATAGCTCATAATCTTTTACATTTTTTAACAAATCATCCTTTAATCCTTCAGGTCTTGTAAAATCAGAATCCATACTGGGTGTGTCAAAACCTGAAATAAAAAAACCATTAACATCATCAGGTGGGTATGTAATAGGTATGTTAAAAACACCTGTAGTAAATCTATATCTATTCAAGATATTCCATAGTCTATCTGCCTTGCAGTGGATTGAAGAAACTATATCGTATTCATATCCATTGCCTTTTCTTACAGACCAATCAAAAATTCCATGCTTTCCTGCATTCTTACCAGTTGTTATGCTTGTCCAGGCAATAGGGGTAATAGGGATAAAAGAAGAGTTCAAAGGGGTAAATACCCCTTTTTCGGCTATTTTTTTAAGGTTTGGCAGGTATCCTTTTTTCATCCAATCTTGAACCAGAAAAAAACCTGCTCCATCGAGTCCTATTATAGTTGTCTTATGTTTTACCGACATAATAATCTTAAAAAGTTTATTTTATCAGGAAGCCAAGAGAGCCATCAATATAAAAAGCCTTTCTTCCTTTTTTACGGGCATAATCTGTAAAAGCCTTGTTCCAGTTTACATCGTGAGCAAGCAATATCCCTCCTTGTCTTAAATATTGCCACGCCTTTTCAAACTCATAGATCATTGCATCATATGTATGCTCGCTGTCATGGAAGAAAAGGTCTATTTCTTTAAGTTCTGGTAATAGTTCATGTAAGATATTCTGTGACTTCCCAATAAATAACTTAAGTCTTCCTCTCAAATTGTCTGGGACAAGCCAGCCCGATGTCTTATTTTTAGGGATAACAGCACCGCCTTTCTCCTTATAAAAATCATGGGGAGAATATATCTCACCCTCTATCTCGGGAAAGTCTATGGAGTATAATGTCCCTTTTTTATTCCTTTCCATGGCCTTTAAGATAAAGGATGTAGAATAGCCATTGGCTGTCCCTGTCTCAATTGCCTTTTCTGGTTTTAACATCCTTACAAGGACATATATGTTGTGTCCATGATATTGCGATATGGCTCCAGACGAATATTCGTAGCCCCTTACAGTCTTACCTTTTATCTGAGAAAATATCTCAAGCTCTTTCTCAAGATACTGATTTATCTCATCACTTCTAATCTCTCTTAGATATTTCTCATAATCATTCTCTGTTTTCTCTAACCATTTGTAAAAATTTTTATCAGCGAAAAGCTTAATCTTTAGTGCCCTCCAATGGACAGGGAAGTGGAAAAACAGAGTTTTTAAACCATCAATGGTCGTAAATGTCTTTATAATAGGGTTCATATAGTTGCCAGTTATTTATACATACTTGAGCAATCAATGCAAGCCTATAAGAAAAATAATACAAAAAATAAAAAAAAGATATAAAGATATCCCCATAGGAGATTAATAGAAAAAAGCCTTTTTAAAAAAAGACATTTAATGAGATTTATCATAAGGCTGAGTATAACCAATAGGTAACATAGATATGTTAAGCCACCGTATTTAATGGAAATAGGACCAAAAATGATGATAGATATTAACCTTGCAAGCTCAAGGTATAAAAGTATATTTGCATGCCTTGTTCCTTTGAGCATGGGGTCAAATAAAACCCTAAGGCTATCAAAAAAAAGGGAGATGGAAAGGACGTAGAATATATTCTTGTGGACAGCATAGGTAGTTCCGTAAAACATCCCTAATATCCTTTCGCCAAAAAAATAAACCAGTATAACCCATATAAATGAAATGGTAATGGCAAAAAAAAGCACAAAAAATATCTTATTGCTCGAACTATCAAAGACATTTCTATCTTTGTAAACAGAGGATATAAAGGGAAAAAGTGTATCCATTACAGGGAGCAAAAAGACCCACATGATGTTGTTGAGGATAAAACACGCTGTAAATGCAGCAACACCTTCGGGATTCAAAAATCTTCCTATAATAAGATAAAGGACGTTAGGCTGTATCCAGAAGATAAGAAAAGATACATATAGATAAGAAAAATATTTTATCTTTTCCTTATGAAAAAGTATCTTTTTATCTAATTCTATCTCAAATGGTATGTTCATTTTAAATATAAAAAACCTGTAGATTATATAGGAACCAAAAAGTGTCAAATATGATGCGATTACAAACACCAAAATAGCGGATTTTATATTCAAGGAAAAAATATAGACAGTAACCAAAAGCAGTAAGAGCTTTACAGGTTCCCTTGCGATAGAAAAAAATAGGGCATACCTCATGTTCTGAAAACCATCTGTTATGGCATTCCAATATCTAATAACAGGATAGGGAAATATTATAAGCGCAAAAATAGTTGCATATCCCATGGGGAGATAATCATAGAATTTATGCCAAATAGGAAGGCTTATATAGAAAAATAACAAAAACAAAATGCTTATTATTACTGTAGCGCTAAAAAAATTCCTTATATGGGCCTTTATGTATTCAACATTACCTAAACCATGATGTTCGGAGATATATTTAATTGTCCCCTGGGACACACCAAACTCAGATAGCACTATAAATATATATGTTATACTCAAAAGTAGGGTAAATATACCAAAATCTACCTTGGTTAGATGATTTATAAGGACGATATTAATACAAAACATGGAGAAATTGGTAATACACGATGCAATTAAAAGATAGATTATATTTTTTTCTATCTTTGCATGAACCATGACACCAATCTTTTTACTGTTTCAGATGAGTATATTCTGTAAAAGCTATCAAAGACTCTTGATTTCATGGGGTGTGAAATATCCTTTTGAAATTTATCGAATAAAAAGGTCTTGGATCCCCACTTTTCCTTAAACCATAATAAATTTTTGTCTGAAGAATCGGTAAGCATAAAATCAAAAGAACTAAAACCCTCTGAGATAGTCTTTTCTATGGCATGATAAAGTATGAAATCATTTGGTCTTTTAAGTAAGTATCTATCGTCGGATGCCCCTATAAAATAATGCACTATATCTTTTGATTTTATTAACATAATACCTGCTGTAGGCTCTTGGTCATACATGGCATATAAGATGCTGTATCTATCAGGTATCATCTCTGTTATTAATTTAAAAAATTTTTTATTCCAGTAAACTTTTCCCTGATTTCTTCTAATAGTTTGCTCATACATATTGTAATAATTATCCAGGTCCTGTTTTCCACTGACCTCTTTGATCTCAAGCCCTTCCCTTTTAGCGCGTCTTACCTGGGTGTTTATTTTATATTTGCATGCCTTTTTATATGCATCCATTCCTTCTTTGTCAAAAAAAAGGACTGTCTGATAGGCAAATTCCTTTTTAAAACCATTAAGGTCAGGAAAGGGGTTCAAAAAATTTCTCGTGATGTATATTCTGTCTATACCTTGACTTTTTAATTCTTTTTCAAGATAATTCAATGCCTTTTCAAAAAATGAATAATCTCCCCAGAAACCCCCATAGGGTAAATTTGAATAAAATATCTTAAACCAGCCAAGGTTTATAATACTACCTGAGATAAAAAGCCTTTTACCCCCCTCTTCAAATATATAGGAAAGCTGCTTATAACCAAGGGATTTTCTTAAGATCTCAAGCCATATATTATGATAAAAGATGATATTGTTTTTATCTGCTAAAGGATCTTCTATTCTATCATGGAATACACTTATATTCATCAGGTGTAAATAAGCAGGTCTTTTCTGTATTTATATGAATCTGTTCCCCATTGAGAGTTTACAGGCTGTTTTACAACCTCGGTGGCACATCCATTTCTTTTTAGTAAGGCCATTATGTCTAAGATATTAAACCACTGCCATTTTGGACCACAAGCAGCATATTTAAGTTTGTTTAAGAATTCTTTTGGCCTTATAAGAAGTATAAAAGCCTTTTTAATCATTAAAAGAAACAATGTCCATCTTTTTGAGCTATCAGGGAGATCGCCCAAAAGAACCATCCCGCCTTTTTTCGTTACTCTTGTAAGCTCTATTACTGCATCCTGCCAGGATTCAACAAACTGTAATACACTATAACATACCACCTTATCAAAAGCATGAGGCTTGAAAGGCAAGGCAATAACATCCCCTGCCACCGGGACTGTGGGATTGTTTTTTTTTCTCATAATCTCAAGGTGTTTAATAGAAAAATCCATACCAACAATGTCTGCGCCAGTAAGCTCTTTTAAAATTGAGGTAAATATTCCACTGCCACAGCCTGCGTCAAGGACCTTATCACTGTCTTTTATATGAAGTTTTTCTATGATATGTATCACTATCTTTTCAAGTTCTTTTATGTCCCCATATCTGTGAACGCTTGCCATTTCATCATTGTATTTTTCTGCCCACTCTGTCCAGAATGCCCTCTGGCTTATTTTATTTTCTTCCATAAAATACCTTTATTTTATCTGCAATAAAATAAACATCCTCTATCCTCAAATCAGGGAATAAAGGTAAGGTCAAGATCTTTTTCCATATATCATCGCTTGTAGGTGTATCACCTCTATATCTTTCATAAATCACATAATGATTATTGGGGAAATAGTGAACGCTGGTAGATATTCCCTCCCCTGCCAGGTATTGATTAAGCTCATCACGTCTTTCTGCCTTTATGACATAATTATGATATGCGCTTTTTCTATTTGATTTCAAAACAGGTGTTTGGATCTCTGGGATATCTTTAAGGAGTCTGTTATAAAGGTTTGTTAGTTCTTCCCTTTTTTTATTGAGCTTATCGAGTTTTGAAAGCTGAACAATCCCTAATGCTGCAGATATGTCATTCATATGGCACTTATAACCCACCTCTGTTACGTCGTAATACCATGAATATTTCGAATATTTATCCCTCTCCCATGTATCCTTTGTAATACCGAGCCATCTGAGTTTTATTAGTCTTTCATAATATTTATCATTATTTGTGGTAATCATCCCACCATCCCCTGTGGCGAGGTTCTTGACTGCATGAAAACTAAAACAACCCAGGTCACCTATAGAGCCTACCTTTTTCTCTCCATATTGAGCGCCACATGCATGGGCACAGTCTTCTACAATAAACAGGTTATGTTTTTTTGCTATGGCCTCTATCTCATCCATGTCACAAGGATATCCACCGTAATGGACAATCAAAATACATCTTGTTTTATCTGATACAAGCCTTTTGATAGCATCTGTGGAGATATTGAGTGTATCTGTATCTATATCGGCAAATACAGGTATTGCTTTATTATAAAGTATAGCGTGGTTTGTAGACACAAAGGTCATGGGTGTTGTAATCACTTCTGTGCCCTCTATATCCAGAACCTTCAAGGCAAGGTGAAGCGCTGCTGTGGCTGAATTCACAGCGACTGCATATTTGACCCCTATGTATGCGGCAAATTTCTCTTCAAATTCCTTTGTCTTTGGACCCAACCCTATCCAGCCACTTTTCAATACCTCTTTAACTGCATTAAATTCCTCGTCGTCATAACATGGTCTAAATACCGGTATCATATCAGCCCCTCAATGAAATTTCTTTTGTCTTTATACCATAAATCTTAAGTAGTTTAAACATATCACTTGTTGAAATCATCCTTCTTTTTTGGATCTCCCTTCTTTTTCTCCACATCTTTGGCAAACCCATAATGGCTGAAACATATACCTTTAATAAAACCTTTATTAACTCTGTCTTTGAGTGTTCTTTTGAAAACTCACCTGATGCCCCCTTACCAGAAAATGCACCATATGCCTGATAAAAATATCTTGCAAGTGTAAAAAATTGTCCATAGATTAAAAGGGACAAGGGGAAGCATTTTATCTGAAGCCATATCCTGTTTCTCTCAACGAGAAATGCCTTAAAAGGGGAATAGGTCCCTGCAGATGCCGAGTGCATATGATATATCTTTGCCTTTGGTGTAAATATACACCTCCATCCCCTTATCTGTGCCCTCCATCCTATATCTGTCTCATCTGCATAGGCAAAAAAATCACAATCATAGTATTCATCAAAGGAATGAAGTTTTATATCCTCAAGCATGGTCCTTCTATACATACAACAACAATCACTGGCACAGAATACCTCTTCTTGTTTGTCATAAAGATATCCCTTCTCGAGCCTACCCCTTCCTATAGAAAGTCCATCAGGATATACAACAATCCCTGCTGCATCCAAGGTGTCTTCCTCGAATTTGAGATATATCTTTGAGGCACATGAACCATATCTCTCATCCTTTTCCAATGCCATCTTCATCTCAGATATACAGGATCTATCCAATTCTGTATCGTTATTGAGCATGACTATATAATCTCCGTGAGCGTTTTTTATGCCTGTGTCATTGCCTCCACCAAATCCAAGGTTTTCCTTATTTTTTATAAGGATCACATCCTTATATTCTCTTTCGATTATATCAGGTGAGCCATCTGTTGAGGCATTGTCTACAACGATTATCTCAAGGTTTTTATAATCCTGGGCTAAAACACTATCAATGCAACCCCTTATGAATTCCTTGCCATTCCAGTTGAGTATTACAATAGATACAAGCTTATCATCCATTTTACAACCTCAATATCTTTATATATTCTTCATTGTTTCCAAAGATGGCAACGCAGTTGAGACCCATAATGTTATTACATTTTGATATATCTATACCTTCTCCTTTTGCGTATTTTTCAAGCACCTCGTCGATTACAATATATTTCACACCCAGTTTTTTCAAGGTATCCATCAATTCGCCACAATCTTTTGCTATCTTTATCTCCTCCACAAAATTCACCCATTCACTATTAGAATAAAAAGGAACAAGGGGGATCCTTGAGGCGATCTTTGTGCCGGGGTCAAATGTCTTCATAAAAAGGCCTGCCTTCTTGTTTAATATCCTCCCTGAATCCTGAAATATAATACCTTGATAAATAGAAGATGCAAAGACTATAAAGATTATTATCGAAAACAAGACCTTATTTTTGCCGGAACCTTTGAGGTAATCCTCCATCTTCATTATGCCTGCCACAGAGAAAACAAGGATAATGGGGATAAATTCAACTGAAAATCTTTTAGTCGAGGATGTAATCAAGGATATGCTTATGATATGAAATAAAAACAAAAGTGCGGTTATCAATCTGAATCTTTTTTCTACATGTTTTACTCCAAAAAAACAGAGGATCATAAAGGTTGGAAATACTGCCTCAAAAAAATGATATATTACAGATGGGATATTCTTTAATACATTAAATAGTGACAACACAGGAAAAAGATATGAATACATGGAAAGACTGGTAGTCTCCTGCTGTTTGGCAAGTATGGCCTTTTTGCTAATCACCCATAACCCTGTCTCTGATTTGAGGTAAAGGATATAAGGAAATGCAACTATTAAAAAGCAAAACAAAAAAGCTATGAGTTCTTTAATCCTTCTATGGAATAAAAGGAAAAGGGCAAAAGGCAGAGGATAGACTATGTATTCAGGTCTTGTGAGATATGTTAAACCGAGAAAAATACCTGAGAGTATTATAAGGTACAATTTTTCTTTAATATGGCCAAAATAAAACAAAAAAATACTGATGGTGAATAAAAATATGGCAGTAGATTCAGACAAAACCTGGACAGAAAACCTCACAAGATAAGGATGAATAGCCACAAAAAAAGCCATATAAAGCCCGTATTTCGTTCCAAAAATTTTTTTGACTGCAAAATAACACAATAAAATCAATAAAATACCAATAATAAATGAAGTTATACGTCCTGAAATTTCTAAATCTTGTATAAAAAAATTAGAGATTCCTATTAATAAAGGATAAAAAGGTGGGAATACCCCTTTTAAAGCCTCCCTGAATTCACCTTTTGAGATATGCCTACCTGCTGTGGCATAAAAAACACCATCGAGTTCGATGCCTGAAGAGTTTATAAAATCGATTATGCGGGGGATTAAACCAATAAAAATAAGTAAAATAAGAATAAGCCATGGCGCAGGCTTCTTGCCTTCATGGGTCTTTACATCTACCATAGTTTTTCTAAATCTTTGGCTGTAAATTCATATTCCCTTACCTCATAGAATGACTTTTTATGGGGATTTCGCTTTAGATGCATAAAATCACCGTGTGTCTTCCTGTAAAAGAATGCAATAGGAGTTAGAAAACCATAAAAAACAACGGTCAAGATAATCTTTGTATTGATTATACCAAGGAAATTGGCAAACTTAAGCCATCCTTTAGCTATTATCTCTGCCAGTCTCTGGATAAAGAGCCCTACAAAAAGAAAAGCCAATGCTATATAAAGAAATATCTTAACCTTTATTATCAACCCTATCACAAGGGCAACAAAGGCAAGGGTGGATATGGTCTGTAATACCTTGAATCTGTCCATTTTAATATCTCCGGTCATAGTTCACCTATGTCAATAATACACTGTATTTATTAAAAAAGCGTGTATATAAAAGGTGCGATAGCCGAGCTTGAGAAAATTATAAATAGACCGAGGAGGAGAAGGACAATAATCAGGGGAAGAAGCCACCATTTCTTTCTCTCTCTTAGAAACTGCCAAAGATCGCCCATTAATGACATATAACCTCCCACTCCGTTTATTTTAAGGGTTGCTGGAATGTCTTTAGTTTCTCTTTTATATCTTCTATTCTTTTATCCTTGTCAGGGACATTAATCAAATTATTTTTTAAAATATACTCCGAGACCAATAAACCTGCAAGTCTGTTACCTTTTGAATTCCAGTGCCCGTCTATCCTCCAGTAAAGGTCTTTTTCTGGATCAAGCCATCTTTTAGGTCTTGTATCTGCATATGACTTCATAGGTTGCAAAAGGTCAAAATAATCGATCCCTTCTTTACTTAAAAATTTATGGAGTATAGTATTGGGCTGGCCTATATCTATAAGCTTATCCTTCTGAAGATAATCATATACTTGAAACTTTGCTGGTATAATAACAATAAGGAGCCTTGAGCCCATGCTATCGGCATATCTTTTAAATGCCGCTAAATTATTCAAATGGTCTGCCCATGCCTTTTTAAGCCATGGCAATCTCTCTGTTGAGTAAAATGCCAGGTAGTCTGTGGCATAGATATCCTCCTGCAATTCTGTTTTATCCTTTTTTGTTATATTACCTTTTAAAAAGAAACCTTTTATCTTTCTCAAAAGCCTTTTTCCTGCGCTTGCCATACTCTCTATCTTTCCTGATACAAGGAGATTTTCGCTGAGCCAGTTCTTTGATTTCTGGAATATGGATTTACAGTTTGCATAATTATCATACCTGCTACACAACATCTTTTTCTCATAACGTTTTGCCCTGCTCTCGAGAAATGCGTCGTCTCTAACTTCTATTTCACCTGTTAAATAATCTGCAATCTTTCTTTTGGTCACAAGAAAACCTTCTACAATAGTGCTCTCCTGAAACAGATAGTCGTTGCCCAGGTCATTCATGTAATACCCCAGTATAATAAGTTTTGGAGGTATTTTTATCTTAGATATGATATCTTGAGCCTTAATGAATGCCTGTTTTGTTCCAAAGGCACCTACACCGCATTTTATTACCCTGTAATTGCAAGTCTCATCTATTATAGTCCCCCATTTATCCTCAAAGGGTGTGAAACAATGGACAAAGCTATCTCCTACAAGGATTATATAATCATTTTCTCCCTTATAAGGCCTATCCATACACCCTAATTCATTGGAGAATATCTTATGGTAATAGTTTCCCTCAATATGGATATTTAATTCTGGATGATTTTCTTGAATATCATGACCTAATCTTGCATCTGGTTTATAGTAATATCTAAACTGGACAGAACCAGAATATTTTCTGTATTCTGTAAATCTCAATACGATCTCAAGGAGTCCAAGGGCAATCACTATGCCAAAGAGGATAAGGCAGAGGTTGCCTATCCATCTTTTAATCCAATCCATAAGTATCTCTCCAGTTGCCCTCTTCTTTCCATTCAGGTTGTTTCTTTTTATCAAAGATGCAGTTTTCCATGACAAGAAAGTCCATCTCTGTTCTCATAAAACATTTATAGGCATCTTCTGGTGTGCATACAATAGGTTCTCCCCTGACATTAAAGCTTGTATTAACTATTACACCGTAGCCTGTCTTTTCTCTAAAGGTATCTATGAGCTGCCAGTATCTAAGATTTGTCTCCTTATGGACAGTCTGAAGCCTTGCTGAAAAGTCTATATGGGTTATGGAGGGGACATCAGAACGGAGATAATATAGTTTATCACGCCATGGAAAGGCATTATAACCCTCAGGTAAATTGTTCCTCCTCTCCTTTTTTACATCTGCTATTAAGAGCATATAAGGGGATGGGCTATCTATATCAAAATAGTTATCTATCATTTCTATAAGCACTGAAGGGGCAAAGGGTCTGAATCCCTCTCTAAATTTAATCTTAAGGTTGAGTTTTTTCTGCATCTCTGTATTTCTTGCATCTGCTATAATACTTCTATTTCCCAATGCCCTTGGGCCCCACTCCATCCTGCCCTGAAACCAGCCTACCACATATCCCTCTGCAAGAAGCTCTGCTGTTTTATCATATAGATCATGAAAATTTTCATAGTAATCAAAAGATGCCCTGTATTTGTTGGCAACCTTTTTTATATCTTGTAAAGAGAATTCAGGTCCGAGATAAGAGCCCTTCATCTTATCTGTTTTGCCATCACATGTCCTTTTATTGTTGAAATAAATATAATATGCACAGTATGCACCACCTAATGCGCCACCAGCATCACCAGATGCAGGTTGTATCCACATGTTCTTAAACATACCACTTTTCAATAGTTTTCCATTGGCAACACAGTTTAATGCCACGCCACCAGCAAGACATAGGTTATCTGCATTGGTGAGCCTTTTTGCCTCAGCAGCCATCTTAAATACTATCTCCTCTGTTACAACCTGGATTGCATATGCAAGGTCACAATGTTCTGCGGTCAAGTCATCCTTTTCAGGCCTACGGGGTGGAAAACCAAAAAGCCTTGTCCATACCTCATCTTTTACCATCCTCAAGCCAGTAGAATAATCAAAAACAGCCTGGTTGAGCCAGACTGAACCATCGTCTCTTATTTCAACAATCTCATTTTTTATGATGTCTATGTATTTTTTCACATTATCCGAATAAGGATTTCCGTATGGAGCAAGCCCCATCAATTTGTATTCACCTGAATTGACTTTGAAACCAAGATAGTATGTGAATGCCGAGTATAAAAGTCCTACAGAATGGGGAAACCTTGATTCTTTAAGGATTTTGATCTTATTGTCCCTGCCATGGCAGATAGATGCTGTTGCCCATTCACCTACACCATCTATTGTGAGGATTGCCGCCTCTTCAAAGGGTGATGGATAAAATGCGCTTGCAGCATGGGAAAGATGATGTTCAGGAAAAAGCAGCTTCAATTTATCTTTATCAAACTTTCCTATCTCTGCAAGTTCATCAATAATCAGTTTTTTCAGTAGAAGTTTTTCCTTTATCCAGACAGGTATGGCTGATATAAACGACTTCACCCCGTCCGGGGCAAAGGCATAGTAAGTCTCCAATAATCTCTCAAATTTTAGAAATGGCTTATCATAAAAGACCACTGCATCAAGGTCTTTTATGTCCATGCCTGACTCTTCAAGGCAATATCTTATGGCGTTTCTCGGAAAAGAAGGGTCGTGTTTTTTTCTTGTAAAACGCTCTTCCTGCGCCGCTGCAATTATATCTTCATCTTTTATAATTGCTGCTGCTGCATCATGATAATACGCTGAGATTCCCAAGATATACATAAGAAAAATTGCATATATATACCTTTAACAGTCTCTGTTGTCAAATTTTTTCTATTGACAACTCATATCTTATTTTGTTAGATTGTTTTATATACAAAATTTAGTTCTATATACAGAACAAATGAAGGTACCAGAACAAATAATTCAACACAACGAAGAAAAAAAATCTAAATACACAAAACTTGTGCCTGCAGTGGATGAAGCATCACGTATACTCATTATTATGGCAGAAAATATTTCCTTCAAGATGAATCTCACAGAAATATGTAAAAAGGTAGGTATTCATAAAAGCAAGGCATATTCCATACTCAATACCTTACAGAAATATGGCTTTGTGTATAAAAACCCTGCAGATAAGACATATTCCCTTGGTCCTGGACTCATATCCCTATCGAGAAAGGTGCTCGATAATCTGGATTACAAAGATATAGTCTCACCTTATCTTGAGGAACTTGCATTAAAGTTGAGATGCACTGCCTTATTTGGGTTTATAAACGGCGATAATCTCTTTGTCATTGCCAAACATGAAGCAGGACAAAAGATAGGGGTCACAATCAGGTTAGGGCATAGATTCCATCTCACTGCCGGGGCCCATGGAAAATCTATAGTTGCCTTTTTACCCGATGATGAAAGGAATCTCATACTCCATAGAGATAAGTTATATTTCCATGGAGACTCATCAAATCTTGACAAAAATAGATTGTATAACGAGCTCAAAAGATGCAGGGAAGAGGGATTTGCTTATGACTTAGGAGAATTAAGTCCAGGCATTAACGCCATAGCATCCCCTGTTTTTAATGCCCAGTCAAATGTAATAGGCTCAATATTTATTATAGGAACTTTTCAGGAACAACAAGTAGAAGGCTTTGGCAGAGAGGTCTTTAAGGCTGCCTTAAATATATCAAAAATGCTCGGGGCAGAGGCAGAAAGATTATTTTCATCTGCTTTAATGAAACCTGAAGGAGGATAGTTTATATGGGCGAATTTAAATATTCTAATGTAGAACGTGAAATGAAGATGTATGGTTTCGACAGGATGGTTAAGAGCACATGCAGAGGCTGTCATGGAGGGTGTGGTGTGTATGTGTATGTAAAAGATGGAAAAGTAGCAAAGATCCAGGGTGACCCTGACCATCCCATCAACCATGGGACACTATGTAGCAAAGGTCTTGCTGCAGCAGAGATTGCCTATCATCCTGATAGACTTCTCTATCCAGTGAAAAGAATAGGGCCAAAGGGAAGTGGAAAATGGGAACGTATAAGCTGGGACGAGGCTCTGGACATCATAGCAGACAGGATCAATGATTATAAGGTTAAATTTGGTCCTGAATCCATTGTCTTTGGATACGGGACAGGTAGGGAGAACGAGGCGGTCATTTACAGGATTGCAAACCTCCTCGGCTCACCCAATGTCCTTACAGCAGGGCATTTCTGTTACGGTCCCAGAATTTGCACCAGTATCATAACATGTGGAACAAATCCCATCATTGACTATGAAAATTCACCCCAATGCATAATGATGTGGGGAAACAATGTAACCATCAGCAATCCTGACTGTTATAAAGGGGAACCATTTTCTGTTGCCTTGAGTAGGGGTGCAAAGCTCATTGTGGTTGACCCAAGGCTAACAAGGCCTGCTGCAAGGGCAGATATCTGGCTTCAATTACGTCCTGGCACAGATGCAGCCCTTGCCCTCGGTATGCTAAATGTTATTGTTAATGAAAAACTCTATGATAAAGAATTTGTAGAAAATTACACCTTTGGATGGGAAGAGTTTGTTAAAAGGGTAAATGAATATCCATTGGAAAAGGTGGAAGAGATAACTTGGGTCCCTAAAGAAAAGATCCAAGATGCAGCAAGGCTTTTTGCAAAAACAAAACCTGCTGCCATCCAGTGGGGAGTTGCCATTGAACAACAGATAAACTGTGCGGATAATGACCGTCTCCTTATGTTTCTCATGGGTATTACAGGTAATATAGATGCCCAGGGTGGTCAGGTCCTTTATAAAACCCCGCCTATAGTAAATGTAGGGCAGTTCGGCGCACATTCCATGTTACCGAGGGAGCAGATGGCAAAACGTCTTGGAGGAGATATGTTCAGGCTTGCCTCAAGATTTGCCATAATAAACCCCAAAGCTGTGTGGGATGCCATACTTTATGAGAAACCCTATCCTGTTAAGATGCTGTTCTTTATAAGTTCAAACCCTCTTATAACACGGGATAATGCAAAAGAGGTGTATAAAGCCCTTGAAAAGGTAGATTTTATGGCAGTGGCAGATTTCTTTATCACACCCACAGCAGAACTTGCCGATATTGTGTTGCCTGCTGCTACTTGGCTTGAGATGGATTATATAGGTGATTTCTGGAAGAGACACGGTTATATCCTTGCAAGACGCAAGGTAGTGGAGATAGGCGAGTGTCGTTCAGACCATGAGATGCTCAATGATTTAGCCCACAGGATAGGTCAAGGTGAATTCTGGTGGGATAGTTTCGAAGGGGGTCTTGATGCCATCCTTGAACCCATGGGCATAAAATGGAAGGATTTCAAAGAGATGGATTATGTAAGGGGTGAAGTGAAATATAAAAAATATAAAGAATTCGGTTTTTCAACCCCTACGAGAAAATTTGAATTATATTCCACAACGCTGGAAAAGATGGGATATGACCCATTACCTCAGCACAGGGAAGTGCCTGAAAGCCCGGTAAACACACCTGAATTATACAAAGAATATCCCTATATTCTCATAACAGGCGCAAGGCAGCCTGGATTCTTTCATACGGAAAATAGACAGGTAAAGTGGCTGAGGGAATTACATAAAGACCCTGTTGTCCAGATACATCCTGATACTGCAGCAAAAGAAGGTATAAAAGAAGGTGATTGGGTTGTTATTGAATCACCTCGTGGCAAAATAAAACAGAAGGCAGTTTTATTCCCAGGTATAGACCCCAGGGTTGTAGCTGCACAGCATGGGTGGTGGTTTCCTGAAAAAAAAGAATCTAACCATGGATGGGATGAATCCAATGTGAATATCCTTACAGACAATGCCTATGAAGGCTGTGACCCTGCCATAGGCGCCACAAACATAAGGGCTCTTCTTTGCAAAATCTATCCTTACAGAGATGGAGGTATAAAATCATGAAAAAGTATGCACTTAAGATAGAAGAAAAAGAGTGCTGGGGCTGTAAAGCATGCGAGGTGGCTTGCAAGCAGGAAAATAAATCAAAGGATGGGATAAATCGAATAAGAATACACGAAGAATGGGGAAAAAAGAAAGACGGAAGCCAAGACTTTATTTTCAGGGCAAACATATGCAGGCACTGTGATAATCCTCCCTGTGTAGATGCATGTCCTGTTGAAGCAATTAAAAAAAGAGAAGACGGGATTGTTATACTCTATGAAGATGAATGCACAGGATGCGGCACATGCATTGATACCTGTCCCTATAATGCCATCTATTTCAGCGATGAAGAAGGAAAGGCAAAAAAATGCAATATGTGTTTTGAAAGAATAGACAATGGGCTCATACCTGCCTGTGCCGATAATATCTGTCTTGCACACTGTATATATTTCGGTGATGCCCGAAAAATTGACAAGATGATTAAGGAGAGGTTCTGGCTCAAGGCAAGGATAGAAGGTAAGCTCAGCGCAACCGTAATAACTGTTGATGAATAGGACATCTGACATAACCTGTTAAAAAAATCCTTTTTGCATCAGACCTATTTATCATTGACACAGAGGATATATAGAACATATAATTAATTCCCATGAGTTTTAAACCTGTTGAATTTTTGAAAGAAGATTTAGGTGAGGGCGATAGAACTACAGATTGGATAGTAGATGAAAATCATACATCCAGGGCAATCATAATTGCTAAAGAAGAAGGTGTTATTGCTGGACAGAGATATGCAAAAGAGATATTTAAAACCCTTGACCCTGAGATAGAATACTATGAGAAAAAAACAGATGGCGAGAATGTAAAAAAAGGTGATGTCATTACAGAGATTAAGGGAAAGACAAGGGCAATACTCACGGGTGAGAGGGTGGCATTAAATATCTTGCAGCGACTTTCAGGTATTGCAACTACAACAAAAAGGTTTGTTGAGGCTACAAAAGGAACCAAAGCAAAGATACTCGATACAAGAAAGACAACCCCTGGTTTAAGAGATATGGAAAAATATGCTGTAAGGGCAGGAGGAGGAGAAAACCATAGAATTACCCTTTCGGAGATGGTCCTCGTAAAAGAGAATCATATAGCCATCGCAGGCTCCATAAAAGAAGCAATAAAAAGGGTAAAGAATAAAGGCATCCCTATAGAGGTAGAAGTAAAAAACATGGATGAGCTGAAAGAGGCTGCAGGAGAAGAAGTTGACAGGATCCTTCTTGATAATTGGGACATTGAATCAATAAAAGAAGCTGTTGATTTTATAGATGGAAGAATACCCCTTGAGGCATCTGGAAACATGACATTGGAAAAGGCACAGAAGGTTGCTGAAAAAGGCGTAGACTACATCTCTGTAGGGGCACTGACACACTCTTATAAATCTCTTGATCTATCACTACTAATATGAACCACAATTTAAATATCTCAAACAGACATGAAGAAATCCTCGACCAGATTAGAGTATTGAAAACCAAGATAGGCAAAGATTTGCTCATATTCGCCCACTTTTATGAAAATGAAGACATAGTTCGTTTTGCTGATTTCGTAGGTGATTCACTTCAGCTTGCCAACGAGGCATCAAAAAACAGAGATACCCCTTATATCATCTTTTGTGCTGTTTCATTTATGGCAGAGATGGCAAGGATATTATGTTCAGAACAACAAGAAGTGCTCAGCCCTGACATGCATGCGCATTGTCCCCTTGCAGACATGGCAGATATAAATGTTGTGGAGGATGCATGGAGACAAATCTCCACCATAAATAGAAATATTACCCCTATTGTTTATGTGAATTCAAAGGCTGAATTAAAGGCATTCTGTGGAAAAAATAACGGTGCAGTATGCACATCTGCAAATATAAAAAAGATATTTCAGTGGGCTTTTGATAAAAAATCTAAGATTTTCTTTTTTCCTGATGAGAACTTAGGTAGAAATACAGCCTATTCCATTGGCATGAAAGAGGATGATATATTTGTATGGGAACCACAAGGACACAATAACCCTAAAGAACTAAAAGACAAAAAGATTGTCCTATGGAAGGGTTTCTGCTATGTCCATACAGCCTTTTTGCCTTCCCAGGTTGAAAAATTAAAAGATCAGTATCCTGGACTCAAGGTAATCGTCCATCCAGAATGTTTACCACAATTGTGCGCCATATCAGATTATAATGGCTCCACAAGCTTTATAAAAAAGACCGTAGAGGAGTCAATGCCTGACTCAATCTGGGCTATAGGCACTGAATGGAATTTTGTAAACAGGATAGCAAAGGATAACCCTGACAAAAAAATATTTGCCCTTACAAATTCAATATGCAGACAGATGTCTCAAATTACACCGGAAAAGCTTTTATTTATCCTTGAAGGTATTGTGGCCGGGGAAAAAAGAGGTAAAATCACAATCAGCAGTGATATTTCATATAATGCCAAGATCGCACTAAACAGGATGCTTGAGATAGTATAGATGAAAAAAGACGAAAGATATTATTGTGATGTATTGGTTATAGGCACAGGAATTGCAGGGTTAACAACAGCAATAACACTGGGTGAATATGGGGTTAATGTCATATTAATCACAAAGTTTCCATATATTGAGGAATCCAATACTTACTATGCCCAAGGTGGTATTGTTACCTTGGGAAAAAATGACTCCCCAAAACTACTTGCCCAGGATATCATAAAAGCTGGTGATACAATCTCAAATCCCAAATCTATTGAGATAATAACCACTGAAGGAGCAAAAATCGTTGAGGAGTTTTTGATTAAAAAAGTGGGTGTCCAGTTTTCTAAAAAAAACAATAAAGAGATTGATTATGCCCAAGAGGGAAGCCACTCAAGAAGAAGAATCCTATATTGGCAGGATGAAACAGGAAAGGCAATAGAAACCGCCCTTTCAAAAAAAATAAAAGAATTTAAAAATATACAGATACTTACGAATCACACAGCAATAGACCTTTTAACAATACCCCATCACTCTGTAAACCCAATTTCCATCTATAAAGAGCCCCAATGCATAGGTGCCTATGTCCTTAACAACTTAAACGAGAAGGTAGAAAGGATATTTGCGCTCAACACTGTCCTTGCAACAGGTGGGCTTGGAAGAATCTATCTCCATACCACAAATCCATCAGGTGCAACAGGTGATGGATTTGCCATGGCACAAAGGGCAAATGCAAGGATTATAAATATGGAGTATGTCCAGTTTCATCCTACTACCCTGTTTCATAAGGATGCCGATGGTTTCTTAATTTCAGAGGCCGTAAGAGGAGAAGGTGCAAGATTAAAGGCAAAAAACGGCGAGACATTCATGGAAAGATATTCACCATTAAAAGACCTGGCACCCAGAGATGAGGTTTCAAGGGCTATATATGAGGAGATGTTACAAAGGGGTGATAATTACGTTTATCTCGATATTGCAAATCATAGCAAGGTTGATATAAAAAAGAGATTCCCTAATATTTACACTAAATGCCTCTCCCTTGGTATTGATATAACAAAAGAACCGATACCTGTAGTCCCATCTGCTCATTATATATGCGGCGGCGTTCAGGTGGACGAATGGGGTAGAACCTCAATAAAAAATCTCTATGCAGTGGGAGAGGTTTCTGGAACAGGGCTTCATGGTGCAAATCGTCTTGCCTCTACCTCTTTGCTTGAAGGTCTTGTATGGGGAGTTAGGGCAGCAAAACACATAGCAGAAAATTATAAAGTAGATAGACCCTATAAAGAAAGTGAAATAAAAACATGGATTTATCCTGCAAAAGAGGAAGAGACAGACCCTGCTTTAATACTTCAAGACTGGTTCAGTATAAAATCTATAATGTGGAACTATGTAGGTATTATAAGGACAATAAAGAGGCTTGAAAGGGGTGTTGCTGATCTAAGGTATCTAAGAAATCGTATAGAAGACTTTTACAAAAGGGCACACCTAACCCCTACAATCATATCTTTAAGAAATGGGATACAGACTGCTCTAATTGTTGCTGAATCTGCTCTAAGAAATAAAACAAGCAGGGGTGCCCATTTTATCAAGCCTACCACGTCATTATAGATATAGATCCCTGTAAACCATGGAACCGATAAAATTACCATGACAACATGATGATAATCCTTTTAAAAAATGTAAAAAATCATCGCTTGGTATTTTACCTGTAAGCATATCATACCATCTTCTCACAATGGCACTTCCCACCACAAAACCATCTGCCATATGATAGGCCCTTATGATTGTATCAGGATTTGATATACCAAAACCAACAACTACAGGGAGCCTTATTTCATCCTTTATTTCTTCTATCTTTCCCTTTAATTCATTTGGTATTCCTTCTCTTTCACCTGTTACCCCTGTAACAGAAACAAAATAAATAAATCCCTTTGCTACCTTCTTTATTACCTTAAGTCTTATTTTATCTGTCACAGGAGTAGCAAGGAAAATAGCCACGATACCATTTTTATTAAGCGCAAGCCTCATCTCTTTTGACTCTTCAGGGGGCATATCAATGGTAAGCACCCCATCAACCCCTGAATCTGCTGCATCCTTTGCAAAACATTCAAGATTATATTGAAAAAATGTATTATAGTATCCCATCAGTATTACAGGTATATTATGCTTGTCTTTAAAATTTTTCACCACAGCAAGTATCTCTTTTATGGTTGTTTTATTTTTTAATGCCCTCTCCATTGCCTTTTGTATCACATCTCCATCTGCCATGGGGTCAGAAAAAGGAACACCTACCTCTATAATATCAGCACCTACTTCAGCAAAGATGTCTAATATCTCTGCTGTTCTATTGTGATGTATGATTCTTTTCGTGGATACCAAAGTTGATGTCCAATACAGAAACAGAGGTATTAGTATGGAAAAGATTCCTAACGCAGTTTACACAAGAGCACTCAGGAAAGAAGCAGTGAAGATGATAACAAAGGGTGGAATGAAGGCATGGGAGGTTGCACATATATTATCTATCCCTAA
>Ga0208695_1000775_pt1 | contig 31352 bp, 39 predicted proteins | sample AD_UKC111_MetaG_FD_184449 | JGI IMG/M metagenome (GOLD analysis project Ga0208695, IMG submission 184449) | Active sludge microbial communities of municipal wastewater-treating anaerobic digesters from Hong Kong - AD_UKC111_MetaG (SPAdes)... | ecosystem: Engineered > Bioreactor > Anaerobic >...
CCATATGTATACCTTGGTTGTAGCATTGTGCTCCTCCTGTAATAAATATTTTTGGTTGAGTCTTTATTATCTGGTAGGAGTACAATGCTTCTTTCAAGCATTTTTACACACTCTATGGGACATTACCTAAGTGAATGCTTTTTTATTTCATTTTTAGAAAAATTAAATCTCATAGCCATTTCGATCTTTTCCATAATATCATGAACTGTCCCATCACTATAAAATCCTGTTATATTTTCTACTACTGCTTCTTTCATGCCTCCACTGTTTCCTGATATTACGGGAACACCAAAGATATTGGCTTCTATAAAAACAATCCCAAAGCCCTCCATAGATTCTCCTTCTATAAATATAGATGGAAGAACAAAAAGGTCACAATTTGCTAAATACATTAATTTTTTATCTTCTGAAATTTTGCCCAGCATATGTATTTTTTCATTTAAATTCATTTCTTTTATTAAATTAGATAATCTATTATATTCTGGCCCATCCCCAGCAATAAAATATTTTATATTATATTTTTTTTGAATTAATTTTTCTACTGCCAATATTACATTTTCAATATTCTTTCTCTTGACTAACCTGCTTACAGTAAATATTGTATATTCATTCTTTTTTATATTTTCTTTGTATTTATAATCTATCTTACAATCAATAAAAGGATGATAAATATTATCGCATTCTATATGAAATTTATCTAAAAATGATTTAGAAGTAGAATTACTAGTGGCAATTATTTTTATATTTATATTTTTTAATATATACGAGACAAAAGACTTTTTTATTCCCGACAGGGATAATATTTCATCACCATGAATCAATAATATTATTTTGTTTTTTTGGAATCCTAAGAGATTAAGTAGTAAAGTAACTGGCAAATATTTTATTTTATTTATATCCATAAGTATTATGGACTCATATTCATTATTAATTCTCAACATATTTATTAAGCGTCTTAATCTACCTGTTCTATTTACTATAAATGCATCTAATTTTAAATTTTTGTAATGAAATAATTTTATTATATAATATGCCCATGTTTGTATTCCACCTTGTCCCAAATTCGCATCAGTTGCTATAAATAAGTGTTTCATAAAAAGCCTCTACTCAAATTATACTTTTCCTATTATACTAACATATTCTTTAAAATGGATACAAATTAATAATAACTCTAAGTTGACACACTAAACTGAGCCCTTTTGTCAATACACAATTTTAAAATAATTTGATGGATATCCTCTTTTTCCAAACTGTTTTTTTCTCCCTCTCATTACTAAAGGAGGCTCAAGTAACGCTCTCAGGTATTTTGAATAAGATGCTATTAAAAGATTGTAAGAACCTATTACGTTTCCTCATCTTCCAAATTAAACTGCTTCGTTTCGCTCTAAGTGACGTATAACTTCAATCATTGCGAGCCGAAGGTGCGGCAAGCTCCTTTGTCATTCTGAGGAATCCCGGTTGTATCGGGACTCCGAAGGATGACATAACTCTGCAATGCTCTACCTTCCCCCATAATTTCTTTCAATCCATTTCCTGTACTCACCTGATTTTACTTCCTCAATCCACTCAGAATTACTAAGGTACCAGTCAACAGTTTTTGAAAGTCCCTCATCAAAGGACACGCTTTGCTTCCATCCAAGTTCCTTTTTTATTTTATCACAGTTAATAGCATAGCGCCTGTCATGTCCCGGCCTATCTTTTACAAATGTAATTAGTTTTTTAAAATAATTTCTCTCTTTCCCAACCTTTTCTGCAACAATTTCGCACAGGCGGTTTACTAAATCTATGTTCGTCCATTCATTTTCACCACCAATGTTATAGGTTTCACCTTCTTTGCCACTTATGATTATTTTCCACACTGCACTACAATGGTCTTCCACATATAGCCAGTCTCTTATGTTTTTTCCATCACCATACACGGGCAAAGGCTTTTCTTCCAGCATATTTAAAATCATCAAAGGGATAAGCTTTTCTGGAAACTGATATGGACCATAATTGTTAGAACAATTGGATATTGTCACAGGCAGACCATAAGTATGAAAATATGCCCGCACCAGGTGATCAGAGGCTGCTTTTGATGCTGAATAAGGACTACGTGGATCATAGGGCGTGGTTTCATAAAAATAACCGGTGTTACCAAGGCTACCATAGACTTCATCGGTGCTCACATGGTGAAATCTGAAAAAATCTTGATTTCCTTTAAGTCGATTTTTTGCCACATCAAGGAGCACAAAGGTCCCATGCACATTTGTTTTGATGAAAGCCTCTGGCCCCACAATCGAACGGTCCACATGACTTTCTGCGGCAAAATGAACCACGCAGTTTATATCGTAATGGCTGAAAATTTTTTCCACAGTAGAATACTCGCAAATATCTCCATGTTCAAAAAAATACGACTTACCTTCATATTCTTTTGCAATATCCGTCAAATTCCGCAAATTTCCAGCATAGGTGAGTGCATCCAGATTTACAACAACACCATCAAATCCAGGTTGTTTAAGAAGATATCGAATAAAATTTGAACCTATGAACCCTGCACCACCCGTAACAAGAATTCTCATTTTGCTATTAACCATCCACCTCTCCTTTCAATTCAGATAAAAAACGTGCAAGTGCGTCTTTCCAATGGGGGAGCCTGCTAAATTTATTTTTATCAAGATTATCTTTTGCAAGTCTTGAATTATGTGGCCTTTTTGCCTTAACAGGATACTCAGCTGAGGATATTGGAATAACATTGACGCTCTTACCAGCCAGATTAAAAATTTCCTTTGCAAATTCATACCAGCTACAGTAGCCTTCATTGGAAACATGGTATATTCCATATTTATTTGTCTGTATCATTTCACATATGAGCTTTGCTAAATCACGGGTGTAGGTTGGTGAACCAATTTGATCGTTCACCACCTTTATTTCTTTATTACTTTCTGCAAGTTTAAGCATTGTTTTAACAAAATTATTCCCATTAATGCCAAATACCCAGGAAGTGCGCACAATGAAATACTTATCCAATAGATCACGAACAACCTTTTCCCCTTCAGCTTTTGTATAACCATAAAAATTTATTGGTGCTAATTCTGCGCCTTCATCATAAGGAGAGTCACCTTCACCACCAAACACATAATCAGTGCTCACATAGAGCATCTTTGCATCAAGCTTTTTACAGCATAAAGCAATATTTCTGGTGCCTTCCACATTCACCGCAAAACAGCGATCCCTTTCCTGTTCGGCTCTGTCAACTGCAGTGTAGGCTGCACAGTGAATAACCACATCAGGCTTTATCTTCAACAAGTATTCTTCAACGCTAATAACATTAGTAATATCACACTCAGGGAGGTCAGCCCCAAATGCTGCTATCCCTAGCTCATTTAGCCTTTGTACTACATCATGCCCCAGCTGGCCATTGACTCCGGTCACCAGCACTGTAACTGAAAAATTCACATCACTATCGCTCAAAAAAGGAGCGGTTGCATCTTTTTCAGAAAGAATTGAATTATCAACACCCCAATCAATGTTTAATGCAGGATCATTAAAGCGGATGCATCTATCGTGCTCTTTTGAATAATACTCATCAACCTTATACTGGACTTCTACATCATCTTCAAGGGTAACAAAGCCATGACCAAAGCCTTTTGGAATATATAGTTGTTTTTTATTCTTGTCCGATAGTTCACAGGAAATCCACTTTTTATAAGTATCAGAACCCTTTCTTAAATCAACCACTACATCAAGGATGCTGCCCTTAGTGCATCGCACCAATTTCGTCTGAGCTTTGGGATTATTTTGAAAATGAATGCCACGAAGCGTTCCCTTTTTTTTGGAATAAGAATGGTTATCCTGAATAAAATCAGCATCCAGGCCAAAGTTTACAAAGCGTTCTTTGTTGTAGCTTTCGGTAAACCAGCCGCGAACATCATCAAAATAATCGGTTTCAATAATTTTTACTCCCTGCAATGCTGTATCAATAGCCTTCATTACAATCCTCAATAGCGTATTTTGCCAGCAGCAACCTTTCGCAAATGTTCCCCATAGGGGGATTTTCCATAAAGCTCTGCTGCCCGTTCAAGTTCATCTTTTGTTATCCAGCCATTATGATAGGCAATTTCTTCTATTGCAGCAATCTTGATCCCCTGTCGCTTTTCAAGCACCTTCACAAATTCAGCTGCCTCCACTAGCGTATCCACTGTGCCAGTATCAAGCCAGGCATAGCCCCTGCCAAGGAGGATTACATCCAGTGTTCCATCTTCAAGATATAGTCTGTTCAAATCAGTAATCTCAAGCTCTCCACGGGCTGAGGGCTTTATACGGTGCGCAAATTCAACCACTCTATTATCATAAAAATACAATCCTGTGATGCAATAATTGGATTTTGGCTGCTTTGGCTTTTCTTCAACTGATATTACTTTCCCATTTTCATCAAATTCAACCACCCCAAAGCGCTCTGGATCATTTACATAATAACCAAAAATGGTAGCTCTACCTCTTTCTGCATTTTTTATTGCATCTTTTAATAAAGTGGTAAGGCCGCTCCCATAAAAAATGTTGTCACCCAGAACCATGGCACAGGTATCTGAACCAATAAATTCTTTGCCAATGATAAAGGCCTGGGCAAGTCCATCAGGCGATGGCTGTTCTGCATAGGAAAGCTTAATTCCTAAATGGCTCCCATCCTTTAATAGCTTTTCAAAGTTTGGAAGGTCATGGGGAGTGGATATTATGAGAATATCTCTTATGCCTGCAAGCATCAAAACTGAAAGGGGATAGTAAATCATGGGTTTATCATACACAGGCAAAAGCTGTTTGCTTGTGACCATGGTAATGGGATAAAGACGCGTGCCGCTACCACCGGCAAGTATGATGCCTTTCATGGAAAGCTCCTGGGATATATTTATGTGATTGTTTGCAAATAACTTTTTAAGATAGAGAATGTCAATTAAGAAATTAATGGATCCTTCGCTTCGTTCAGGATGACAAGCACACCACTATGTCATCCTGAGGTGTCCCGACTCTGTCGGGACGACGGAGGATCTCGCCGTACCCTATTTGAGATCCTTCCCCCGATTATATCAGGGTCAGGATGACAGGCCTTTCTAGTTATTGCGAGACACTATGCAATCAAATAGAAGCAAACGCTTTTGTCATTCTAAGGGACAAAGTCCCGAAGAATCTCGTCGTTTCTTACCAGAAACTGCCACGCTTACGCTCGCAATGACGTTACCTTTCGTCATTGCGAGGCACGCAGTGCCGAAGCAATCTCTTCTATGCAACATCATGGGATTCTTCGTCCCGGCTTCGTCGGGACTCAGAATGACGTACTCTCTCCTGTCATCCTTAAGGGAGCACATGCGACCGAAGAATCTCCTTTTTGCCTGTGCAATGAGATTCTTCGTCCCGACTTCGTCGGGACTCAGAATGACAGTGCATCATGCAATGGGATTGCTTCGCTAACGCTCGCAATGACGTTACCCCCTGTCATTGCGAGGAGTACCCTAAGGGACGACGAAGCAATCTCCTTTTTTTTTCAATAACGTCCAATAAAACTTCATGGGTCATTAAACCTTCAAAGCCTATAGTATATTAAAAAAAATACTATTAATCAAATCAAAATAACCAATATGGTTATCTATTTCTCTCAATATCCCGCTTCAGCATTATTTCGGCAAGCTCTTTAAATTTTACCTTTGGCTCCCAGCCCAGTTCCTTCTTTGCTTTGGATGCATCACCCACAAGGTAATCTACCTCGGCAGGCCTAAAAAATTCAGGGTTAACCTTCACCAGCGTTTTACCGCTTTTTGCGTCTTTACCAACTTCATCAACACCTGCTCCTTCCCACACAATATTTTTCCCAATATACTTAAAACACACCTCAACCCACTCACGCACAGAATGCGTTTCACCGGTAGCCAGCACATAATTATCGGGGCTCGGCGCCTGCAAAATACGCCACATACCCTCAACGAATTCTTTTGCATAGCCCCAGTCACGCTTTGAATCTAAGTTGCCTATTTCAAAGTAATCCTGCTTCCCATGGTAAATTTTGGCGATAGCATCCGTGATTTTCCGCGTCACAAACTCTATGCCACGCAATGGTGATTCATGGTTAAAAAGAATTCCTGTAGAAGCAAATATACCGTAGGCTTCGCGATAGTTTATTGTCATCCAGTGGCCGTATAGCTTTGCCACAGCGTAGGGACTGCGGGGGTAAAATGGCGTTGTTTCTTTTTGTGGTGTTTCCTGTACTTTGCCAAAAAGCTCAGAGGTTGATGCCTGATAAAACTTTATGTCCTTATTCACAATGCGTATAGCTTCAAGTATATTGGCTACCCCAAGGCCAGTAACATTGCCTGTCAGAACAGGATTTGCAAATGAGTGTGCCACAAAGCTCTGTGCAGCTAAATTATACACTTCATCCGGTTTATATTTTTCTATTACACGCACCAGGTTGCCAGCATCAAGCATATCTATTTCAACCATGACAATCTTATCAAGAATACCCAGCTCCTCTAAGCGCCAGAAGTTTGGGGTGCTCAACCGCCTGAACCCGCCAATAACAGTATACCCTTTTTCCAAAAGCAACTGTGCCAGATACGCTCCATCCTGTCCTGTTATACCAGTTATTAAGGCTTTTTTCATGTTTTTCTCCTGATAGTTAAACAATTATAGTATAAATATGTGTAATGAGATTACTTCACTGCGCTTGAGATGACATACTCTCCTTCGTCATTGCGAGGAGTCCCCTAAGGGATGACGAAGCAATTTCCTTTTTTCAATAACGTCCAATAAAACTTAATATATTATTAGACCTGACTTGCTTTCATTGAAGCGGAACAATATACACAAAAATTTAATCTGAAATCGATACAAAAATTTTGCAACAACACTGAAATGTTTTTTTCAGCTTAAAATTAAATTATAAAATTTATTCAGTATAAAAAACAATTGATTCCCTTTCAGATTTTTTCAAAAATTCAAACTCAATTGTCCGCTTTAGTCCTTCCTCAAGTGAAATTGGCGGAATAAATGTTGTTTTTTCATTTATTGATGTTTCAAATTGTGTTGTTGCACAAAACTTTTTAACTCGTATACTGCTAATAGGGAATTTTTTACCGGTAATTTTTGATAACAAATCAAAGATTAAACCTCCAAAATATCCTAACCAATATGGCAAATGTATTCCAGTATTTCCTTTTTTTCCCATTTTTTCCTTAACAATGCTAACAAGGTCATTCATAGTCAAGTCAGGTTTATCGATATAATTATATAATTGATATCCTTTGCCATTGAATATCATGTATTTAATAAATGATGCAACATTTTCAACATAAGCCATGGATTTATAATTTTTACCTGAACCAACCATCATAAAATACCCTTTTGCAATTTGATGTAAAAAATTATATACATTTCCACGATTTCGCTCGCCGAAAACTACTGTAGGACGTATTATTGTTAATATTCTATTTTGTGTATCTTCATCATACCATTTTCTATATAAAACTTCCGCTTCCCATTTAGTTCTGCCATAGTCATTAAAATAATTGATAGATCCACTTTCATCGGTATTAGGAGGCGCAAATCCGTAAACAGCAACAGAACTTGTAAAAATAACTTGGTTAATATGTTTTTCTCTACATACAGTTAAAATATTACGAGAACCCTCTACATTGACTTCATCGTAGAGGCTCTTAGGTGTTACATCATCTCTATGCTCTGCCGCAAGATTTATAAGACAATCACATGGTTCTATAGTTTTTCTTAAAGCAGCGACATCACGAATATCTGCAATTTTTACTTTTTCTGGAAAGAATGATGATTTATTTTTATCAATAATAACGAAATCAATATTATTCTTCTGCAAAATAGCACAAAGCCGAGAACCAATAAAGCCAGAACCACCGATTATAATTATTTTCATATTATCACCTAAACAAATAAAAATAACTAATTTTAATTAAAAAAAATTGTTTTTAACCAATTTTTTATTCTATATTTTTCATATATTCTTTGGTTTATATCAGTAAAAACATTATTAAAAAAATCTATATTTATTTCTAATTTATTTTTATCTATCACGCAGATATTATTGCTATTATAAATATCGTACTTTTTTATATTTTTATTTGTTGTTATTAGTTTACGTTTTGCACCAAAAACCTCAATGGTTCTAATAGTTAAACCAGTTTGTCTTTTGTGCTCAATATCAATTACCGATCTAGTTTTTTTTATAATGTTTAATACTTCTTCTTTTTCTAAGGGAACAAATGAAATATCATTAAGCGGAATTCTTCTAAAGTCTTTTAAAAATACTTTTTGCAGAAAGAATAGTAGTTTACTAGGTGAATATAAGTAAATAAAATATTTCAAATTATTTTTTTGAGCAATATCTTTAATTTGTTTTAAAATCCTATACCTATCGCTATGAACAGTTCCAATAAATGCAATATCATATAACTTATCACAATTATACTTTGCAATTTCTTCATAAGCAGAAATATAAAAAAGCGGAAGAAACCTTATTCTTGAGTCTAAACATGAATCATTTTCATCAAAAGTAAAATATTTATCCGATACATCTAAATATTTTAAGGCGTTTTTTCTATTATAAACAGAATCCCAGAAATATGTGTACACTAAAATATCTGGATACTTTCCTTTAATTAATTTTAACACTTTAATAGGGAAAGTTTCGGGTGTATTTAAAAACAAGTAATCAATTTTCTCTTTTTGCATTAATGTAATGATATTTTTATAATAGTTATTAATCTTATGAGATATCAATATTTTGAAATTCAATCGGATTAAAAGTTTTGTAAAAAACTTATTATCTGGTCTATCATCAAAATAAATTACCTTTGCTCCCAATAATTCAAGTTCATTTTTAATTTCTTGCTCATAACCAAAAAACCTAGGAGATATAAATAAAATAGTTTTATTCTGTAATTCTTTCATTTAAATAATCCTTTTTGCTTCATTTCTTCCAAACTTTTTTCATAATTATCAACAGTGTTTTCTTGCATATTAACCCATTTAGTAAATTTTTTAATTCCTTCTTCAAAATTAATTTTTGGAACAAAACCTAGTTTATTTTTAATCTTCTTTAATTCTGCAAAATTACTTCTAATATCACCAATCCTATAATTACCAGTTATTTTTATTTTTGTCTTGCTATGAAAATTACGAATTAAGGATTCTGCAACATTTAAGACTGTAATTTGTTCTCCAAAACCAACGTTAAAAACTTCATAGTTTGCCTCTTCTTTTTCAATCCCTAGAATAGTTGCATCAACAACATCATCAATATACACAAAGTCCCTGCTTTCTAAACCATCCTCAAAAATATTAATATCGCTACCAGTTCTTATTCTGGTTGAGAAAATCGAAATAATACCTGTATAGGGATTAGAAAGAGACTGTCCCGGACCATATACATTTTGATACCTAAATGCAACGGTTGGGATATTTAATGCTTTGCCCACAACCATAAACATCTGTTCTTGTACTTGTTTTGTAATACCATATATGGAAGTCGGATGAATTTTACTTTCTTCATCTGTTGGTAATATTTGCACATTTTGATTACAATAAGGGCATTTTACAGAAAAATCGCCCTTTGCCATATCTTCGTCTTTTCTTCCTTTCGGATATACTACTCCACAATTTTTACATTCATACTTTCCTTCACCATATATTGCTCTTGATGATGCAATTATCATTTTCTTTATACTATGTTTGTTATTGGTTATAAAATCAAGAAATATAGAACTACCTTTTATATTTACATCAGTATATTTCTCAATTTCGTACATAGATTGGCCTGTACCTGTTTCAGCTGCAAGATGAACCACTACATCTATGCCTTCTAGTGCTTTTTTCCAATCATCTATTTTTAAAACATCTCCTTTAATAAAATTCACTTTGTCTTTGACACTATTATATAATGGCGAGTTGCTTCCATGAACTTGTTCTGATAAATTATCAAGGACTGTAACACTATATCCTTTATCTAAAAGTTTTAAACTTAAGTTAGAACCAATGAAACCAGCTCCACCAGTTACTAATATATTTTTATATTTCATCTATAAATTCTCCTTTTTCATTTGTCCTTCTCCACTTTCCACTTGCAGTATCATAACGTTTAACAATTTTTGCCGGTATTCCAACTATAACTGAATAATCAGGAAAAACTCCTCTTACAACTGCATTAGCACCTACAATGCATTGTTTACCCAAAATTGTCCCAGCTTGAATAACTGCACCGTAACCTATAAAACAATTTTCACCTATTTGTGTTTTTTTGACTATTATATTCTGTTCCCATATTGGCTTCCCAATAACTTGATAATCATGATCAATATCAGTAACCATAATATTTTCTGCTAAAATAGTATTCTTTTTTATTAATAAATTTCCACCAGCTGTAATGTGTAAATTTTGTCCTATTGAAATATTTTCTTCAAAAACAATAGAAGCATTCTTGTTTATCACTTCAATTCTCGCTCCGGGAAATATTCTTACTCTTTTCCCGACATAAATCCTTTTAAAGTTTTTTATAAACACAGGTTTTCCAATATATGATGGTAAACAAAATTTGCCAAAAAACGGTTTATATAACATTCCCCTTATTAACCATAGTAGTTTGAATATCATTTTATACCTCTTATAACAATATAAATTCTTCTAATATATTTTAATGTTAGCCAGAGATACAAACAACAATACTCTATAAAGTTGATTTGATTTCTTTCTTTTGCTCCTTTTAAAGCCAAAATTTCACCTTCATACATTTTAGGCATATTTGCTGAAAGTCCAGATTCTCCGAAGCTCTTTTTACCATGTCCTGTATTAACTAAAAACTCATTTAAAACATAAATGTCATATTTTTCAGCACATCTAAGCCAAAAGTCACCATCTTCAGCACCTTTTAGTTTTTCATCATATCCACCAACTTCAAAAAATACATTTTTCTCAAACATAACAGTAGGTGTACTAGGCCACCATTTTAAAAGCATTTCTTTTGTGTTTATAGTATAAAGTTGATTCTTGTTTTTATTAAAAAATGGATATATTTCATTGTTTCTATTTGTGCCTATAAACTTGATATTTGAATTTTTATTTATCTCATCCACTTGTTTTTGTAGTTTTTCAGGAAGCCAAATATCATCAGAATCAAGTAATGCTATCCAATCTCCACTAGCTTCTTTTATACCTCTATTTCTAGCAGATGAAACACCACCATTTGGTTTATTTATTAGTTTTATAGTTCTATTTGTTTGATTGTTTATAATCATCTTTTCTACTATTTTTTCACAACCATCTTTTGAGCCATCATTTACCACGATTATTTCAATAGGCTCTTTATAAGTTTGATTTAACACGGATTCTATGGCACTTTTTATAGTATCTTTTGAATTGTACATTGGGATAATAACTGATACTTTCATTAAGACTCTTTTTTCCATTTTTTATTTAAAATTCCATCTATTGTTCCTGTGAAAATAGATTTTGATGATTTTAAATTTTTAAATGAATAAAAAATAATTTTTAATAAATTTCTACTAATCATTTTTGTAATAAACAAATAATATTGAATACTATTCAAATATTTCTTATTAAACAAAATCTGATTTCTAGTCATATAATAAATCACAAAAGGAGAATATATTCCTCCTGTTGATTTTGCATGCTTATGAATTAATTGTGAAGATAAACAAGTAAAAATTTTAAATCCTTTTTGCTTAATTGATTTCATCCAATCTGTCTCTTCATAATATAAAAAATATTCTTCAGGAATATATCCTATTTCCTTTATCTTGTTGGCTCTAAAAAAAATAGAACAACCTGAAATATGCTCAACTTCAATACTTGATTTAGATTTAATTTCATCTTCAGTATATTTGCTATTTAAATATCCAATACTTTGTATAGAAAAATCTTCATTTAATATTTTGCTACCAAGTAAAGCAATATTTTCATTCTCTAAATTTTTGTAGCAATTTATTAAATTTTTAAAAGTATCTTCTTGTATTAGTGTATCATTGTTTAATATCCAAATAAATTGAGCATCTTCTTGACTTTCAACATATTTTATTCCTATGTTATTACCAGCTGCATATCCATTATTTTCACTTGATTTAATAAAAATTAAATTAGAACTAAGTTCTTTTTGATTTTGAATCCACTTTTCTAATTTATCTATTGAATCATCTGTTGATTTATTATCAATCAAAACTATCTTGCAATCTTCTTGAATACAGCTTAAGCTATTAAGACACTCTATCGTATCTTTCCATCCATTATAATTTAAAATTATTATATAAGTCATTTATAAATTACCTCTACTATTTTCTAAGGTTTTATGATAAGAGTAGAACAATATACCTATCATTATCATGAATAATATAGAGTTGGTTTTTGCAAGATATGAAGAATTTAAAAAATTTGCCAAACCAATATATATAATCAAAGACAACGCTATAACAGAAATATTATTTTCTTTTTTTCGCTTAAAATATCTTCTTAAAATAAAATAAAATAAATAAATCCAAAATAATAAATAAATACCAAATAATAAAATTCCCATATCTAACAAATTTTGAAACCAAGTTCCATCAGTTATAATTCTAGAATCAAAATCAGAACCTAATTGAATACCCAAAAAAGGATATTTTTCTAAAATATCAAAAACCTTAATATATTCATTGATATGAATATTTGTTGATTGAATTGCATTTTCATCTATTCCTATTATTCTATTAATCATATATTGAACAAATTGATTATTTTCATATAAAATCATTATTATAAATAAACTGAAAATAAATATGAATAAACTATAAAAGAATATTTTTTTCTTAGATGTATAAGTAAACATATATATTCCAAATATAATTATACTTCCTAAAAATGCAGCTCTGGAAAACAAGAAAAATATTAATATCCATGTTAAAATTACTTTACAAATATTCCATATACTTTTATCATCAAAATATTGTTTTAAATATAAAGTAAAAAGTATTATTAAAAAAGTTCCAAAAATCATTGCATTACCAATAAGTCCATTTGGAGTATTAAATATAAAATCTTGAAATCTAATCACTCCAATTATAGTACTTTCAGCTTCTGGGATAAGCCTAAACTCTATTGGTAAGTAAGCAGGAAATAAAAGCTGTAAATATGCAAAAATTACTACATAAAATCCTACTTTTGATATAAAATATATTATTTTATCATAGTTATTAATTGCTCTTAAAGAAAGAAATGTTAAAAATGGAATCACATAATAAGAAATCCAAATATAAATACTTTGAAGAGTTAACGATTCTTTAAAATTCATTTTTAACAATATACCAATTAATATAAATGAACCAAAAAAGATAATACTTTTTTCATAATTTTTTATTGGAATTTTAAATAAACTATTTATTATGATTATAAATAAAGTTACTAATGCTAAATACGAAAATATACTTGCAGGAATATTTAATGATAGTAATTTTATAATAGCTAATGCCAATCCATTAAATATAACAAATAAAATAAATAATTTATATAAAATATTTATAAAATATTCATTATTTATATTAATTTTTTCTATCATTTTTTAACCATCTTAAAATTTTATTTTTTACTCTAATTATAAAACTAACTAAAAAACTCTTAAAATTATTTCTTAATAACAACCATAGAATTTCTTGCCTGAAGTATTCTACAATATGGCTACTACCTATTTTTTTATGATAAGAGAATAGCAGTGAATATGTAATCAAAGTATTATCATATTTATCTATTTGGGAAGTTCCAGAATGAACACCTCCTGAATGAATTCTATATCTAGCTGGTTTTATTTGTGGCAAATATTTTCCCTTACCATAGTATCCAAGTATCGACCATATAAACAAATCTCCATATTTACTAGCTTTAAATTCTGCTGAAAATTTATCTTTTATTATGTTTCTGTACATTGTCGTTAGAGTATTAATTGGTGTTGCTTTTTTCAGTTCATCAGATGGTTTTCTAAGTTGATGACCCTTAAAATATGGCTTCCAATTCTTCACTGCTGTCCACTCAGTATAACCTTCTCCCCACCATTCATTATTTTCTTTTATTTCATGAAATTGTGGTAGATGATATGCTATCAATCTTTTTTTCATATTTTACTTCTCCAAATCTATATTCTTAATAACTCTAGCTGGATTACCAACAACAACACTATTTTTTGCATTACCATGTAATATCTTCACACTCACTAGAATCAGATAAAATCACCTTAGTAAACCGATGATTCTTATCTTTTAACTTCTTACACATTGTATCAATACAAAGTGTTGCTACACCATTCCAATGCTTTTCTAAAAACGCCAACTCAACATCAAAAACTTTTTTATCTTCCACAAAACTCAAAATCTTTGACATCTCATCAAAACTAGAACAACACAACGCAACAACTACAAAATCTACATCATCTTTGCTTTCATACTGACCAAGTAACATACCAAGCTCACTTATGTATCTTTCAAACCCCAAGTCACAGTTTGAAAACTGCAATGTCATAGCCTTTTTGCTTCCCACATTAAAAGTTTTATAATTGCCTTTATATGTAGATTGAAAACTACCACTCACACCAAAAAGCTTTTGAATACAAGTTGTTTTACCCCAATTTGATAATCCCAATATAAATTTAATTTTATATATATTCTGCATTTAAACCCCTGAATCCATAAAATATTTAAGAGCTTTTTCATATTTTGAAGCTGTTCTACAATCACAAACTTTTCTAAGTCTATTTGATTCATCTTCTAAAAATTTTTTTGCTTTTGAAGCATTATATGGAAAAGAAGATGCCTTATGAAAAAAATTTGCTAAATAGCCTTTTATCCATCCCTCTTTTACTATTCGATTATTATCTTCTCTTTCAGGTCGATAAAAGCTCAATATATAGTTATTATCAAGATTTTCCAAATAACTTGTTAAATAGTTTACTTTTTTCATACTGTTTTCAAGTATAACATTATCATCATCAAGAACTAAAATATATTCACATTCTTTATGATTATAAGCCTCTTCAAGTCCTCTTTTAAATCCTCCAGCTGAACCGTAGTTATCATCAAGATAAAGAACTTTTATCTTATCGCTTCCTAGCTCATATTCATAGGCTTTTAGCTTTTCTCTACTTTGAGGAACTGAGTTGTTATCTACTACAATAACTTTTGATATACCCTCAGCTAAAGCACTATCAATGACTTGCTTAAGAAGATGGAAACGGTTTCCGTATGTTACTGTTATTACGTAAGTGGTCATTGATTAACCTGAAAAATATTTTTTAAATCATCTATAAATTTAGATTGTTCATTTTTTATTATTTCTCTGTATTTTGCAAATTTTTTAATTTCTTCTTCAAAATTTTCAAAACAATCTTTTATTTTTTCCACAATTTTTGGTATATTTTCTTTTTTATCCTCAAACTTATATTCGTCTGGGATAGGCACATCCTCAAAAAATGCAGCTGAACCTAAATTTTGACTATTTTCAATTATACATAGTTTTAACTTTTTTCCAGATGAATATTTTAAAAGAGTTTCTTTACTTTCAGAATGTGAATTATTATCAACAGCAATAATAAATTCAACTCCCATTGAAAATAATCGCTCAATCAATTTTGAAAAATAATGATGTCTATTCCCATAGGTGACAAAAACAACCGCTGTTTTACTAATTCTTCTATGAAGTTTCAAATCACAACCCTCATTTATTAAATGATAACTTTTTTTAAAAAGGTATTAACGTTATGCAAGTAATGTCAAAAGAAATATTCTTTCATCATATTTTCGAAAACTTACATTTACCATAATGTTCATACAATTCTAAAATAATCTTAAATTTTTTATCTATACAAAATCCTTTTAGGTCTTTCGTTATCAAAAATCTCTTTCAAACCATCATTATATGCAGCAATAACCATTTTGATCCTTTTTATTTTATTATCGTCAAATAAAATTATACCAGCAATTGATCTTAAAATATTTATTATACCTGAAAATGCTGCTATTATAAAATTGCCATAAACTCGTTTTAAATAAACAAAATTTCTTAAACCATAAAATGCTAACCAATATGAATCATAATTTTTTCTTTTTGGGTTCCTGATAAAAAATTTTTTATTTATCAGATTTAATTGTAGTTGATCCTTATGGTATATAATGCTATCAGTAACTAGTAAAATTTTACCATATTGCCTTATCCTAAAAGAGTATTCAACATCATCAAAATGTAAGAACATTTCTTTCTTTGGCAATCCTACCACTGATACATATTCACTTTTGAGTATAAAACCAACAAAAGAACAATGATCAATCTCTAAAATTTTATTTTTTAAATCTTTCTCTCTAATAATCTGGATAACTTTATTATTTATACCTTTTATTTTTTTCCAGCCTCTATGATTATATTGTGGAATCCCATCAATTCCAACTTTTAAATTTGCTATTACAGCAACTTCATTTATTTTTTTATATTGCATTGCTTTTCCCAATGCATCTTCCTTAGCCTCTGCATCATCATCCATTAACCACAACCAATCATATCCTTTTTCATATCCACGCTTTACCCCTTCATGAAATCCACCAGTTCCGCCCGTATTTTCATGCATTCGGACATAATGAATTATGATATACTTACCATTAACTAAATTTTTAACTTTGAATTCCTTTTCCCATGGCTGATCTAAATTCTCAGGTGGTAATTCTTTTATGTATTTATTCTCAAATAACACTTTCGGCGTCCCATCTGTAGATGCATTATCTATTAGATAAATTCCTTATATAGGCCTTGTTTGTTTTTGTAAAGCTTCTAAACACTCTATTAACAAATTTTTTCTATTATATGTAACAACTACCGCACAAACATTATCGCTCATCTTATTTCCTCCTCAAATACTTCCAAAGCTCTTTTTACTACATCGTCCATATCGTAATACCTATACTCTGCAAGTCTACCAACAAGTATTATGTTTTCAAACTTTTCTGCTTCCTCTTTATACTTGTTATAAAGCTCCTGATTTTCTTTTGTAAATACTGGATAATATGGTATATCTTTGTTTGGTATGTAATGTTTTGGATATTCCTTCAATATGGTTGTTTTTTCTGAGTTTACAGGATGTATATGTTTAAACTCTGTTATTCTAGTAAAATCATAATCGTTTGGATAATTTACAGTTGCAACTTCTTGAAACCACTCTTTTTCTATAGTTTCAAATCTTAAGTCTAAACTTCTATATGGTAAATAGCCATACTTAAAATGAAAAAGTTCATCTATCATGCCTGTAAATATTAATTTACCTTTAAACTCCTGACCTAAAAAATATATTTTCTTATTCTCAAAATCTATATTTATAACCTCTTTAAAATCGGTATTTAACAAAATCTTTATGTTTTGATGGTTTAACATCCTTTCAAATATTTTTGAATAACCTTCTGCAGGTATTGCTTGATATTTATCATTAAAATACCTATCATCTCTTCCTATAAATACTGGAACTCTTGCGGTAACTTCTGGGTCTATTTCCTCTGGATTTTTTCCCCATTGCTTTGATGTATAATTAACAAATATTTTATCGTATATATATTGTGCCAAAAATTGTAAATCTTTATCATCAATTTTTTTTAATTCAAGAATTGGAACTTTATCATTATAATTAAAATGTGCCAATAATTTATCTTCCAGTTTCTTTGCAAAAGAAGGAGGGAAAACACAATATAGCGAATTAAAATTAAATGGAATAGGTACCTTTTTCCCATCAACAAAGGCAAGAACTCTGTGGTGGTATATATTCCAATCTGTAAACTGGCTTAAATAGTCAAAGACCGCCTTATTATTTGTATGGAAAAGATGAGGACCATATTTATGAATTGCAATATTATATTCATTTCTATAATCATAGCAATTACCACCAATATGATTTCGCTTTTCTATTATTATTGCCTTTTCATTTAACACGTTAGCTATTCGTTCTGCTATTACACTGCCTGCAAAGCCAGAACCAATTATGAGATAGTTAAACATTTTTAAACTCCATGATTTTTATACCTGTAGTTTGCAAATATATAAACATACTAATTGTAACAAATAATTCAACCAAAACAACCGAAAAAGCTGAACCATAATGATTAAAAATCGGTACTAATATTAACGATAAAATTACATTAATAATACTGGCAGAAATAAGAATATTTCTAAAAGCTCGATTTCTTCCAAATGGAATCATTGTTTGAATTCCAAATACATTACTTAGACCAATCAAAAATGGCGTAATAGTTAAAATTTTTAAAATAGCAATTGATTGAAAATAATTTCTTCCTAAAAGTAAAAAAGTTATTTCCTGGGCAAAAATAAAAACTGTTATTGAAACACTAAAAGTAAAAACAGCCACATATACTGTTATTTTTCTGATTATTTTTAATCCTTCTTCTTTAGAGACAACAACTTTTTTATTTATAAAAGGATAAATTGTTTGAGAGAATGGTCCTAAAAGTCCTTTTATTGCCTGAATTATCTTATCAGCAGCCGAATAATATCCCACAATAATATTATTAGTAAATATCCCCAGAATAAATGGCGTTGAAATAGTATATAAACTAATTGCCACTGTTGAAACAAATATATGCCACCCTTCCTTCAATTGGAAAATAATTGCATTTTTTGTTGGCAATTTAATGCGGGTGTTAAAATTTTTAAATATTACATAAAGCGAAATACTGCCTGCCACCATAAACCCTAAAGAATTCAAAAGTGGTACTTTCCAATAATCAGCCTCTTTTTTTACAAAAATAAATATTGCAATTGTAAATAGCGCTTTTGCCAAAATATTTAAAAAAGTAATATACTTCATCCTCTCCATTCCCTGAAAAAACCACACAGGGAAAAGAGTCTGCCCCACTACCATACCAAAGGTTAAATAATACACCAACCAATCTTGCCTGAACTTTTCAAAAGAAAACACAAGTGTTGTAAGTAGTAAAAAGCTTAAAACAAGTAGCCCACATTTTATAATCATCACAGCGCTGAAAATGTCTTCCACTTTTTCTTTATCATCTCTATGTATGGAGATATCTCGTGTGGCAGATAAAATAAATCCATAATCTGTCAAAATCTGAAAATATCCAATTGTTGCAGTTGCAAAAGAAAGCAATCCAAACTTTTCCACACCCAGTACGCGCACAAGATATGGGAAAGTTACCAATGGCAAAAGATAATTTAACCCCTGCAACACTGAAAGTGAAACAAAGTTTTCAAAAAGACGTTTTTTCTCAGCGGTATTGAATATACGCCGATAGATTAATATTGGATTTAAGGTTTTAACTTTTTGCATTTTATTCCTTACATTTCATGTTTCTGGGAAACTGCTTCCCTAAGCTCATAGAGAATAATAACCAAATTCATTTTTTAACTCCCACCATCTCATCCTTAGTTATTCTGTAATTCTTCAGAGGGAGTCCCGATGCAATCCCGATTCAATCGGGAAAAGTCTTGCCGTTTCCTAAAAGAGATCCTTCCCCCGATTTCATCGGTGTCAGGATGACATTGTTTTGTCATTCTGAGGGAGCGAAAGCGACCTAAGAATCTCGTCTTTATGATAGTTATAAATCCTAAGTTCTTAACTTTGATAAAACCTGTTTTAATATATTTATAAAACCATTCATACGGGAAAATATCTCATTGGCTATCTCTTCTCTATAGGTATGAGAAGCCAAATTCCTGTAGTCTATCATCTCAATTAAATTATATGTTGTATCTTCATCTACATAGCCTGCAGAAAAGAATTCTCTTATACATGATTTAGGAGTTTTACAATCTATACCTTCTATCTCTTTCAAAAAAACCTTAACCGTTTTCCAGAAAATTTCAACTGTAAATTCAAATCTCTGAATAGTACTATCTCTAAAAAAGAAAAAATCATCTCCTCCCTCATCAGATCTGGCCTTTAAATAGGATTCCTCCAATCTTAATAAAGCTTTTTCAAAAGTATCTATGATATCCCTTAGAGCCATCTCTTCCCTTCTTTCAAAACCACATCCAATAAATCTCTGTTTTTTGATAATTCAACAATATCAACTTTATATGGAATATTAGATTCTTCCAGAATTTCCCTGAGAATAACTATATCTTTGCTTATGTCTTTATCTGACAAAATTCCAATATCTATATCCGAAAAGATTGTATTGTCACCTCTTGCTCTTGAGCCAAAAAGAAAAAGCTTTACTTCTTTACCTTTAAAAAAATCTACCAAAAATTCTTTAAGGTTATTTATTGTTTTTAAATTAACTTTTGTTTTCAATTAAATCCCTTTAGTACAAATTCATTTCATTGTAGTTTGAAATTCAAACTTTTTATAAATTCGCTTCTTTCATTCATAGAGCCTTAGTCCATAAGAATTCCTTTTTTAAAAATAGACCCTTCCCCCGATTTCATCGGGGTCAGAATGACACATGCACAACCCTGTCATTCTGAGGGAGCGAAAGCGACGAAGGATCTCATCTTTTTTATTACTTGCGATCCTTCCTCCGATTTCATCGGCGTCAGAATGACGTGTGCGCCTCTCTGCCATTCTGAGATCATATATGCATGGCAATGTTTTATAATTGATTACCCTCTTTGCCAAGAGCCCTTTCAACAATTGATTTAATCTCTTTTGCCCAGCTTATAGCCTGCTCAGCTTCATCCAGAGTGTACTCTTCTGAAGGTATCCAGTCTTCCATTCCATAAAAGGAAAGTTCTCGTTCTTTGCGTAGTTTTCTGGATATTTCTTTTATGCGTTCAAAATTATCTATAACTACCGATGGAAAAACTTCCTTGTTAATTTCAATATATTTAGAAACATCATGAATTTTTGGAACTTCCAATCCAAAAGCAATTATTAAAGCTTTTAAAAGAAGTTCTACCACCTCCTGAGATTCTCTAAGAACATCTGCATAATCCTCTTCAGATTTCAGAAATTCCAAAGCTTTTATCCTTTTTGTTGATCTTATAAGATAGTCATTTACCAATCTATTGCGCTGCATCTGATATTCTCCAGTACTTGCTATGGTGGTACTCCTCTTTAACTATCCCTTTTTCTATCTTCTTTTTTATGTCCTGAACTACTTTGTCTATAATTCCGCTTTTATCGTATAATACCATATAATTATCAAAAATCCCTAAATACATTGGATGAAATTTATTTAATTCATTTGATTTCAAAACCAAAGGACTTAAAAAGTGCTCTTCAAAATAATAGCCCACATTTTCATAAAACTCATCAATTCTTTTTCTAAACGATAGATTACTTTCCCCAAGTACCACTAAAAGGTCAATATCTGAATATACTGCAAAATCCCCCCTTGCCACAGAGCCAAAAAGCACCACAGCCTCAAGATTATCTTTATATGCTTTTATTATTAAGTCAAACAGATAATCTTTTTTTGTAATGATATTTTTTTGAAAAAAGGTATTTTGCATAATGTTTTATTCTCAGTGCCTTATTTTTTGCACTTAAAGCACCCCCAAAGGAGCAATATTGACAGGTTCTCTGTCATGTCATTTTTAACAGCAATCAAAGCAATATTATTTGTCATTCCGCTGGACGTTTCATTACCTAATCATTCTGAGGAGCGCAGCGACGAAGGATCTCTCCGTTTCTTACAAATAGATCCTTCGCCTTCGGCTCTGAATGACATATTCACCGCTCTGTCATTCTGGCCAAGAAGTCCCTTACCTGTATTTCTCCTTCTCCTTTCAAAATAATAAATAATATTTACTAATGACGTTTACATTTCAAACATTGAAAAAAATTTTTCTAAATCCTTCTTAAAGATTTCTTTTAGTTTATAAGCATCTTCCAGAACAATCTTTATTTTTCTTTCGTCAAGTTCATAAGAATAAGCGTGTCTAAAAAAATGTCTGAAACTTCGTAAAGTATCAAGTAACTTAAAAGACTCTTCCGAAATTAAACCTGGCCGCACACCTTCAATAGATATTGCCATTCTCTTTAAAAGTTCTATATTAAACTTAGCTTCATCAGTAATATTATTTTCAAAGGTTCTGGCAATTATTTTAAATAGGTCTTCATAAGCACAATATAAATTGTGTAGCTGATACGCAATAGCTTCAATTAAGAATCTATCATTTACTTTTTCACGTTCTTGCAGTTTGCTATAAATTTTATCAATTTCATTGAGCTGTGAATGTATCTCTGATTTTAGTATTATTAATATTTTCTTATCCATTTTATGCCTTCTTTTACAACTTTTTCACTCAAACGATGGTTTTCTATCTGTATTATATCTACATCTCTTTCTAATTGTCCTGATATAAACGACATTGCTTTAAAAAAATCTTTATCATCAAGACCTAAAAAGGCTATATCTACATCAGATTCCTCTGTAAATTGGTGTGGTTTTGTTATTGAACCAAAAATATAAGCATCTTTGAAAAAAATGATTTGTGACATTTCACTTAATATTGTATCTAATTTTTTTAACGTATATTTGCGTAATTTTTCCTTCTCAACTCTCTTTTTTTTCAAACTTTCGTCCAATACATACGTTGAAAATTGCATAATATTTTTGGTCATTTAATTTTTTATTGGACTTTTATTCTGAAATATACTTTAAAATTTATCCTATTATAGTAAACCCTTTCAGCTTAACCGGCAATTTCAAATTCTACTGATGAAGGCTTTTCCATATTTTCATTTAAGTGCTCCATTCTGTCATTCTGAGTCCTGATGCAATCGGGACAAAGAATCTCGTCTTTCCCTAAAAGAGATCCTTCGCTTCGCTCAGGATGACATGGTCACCACACTGTCATCCTGAGGAGTCCCGACTCTGTCGGGACGACGAAGGATCTCACCTTTTCTTGCAAATGGATCCTTCCCCTTCGGCTCAGGATGACTTTTTTGTCATTCTGAGGGAGCGAAAGCGACCGAAGAATCTCGTCGTTTTCTTGCAAAAGATTTTTGCCCTTCGCCAGGCTCAGGGCAAGCGCTTCTCTTCCGGTGAAATTCAACCACCTCGCACTCCGTGGTCATTCTTTTCCTCTATAGCACTCTCATGTTACTTAAATCATACATTAAGCAGTTGTAATTTGAGATTCTTTATATTTTTGAGTCTAACATCATTCGTAATAAGTGTTGCACCATTTACAATACTTGTTGCACATATTATTGCATCTGGTAATTTGATTTTATACTTTTTACGTAAGGCAATAACAGTATTGCTTATCTGCTCATCGATATATAGTGTTTCAAAGAATGATAAAAATTTTCTTATGAACTTTTCTTCTTGAGGCGAAGTGAACTCATATCCGAGAATTTCCATATAGGTTATTACCGAAATAGCATATTCACTCGTATTATCTATAACCTGTTCAATATCAACTAAGTCCTTTGATATATAAATTATTGCGTTGGTATCTAAAAGTTTTAATCCCATTGATCTCTTTGCTTTCTTTGCCATTCTAAGGGATTATCAATAGCTTTGAAAAGTTCTACATTTTTTTTGTTGAATAGTTTTTTTAAGGATTCCTTTGTATAGTTATCTGTCCGCTTCTTTGTAGTATCATCCTCAATTATTCTCAGTCCTTTGATCTTGAGGTTCCTCAGCAAAAAAAGTATATGTTTATAGCTTTTCTCATCCACTTCTATTCTTAAGCTTTTCATCAATTCCCCTCACTGTTTTTTGTCTGCATGCTTAATCTAAAATTTAACTTTATAATTGTTGAAAGTCAATATAAAAATTAATTGGAAATATCATAATTAGCCGCAGGCAAAGTAATCCCATTTGTCATTCTGAGGAATATGCAAACCACTCGGTCATCCTGAGGAGTCCCGACTCTGTCCCGATGTAATCGGGAAGGATCTCGTCTTTTTCCTAAAAGAGATCCTTCGCTTCGCTCAGGATGACATATTCACCATTCTATCATCAAGAGGAATATGCAAACCACTCGGTCATCCTGAGGAGCGCAGCGACGAAGGATTTTGCCGTTTATTACAAATAGATTCTTCGCTTCGCTCAGAATGACATATTCACCACTCGGTCATCCTGAGGAGCGCAGCGACGAAGGATCTCGTCTTTTTCAAAAATAGATCCTTCCCCCGATTATATCGGGGTCAGTATGACACATGCACAACCCTGTCATTTTATTGTTTTACTAAATCAGACCTAAAAACGTTTTGATAATCCAGCTTGCTTTAAAACTGCATTAGCTGTATGCCTTGATTTTATTTCTTGATCAACTACAAAATGAATATTGGTAATTGGGCTATACCAGATTTCGTGATCTCCTTTCCCCTGCCTTACAAAATAACAACCAGCGGAGCGTAATATTTTTTTTAGTTCTAATGTAAAATTAGCCATTCGCTATAATCTTTCACTATCTATGTGAATCAGCTCAAACCTTCTTGATAAAACCTCAAGAGGTATTTCCTTTTCAAAAGTAATTCCATTTGCTTCCAGCAGCTCAGGTATTACAATCTTCAGTTTTTCAACAAGATTTTCTATAGTTTCAGCTTCAGTAGCAAGTCCAGGTATATCATCACTGGTAGCCACCCACATATTAACTTCCTCATCCCATTCTGCTCTAATAAAAATAGGTTTTTTTGTTGTCATATAAAGCTCCTTGAGTTTTTTCTGCTTCACTTCCATACGTTGAAGTTTGATCAACAATCGCCACACCTCATTCAATCAGATACAAAGTCCCGAAGAATCTCGTCGTTTATTGAGAGATGCTTCATCCCGATTTCATCGAAACTCAGTATGACAAAAAGGCCGTGCTCGCAGCGAAAGATATAAGATATAGCTTCGCCCTCTCAGTTACAGTACCCTTTTGTAACAGAGTCAAAATATATAAAAGCCAGGCGCTTTTTGTATTAATCACTCACCCCTTACAACTTACAAAAAAGCCCTTATTTATATAAAATTCACCATAAAAACATGATGAATATACAGTTTTCACTCACTCAAGAGTGGCTCCACAGCATCAGCTGCCACTTTGACTGATACACCCTTTTGAATAAGATCAACGGAAACCACCAATATTCGCTCCTGCTCTTTCCTCACCAATACTCCCTTCACCCCACGCAAAGGCCCGCTGGAAATCACCACCCGCTGACCTTCTTTTAGATAAGGATGATCTTCCAGTGGGAGCTTGCTTGTCACCAGGGCATAGAGGTTTTGAATCTGATCCTCTGGCACTGGAATAAAAAAAGAGCCATTACCCAAAATCCGCAATACTCCAGGTGTTTTTACAACATGCAAAAAGGAGCTCTCAATATCCTCCAGTCTAACAAAAAGATAGCCCGAAAAAAGTGGAAACAGAACCTTCTTTTTGCGGTCTTTCCACTGACGCAGCCGCTCCACTGTGGGCAAAAAGGTCTCTAGCCCCTTTGCCTCAAGACTCTCCCTCACCTTAAACTCATGGCGAGAACGCACATGCACTGCATACCAGCTACTTCTCATTGCTCCACACCAGAAGCCCTGAAGGCAAATCTATCTTCCCACCGTACTTTTTCTTTTCCCTGGGAGACAGCACCAGAGAACGTATTTTGCGTTTAATTATACCCTCTGCCTTTTGAATAAGCTCAGCCAGATACAAAACATCCACCTGCCCTATAATCACCACATCAATTATACCACTGTCAATCCCCTTGGCATAATCCCCCACCACATAAGCCTCATTAACCTCACCGAGTTTTGAAAGCACATCATCAATCAATACATCGATACCCACATACTTTTTCACCACATTGTGAATATCCCGATAAAGGGGATGTCTTGTATTTGCGCTGTAAAAAATTTTATTACCACTAGCGCTTCGCTCAAGGTAGCCTGCCGCAACAAGACGATCAAGCTCCACACGCACAGCATTTGTCGATTCATTCATCTGCGCTGCCAGTTCACGGAGATAACCCTTAATTGCCGGGTTTATAAAAAATTTCAGCAAAATCTTAAGTCGTGTTTTCGATGTAATAAGCGCATCAAGCATATTAAAAATGAGTAAAATAATTACTCATTTTTGTCAAGGAATTTTCAATTTCTATCCTCTAAACAAAGGGCCTAAACTACATTCTATCAGGAGAATACTGCTTACGCACTGCTCCTATCCAATCAATAATAAGCGCCAAAAACAAAGCCAAAAATAGTGATGACACAAAGGCCACAGCAACAACTAAACTTTTCTTTGGACTATAAGATTTTTTTGGCATTACAGGGCTTTCAGTGACATTCAGAAGACGGGTTTTGGAATCCTTTATGTTATATATTCTTTTTAGCTCATTATCCACCTGAAGCAATAAATTATTGGCAAAGTTATAGGCAAGGGCAGAATCCCTGTGAACTACCTCAATTTCTATAACACTTGCAACTTCCCTATTTTTTTTAACATCTATTGACAATTCTTTTTCATCTATAATACTTGCACAATATTCAGGGTCCGAATTACCACCAAGAGCCTGGCCAACCGCTTTAATTGCCAGATCTCTACTTTTAAAAAGAGGAAAAATTATTTCAGTGTAGACACCAATATATATATTACTCAACACCATATCTATATTGCCATAGCTACCCAGGTCCTTATAAAAAATTTTAATAAATTCAATATTGTTTGGGACTACCTTTGCAGTTACTTTATATTTTGGAGGCATAATATTAACTGCCACAATTGATGCAACAGTACACAAAAGTGTGAACATCAATATAAATATTTTATGCTTCCATAATTTTACAAATAGCTCATAGAGATCAATTTCATCATCATAGACTACTTTTCTTTCTTCCATCGACAAAGCTCCTCAATTATATTTATAATTTAAGCAAAGCACAGGTAAAACAACTTTGCTTTATTCACTGTATTAATTTTTGTAAATGCCTTAAGCTACTCTACCAAAGCTCTCTTTTTCTTTAAACATAGAAACGAAGAAACCCCCTATTGCTCACAATATCCCGCGGGATTTTTTGACTGCCAATTCCAGCTATCTCTGCACATATCATTTATATTCTTTTTAGCACTCCATCCAAGCAAAGCCTTAGCCTTAGATGCATCTGCATAGCAAAGTGCAACATCCCCAAGCCTTCTACTGCATATTTTATAGGGGATTTTTTTGCCTGATTCTTCCTCAAAAGCTTTCACAATCTCAAGAACACTATAACCCCTGCCAGTCCCAAGATTGAAAATCTCCAAAGAATCGAGCCTATCAATATTATCAAGTGCTGATAGATGACCCTTAGCAAGGTCAACAACATGAATATAATCCCTGACCCCTGTGCCATCTATAGTTGGATAATCATTTCCAAAGACATTGAGCTCTGGCAATCTACCCACTGCAACCTGAGTTATGTATGGCATGAGATTATTTGGTATCCCCTTTGGGGACTCCCCTATTCGACCGCTCTCATGAGCCCCTATTGGGTTAAAATATCTTAAAATTACAACCTTCCAGTTTGAATCTGACGCCGCTATATCTTTCAAAATCTCTTCAATAAAAAGTTTACTTCTTCCATAAGGATTGACTGCCTTAACGGGAAAATCCTCTGTAATTGGCACAGTTTCTGGATTACCATATACTGTAGCAGATGAGCTAAATATGATTTTATTTAACCCATTATCTCTCATTGCTCTAAACAAGCTCAAAGAACCATATACATTGTTGTCATAATATTCAATGGGCATGGCAACAGACTCACCCACTGCCTTCAGTCCTGCAAAATGGATTACTGCATAAAAGCTTTTTTCTTTAATCAAAGAGCAAAGGCCTCTGTAATCTCTTATATCCATCTGTATAAAATCAATTTTCTTGCCAGTGAGCTCTTCAATTCTCCTTAAAGGCTCTGTTGAGCTGTTTGAGAGATTATCAACTACAGTAACGCCATAGTTTGAGTTTAAAAGCTCCAGACATGTATGGCTGCCGATATAGCCTGCACCACCTGTTACAAGTATGTTTTTCACTATAACCCCTTCACTTTTCGGGAGAGTTATTCTTTTCTGAATTTTTTTCTAAGCGCTCAATTTCTTGCTCTGCCACAGAGATGGTGTAAAATGCCAGCAGGGTAAGGCAGATAAATAAAACCATCAATATAAATGAATGGAATGGCCTGAGATGTATCATAAGAATTGCAAAAGCGCCTAATACAATGGAGTAAAGATATAAAACCAGCAGGATTCCCCTATTGGTAAAGCCTATGTGAAGCAAGCGATGATGGATATGGCTTCTATCTGCAAGAAAAACATGATAGCCCCCAGAAAATCTTTTCTTCATCACAGTAACCATGTCTACAAGTGGGACAAGAAGAAGCACCAGGGGGATTAAAAAAATTATTATACTTGCGGTTTTTTTGATTCCGATAAGAGGAACAACTGCATAAATAAAACCTAAAAAATATGCGCCCCCATCACCCATAAATATCTTTGCAGGAGGAAAGTTAAATATCAAAAATCCTACTATTGCACCGATAAGTGCTATTGCCAGATATGTTACAACCAAAGTCCCTTCAAGCCAGCCAATGATGCCAAGAGATATTGAAGCAATCATAACTATGCCTGATGCAAGTCCATCAAGACCATCAAGCATATTTATTGCATTCATAAAACCCGAAACCCATAGCATGGTTGCTACATAAGAAAAAATTCCAAAATAAATAGTTACATCCTCTAAGATAGTTATCTTCTGAATTCTCAATCCGGCATAAGCTACAACCAAGCCACAGAGAAGCTGCAATATTAATTTATGCCATGCCCTTATATGAAATAAATCATCCAAAAAACCTGTCAAAAAAGCAACCACCATTGCTATAATAAAAAGCGCAACATTAAATTGAACAGCAAAATCAAAAATTAACAAATATATAAAAGCAGAACCAAATCCCAGAAAAATACCAAGACCACCAAGTCGACTAATTTTGCCACTATGAACCTTCCGATCATCTATATAATCATGAAAACCATTTTTATCGCTAAATTTTATTATCAAAGGCATTGAAACAGCTGAAACCACAAAGGATAAAAGCAAAATTATTAGCAGATCATAAGGCATCATAGCAGGAGTTCCTTTTAGTTATAAATCACAGCTAAAAATTTATATCTCTTAATATAACTACAGGTTGTGAATATTTCAATTAAAAATATTAAAATCAAAAAGAAAGAGCTAACACCTGCTTTAACATCAAGAAAGAGTTCCTGAATAATAAAACCCCAAACTAACTTGAGTAAGCGGGCAATGCAGAGGAAAACGTCAGAAGCAGAAAAATTTTTATTATCTAAAACAGAAATGTGCATAAAACCTTTTTATATTTTCTAAAAAGTTGCCATTATACCACATTTCTGATTCTCTCTCAAAATAAAAAGGCAAAAGTGTATATATTTATTATTTAAAACCAACTTACTTTCCTTTCTTGATATTTTAAATAAAGAAAGTAAGTCTCTCTTGCCTTCATGGAAACAAGATTTATTTATATTTTAATATGATAACAGTTATAAAAACATAACCTTAATGTCAAGTAGATTTATTCAAGAGAGAGAGAGAGAGAGAGAAAAAAAAAAATTTTTTTTATTAATGCTAAAAATTACGTATATAATATCAAAAAAACTCTAAAAAATATATTTTTTAAAAAATTGTTCTTGCAAAATTTTAATTAAAATGGAATTTAAACTCTTATAATAATATAAAATAAAATAAAAAACTCTTTAAATTCAATAGTCACTCTCAAACTTCCAGTAGCAGGCTATATAAATTAAAGAGTCTTTTTAATTTTAAAAGGAGGAATCATGCCTAAAAAAGAAAATTTTGAAATCCAATTTGAGGCTTTTTACAAAAAATACTTTCTCTCTGTTGCAAAATACACCTTTTCACTCTGCAAGGATCTTTATCTTGCTGAGGATATTACCCACGATGTATTCTTGCGCATATACAAAAACAAAAATATACCCTCTGGTAAAGAGGAGCATGTTAAATCCTATATGTTTAAAGCTGCAAAAAATATGTTCATTGACTATCACAGAGCCCAAGAAGCTGAGCGCAAAAAAGAAGAATGTCTTATACTGGAGTGGAAGTTTAAAGAAATAGATCCCTGTTCTATAATTATTGAAGGTGAGGTCATTGCTACAATAAGTGACGTGCTCAATTCTTTCTCTCCCAATTCAAGGGAAATATTTTATCAACGATTCTTAGGTAAACATCGCAGGGAAATAGCCAGAGAAAAAAACATCTCCAGCTACTATATCAAAAAAATTGAAGATGCAATCATACATAAACTACGCACCATATTAAAAAAATATTTTGGTGATCTCAAAGATGACCTTTAAAACTCTGTTTTTACAAAAGTCGAAAAGTTGAAGCAATCTCTACTATGGAATATTAACCACAGAGAACACAGAGGGAAAAGTATTGTAAATAAACTCGTGATTCTCTGTGGTGAAAAAATTATTTTCTTCTCTGTGTCATCGCAATCTGTCATTTTGAGCAAATGCCCTGCCATGCACCTGCCGAAGTGGAAGGATCTCAAATAGGGTACAGCGAGATCCTTCGTCGTCCCGACAGAGTCGGGACTCCTCAGGATGACATAGCGGTGGGCCTGTCATTCTGAGCGCAGCGAAGAATCCCTTATAATAAACAGCAAGATTCTTATATTCTTCGGGACTTCCTCCCTCACAATGACACAGTGGCGGACATAGCATCCTTTGCAAATGCCCTGCCCTGAGCCTGCCGAAGAGGAAGGATCTCAAATAGGGTACAGCGAGATCCTTCGTCGTCCCGACAGAGTCGGGACTCCTCAGGATGACATAGCGGTGGGCCTGTCATTCTGAGCGCAGCGAAGAATCCCTCTGTAGTAAACAGCATGATTCTTAGATTCTTCGGAACCTCGTCCCTCACAATGACAGAAGGGATCAGCCTCCTTAAAATGACAGGAAGGGATACTACTCTGGAGGAGATAAAAAAAACTCCTCAAGATGAGGAGGCAAGGTTAATCACAGTGCACACAGTGAGTGGAACTAAAGTCTCTCCCAATCAAAGCTTACTATATTTCTATCCTTCTTACTAAATTCTATACCTATAAGATATACAGAGCTATATTTATTCACATACTTTTCAAAATATCTCTTCTCTTTTATCTGGCTCAGGGCATTACCATCAGCCTTATCTTCCACTACCTTAAACTCCACAACATAGGCATTACCCTCCCACAGCACTGTTAAATCTATCCGTCCCGTATTTGTTGCATCCTCTGCTATTGTCCTTAAGCCTGCCCCATTAAATAAGGCATATATCACTGAGGCATAGTAACCCTCATAATCCTGCAACTCATTCTTCCTATACCAATCCGATGGAATACTGG
>Ga0208695_1000776_pt1 | contig 31341 bp, 24 predicted proteins | sample AD_UKC111_MetaG_FD_184449 | JGI IMG/M metagenome (GOLD analysis project Ga0208695, IMG submission 184449) | Active sludge microbial communities of municipal wastewater-treating anaerobic digesters from Hong Kong - AD_UKC111_MetaG (SPAdes)... | ecosystem: Engineered > Bioreactor > Anaerobic >...
AAAATTTAATGCTCAATATCCACCTGTCGAAGTGAAGGAATTTTCCAAATCACATGATCGATTTTTGATTATCGACGACACCATCTATCATATTGGAGCTTCGCTGAAAGATCTGGGTAAAAAATGGTTTGCTTTTTCAAAAATCAATCTGGACGCAAAGCTGATGATGGAAATGATGTCAAAATAGAATATAATTTGAAGAGACAGGATAAAAATTGGGGGTTTAAACAATTAAAAACAGATTAGAAAGGCAAAAAACGGAATTGAAGGTTCGTATTTGCCTGAGAAAAAGGAGAATTTATTATGGATAATACAAGACAACAAAAAGTGGCGCGACTTCTTCAGAAAGAATTGGGAGAAATTTTTCTGCTCTATGCTCGCGAAATGCACGGTATCATTATTAGCGTAACCAATGTCCGCATAAGTCCCGATCTAAGTATTGCACGCATTCATTTGAGTATTTTTCCCGGCAAACAATCGGCAGAAGTCCTTGAAAAAATTAATAACGACCAGAAAAATATTCGTTTCGACTTGGGAAAAAGAGTGAAACACCAACTGCGAATTATTCCTGAACTGTTTTTCTATTTGGACGATTCACTTGACTATATCGATCATATTGATCAACTTTTAAAAAATGATTCTCCATCCGATAAAAAGGACCATTCGCAAGAAAACAATCAATGATTATTGAAAATTGGATAATGAAAGCAGATTTTGCCCGAAGAAACAATGGAAACAATTCATCCAAACCAAACCAAAGGAGATAACACATCAGGAGGATTTCGTTTTGCCTTATGGGTGGCACGGCGATATTTGTTTTCACGCAAATCGCACAATGCCATCAATATAATATCTGGAATTGCAGCTTTGGGGGTTGGCATTGGAACTATGGCACTTATTTGTGTCCTTTCCGTTTTCAATGGTTTCGATTCCTTGATACAAGGCATGTTTTCGGCTTTCGACCCGGATTTGAAAATTACTGTTTCGCAAGGAAAAACTTTCGATATAAATACTCCGGAATGGGAAAAAGTGAAAAAGTTGAACGACGTTGCCTATTTTACGGAAGTTATTGAAGAAAATGCTCTTCTGCGATTTAGAGACAAGCAAATGCCCGCCACCATTAAGGGCGTAAGCGACGATTTTCAAAAAATGACTAAAATAGACAGCATTATGTTCGATGGAAAGTTTTTGCTTTATGATGGCGCTTTCCAAAGAGCCGTCCCCGGCGTCGGCGTTGCAAGCATTTTGGGATTGGGAGCCAATTTTATCGACCCATTGTATATTTACGCCCCAAAACGCACTTCACACATTAATTTGCTCCGTCCTGAAAACAGTTTTAACCAAATCGGAACATTTGTATCGGGAATTTTTTCAGTTAAGCAATTGCAATATGATGATCATTATGTACTGGTTTCTATTGAGCTGGCTCGTGATTTGTTCGAATATCAACCAAATACAGTCTCATCAATTGAATTAAAGCTAAAAGATAATATCAAAACTTTAGATGCACAGAAAAAAATAAAAAATATACTGGGAGGTAATTTTGAAGTTAAAGACAGATATGAACAGCAGGAAGATTTTTTTAAAATCCTGAAAATCGAAAAATGGATTACTTATCTCATTTTATGTTTTATTCTGCTGATAGCCAGTTTCAACATTATCAGTTCGTTATCCATGTTGATTATCGACAAAAAACAGGACATTCAAACCCTGCGAAATTTAGGAGCTGAGCAGCAACTGATAAAAAAAATTTTTCTTTTTGAAGGATGGCTAATTTCGGCGGTTGGTGCTGTTCTGGGAATTATAATGGGATTGTTGCTCTGTTTACTGCAGCAACACTTTGGCATTTTAAAACTCGGAACCGGTTATGTAGTGGATGTTTATCCTGTTTTGGTTAATTTTTGGGATGTTTTGCTGGTATTTATGACTGTTTTGTTAATGGGTTTTCTGGCAGCCTATTATCCGGTTCGTTACATTGATATACATGATGCCCCTTCGCCTGTGAATGTAGAATTATAATTTATCGAGAAGTGCTATGAAAGTTTGTTTATAAAGCCAGCTGTTTTATAGATTTCATCAATATATACTAATCAAAAAAACATGAAAAAAACGATTAAATTGGCAATTGCCGTAAGCATTTTGACTTTTATCTCCTGTAAGGACAACACACCCAATCAACCTTATCAATACGAGCTGAATCCGGCTTATACGTGGGGCTATGTCGTTTTTTACGGAGATTACTATGCCGATTATTTGAATGAGAACAATGTTTTGACAGTAAATTTGTTCACAGATTCGTTAAAAATAAACAACCAAAATGAACTTTTGGGTTATGGTCAATATCTTTTTCTTGAAGATGTTTTTGTAGCTCCTTCCGATACGCTTCTTCCCGAAGGAATTTACAGAGTTGATAACAGTGGCGAACCTTTCACCATTGCTCCAGGAATAAATGATACAATTGACAACCAGGTCTATACGTTAGGAGCTGTCATTAATTATTATGAGCCCAATCCATTGAAATCTACACAAAAACTTATTGTTGGTGGAAAGATGACGGTCAGCCGTCAGGGTGAAAATTATTCACTGAATTGTGATTTCGTTCTGCAAGATTCCCTGAAACTGAAAGGAATTTTTTCCGGCACTCTTCCTCATTTCGACGAATCATTGCAGAGAGAAGGAGAAAGGTTGTCGATAAAAAGCCAAAAGAGAATTAAACAAAGTCGAATTTTCCCATTTTGATAATAGGTAATAATAATTGGACTAATTTTTTAAACTAATATGTCAACCGACGATTAATACCGCTTTTTATTGAAATTTTCCCTTTTTCTCGCCTTTTTTCCGTAAATTCTGTTGAATAAAAATATTAACCTTTTCCCCTATAAAAAATTTCAGAAACAAAATTTGAAAAATATGCGTAATTTTGTTTTATGAAACGAAGTATTTCAATAGGGATATTGGTTGTTTTTGTCGGATGTTGCTTCTCGCTTTTCGGGCAGGAAGAAACTGTTCCGCCGGGTGGTGCACGCTTAAACGTGGAAATTGTCGGGAAAGATACTGTTTTTATGGCTTTCCTCCACGAAATTTGGGTGTTTCCCGAAATGAATTTTAAAAACAGAAAACAGGAACAATATTATTGGAAAATGGTTCGCGATGTGAAAAGAACGCTGCCTTATGCCAAATTAGTGGCTCAGGAATTATCAGAAACCAATAAAAAGTTGATGATGATGCCCAATGATAAGGAAAGAAAAAAATTTTTGGCTCAATATGAAAAAGATATTTATCAGAAATACGAACCTGAATTGAAGAAGTTAACACTGAGTCAAGGAAAACTGTTGATAAAATTGATTGATCGCGAATGCGACAACACTTCCTATGATTTGATAAAATTGTACAGAGGCAGTTTCAGAGCTTTTTTTTATCAGGGCTTTGCAAGATTATTTGGTGCAAATTTAAAATCGGAGTTCGATTATAACAAAAAAGATAAAATTCTGGATAGAATTATCGTTCTGGTGGAAGCCGGGCAACTATAAATGACCATTAAATGACCATTTTTGACGAGACAAAGGAACAAAAAAAGGAAATTCGGAAGCAGATTCGGGAATTAATTCGGCAAATAAGCGACACGCAAAAAGAAAAACAAGCCTCGTCGGTTTTTTTGAAAATCGAATTACTCCCTGCCTTTGTACAGGCAAAAAACATACTTTTATATTGGTCGCTGCCCGATGAACTTCCAACTCATACCGTTGTAGAAAAATGGGCTACAGACAAGCAAATCTTACTTCCTTCAGTAAAAGGAGAAAATCTCGTGATAAAAAAATATTCCGGCCTTCACGCACTGAAAAAAGGTGCTTTCGGCATCGAAGAACCATTGGAAATTTTTGATTGGCAATCTCCCATCGATTTGGTTATTGTTCCCGGTGTGGCTTTCGACAAAAACAAGAATAGATTGGGAAGAGGGAAAGGGTATTACGACCGTTTTTTGAAAAATATTGATGCACTAAAAATAGGTGTCGGTTTCGATTGTCAATTAATAGAAAAAATTCCGGTCGGAAAATTTGACGTGCCAATGAATAAAGTTGTTGTACCTTCTTTGATTATCGACTAAGATACGCTTATTTTTTTTGTTCTTCCGCATCTTCTGGCAAAAGTTTTTTTTCTCCCTTGCGATAATAGTAAATCAGCCCAAATTCCTTGCATTTTTGAATTTTTGAATAAGGCTTTTCGTCCTTGAAATTGGCCTCCACCTGATTCCAGATATCTAAAATAATTTCGTCCACTTTTATTCTTAAATTTCCCAAATCTTCGAGTGTCCGCGAAGTATTGCTCTGATAAAGTTTCTGATTGAGCTTGTTTTCCTTGAAAATTTCGTAATGAACCTTAACTTTGGCAATGGTAGGATTATAAATGGGAAAACCACCCAAGCGCAACCTCTCATTTTCTCCGTCAATTATACATTTGCCCCAATGTAGCAAAGCAGCATCGCTGGTCAAATCAGGAATATTATTCACTTCAGGATCAAGCTGATAAAGTTTTTTCTGTTCCTTTTTAATATCGCCACGAATTACAGAAAGATTTAAAACCTGAATAAAATGAGAAATATACATTCTTACATTGCCAACCAGTTTTTGGTAACGTTTATTAGCTTCAACTTGATTTTTTAAAGCTTGCTGGTATTGCTGCATTTGATTTTCAAAAACGCCCAAAATGCTTTCCGCTTCATGAATTGTTTTAAAATTGACAATCTGATGCGTAAAATCCTGATCTTCGAGCTTTTCCAATGCTATTCGTAAAGCTCGAAGTCGTGATTGATCCGTATTTGGTAATCTTCTGTATGGCATGTTTTTCCCAAAAAAATTTCTTGAAATTTATCGATGTCAAAGTTAAAAAATTATTCCTTGCGAGACATTAACTGCTCTGCCAAATGCCTTAATTCGATTTTCTTTGCTGCTTCAACAGAAATCCTGTTCAAACACTCAATGGATTTTTCAAAAAACTCCTGCATTTTATTTTCACAAATATCTCTCACTTCGAGTCGGTTGTAAAGAGCGGTGATAGCTTCTACTTTTGTCTCATTTTCAGAATCGGTTTTCAACCACTTTTCCAACTCTTTGGCATCTGCTCCTTTTGCCAGTTTTTGGGCAGAAATCAACAAATAGGTTTTTTTGTTGGCTACAATATCTCCACCAATTTTTTTCCCAAATTGCTCATCGCCATAAACATCGAGTAAATCATCCTTCAGCTGAAAAGCCATTCCCAAGTTGATTCCAAAATCGTAAAGTAAATTGGCATCCTTACTGTTTGCATTGCCTACAATAGCTCCAATTTTCAATGCAGCTCCCAGTAATACAGCTGTTTTAAGACGAATCATTTCCAGATATTCTTCAGGCGATACATTTTCACGATGTTCAAAATCTATGTCATATTGTTGTCCTTCACAAACTTCTGCAGCTGTTTCGGAAAATATATCCAGCACCTTTTTTAAATGCAATTTATCAACTTTCCCGATCAATTGGTAGGCAGCTATTTGCATTAAATCTCCGGAAAGAATTGCGGTATTTTCATCCCATTTTTTGTGAACCGTCGGCTGCCCGCGCCTCAGTTCCGCTTTGTCCATAATATCGTCGTGTAACAGCGTGAAATTATGAAAAATTTCAATTCCCAAAGCCGGAGCAATAGCACTTTCCACCTTGTCGGAAAAAAGGTTGCAGGCCATCAGAACCAGCGAAGGACGAATTCGCTTGCCTCCAAGTGAAAGCACATAGGCAATGGGACGATAAAGTCCTTCAGGTTTTTTGTCCCAATTCAACTTATTCAGCTCTGTATTAATAATTTTTGTAATTTCGCTGAAAGGAATCATTATAAATTTATTTAGTTAAAGTAGGGTAATTCAATTCATTTTCAATAATTTCAGTCAGCACATCCGTAATATTCAAACCGGCGGCTTTTATCTGTTGCGGAATAAAGCTGGTGGCAGTCATTCCGGGTGTGGTGTTGACTTCCAGAAGGAAAATCTCCTCCTTTTCGGAAATAATGTAATCTATTCTGACAAGTCCTTTACAACCTAAAATATCGTAAATCATGGCAGTCTGGTGCTGAACTTTTTCCGTAAGCGACCCACTGATACGCGCCGGCGTAATTTCCTGAACCTGACCATTATATTTGGCCGCATAATCAAAGAATTCATTCTGGCTTACTACTTCGGTTAAAGGGAAAACCACTCGTTTTGCTTTTGTTTTATACATTCCGCATGTTACTTCTGTACCGGCAAGGAAACTTTCTACCACCACTTCATCGTCTTCAGAAAAAGCTTTACGAATAGCCGGTTCCAATTGGTCAATACTTTTCACCTTGCTAACGCCAAAACTGCTGCCTCCGGCATTGGGCTTAACAAAACAGGGAAATCCCGTTTTAGCGGATATTTTCTGTAAGTCAATTTCTTCATTTTTTCGCAATAAAACAGAAGCTGCCGTTTTAACATCAAAATTTTTAAGAAACTGATTGCAGGTAAATTTGTTGAAAGTTATGGCAGCCGCTAACACATCGCAACAGGAAAAAGGCAACCCAATCAGATTGAAATAACCCTGCAAAATGCCATTTTCACCCGGTGTTCCGTGTATGGTAATATAGGCAAAGTCAAATACAATTTTTTCTCCCTTTCGAGTGAAACTGAAGTCGTTCCGGTCAATCGGATATTTTTCATTATCAGAGCACTCCACTTGCCAAGTTTTGCCAATAATCGTAACAATCCATACGTTGAATCGCTGTTTATCCATAAACGAATGCAATCCTTCAGCGCTTTTTAACGATACCACTACTTCTGAAGAATCTCCACCTGCAACAATTGCTACATTTTTTTTCATCCAAAAAAAATTAAAAAATTAAATATTTGTTTGTCTGTTTTTACTCAAGAAATCACAGCATTTGCTTTATGAAAAAAACTTTGAAAGTTACTAAAAATCCCCCTTCTCCACTGCTGCCGACCCGGTATAATTTCTCCATTTTGTGAGCAACTGCTGCATATCTTCAGGCAGTTCGCTATCGAAATTCATTTGTTTTCCGGTAGTAGGATGAACAAATCCCAATGTTTTGGCATGTAATGCCTGACGGGGACAAATTTCGAAGCAATTTTTAATAAACTGTCGATATTTGGCAGAAGTTGTTCCTCTTAATATTTCATTTCCACCATAACGCTCGTCATTAAACAGAGGATGACCAATGTGCTTCATGTGAACACGAATCTGATGCGTACGCCCTGTTTCGAGCCGGCATTCTACCAATGTTACATAAGTCAAGCGTTCCAACACTTTATAATGCGTAACGGCATGTTTTGCCAACGGATTTTCCCCTTCATCAAAAACCTTAAACATCATGCGGTCTCGTGGATCGCGTGCCAATGCTCCCACAATTGTTCCTTCATCTTCTTTCATGTTTCCCCAAACGAGTGCCAGATAACGACGTTCGGTAGTTTTATTGTAAAACTGTTTTCCCAAATGAGTTTTAGCTTCTTCCGTTTTGGCTATCAGCAAAAGTCCGGAGGTGTCCTTGTCGATACGGTGAACCAGCCCGATTCGCGAATCGTTGAAATCGAACTTTGGATTATCCTTAAAATGATAAGCCAGCGCATTCAGCAAAGTCCCCTCATAATTGCCAACACCCGGATGAACCACTAAACCCGGCTGCTTGTTGATAACCATAAGGTCATCATCTTCATAAACAATGTCAATGGGAATGTTTTGCGGAATAATTTCAAACTGACTTGGAGGATAAGTCATTACAATGGAAATAACATCATTGGGTTTCACCTTGTAATTGGCTTTCACCGGCTTGTCGTTGACCAGAATATTTCCTGCATCGGCAGCTTCCTGAATCCGATTACGTGAAATATTGGCCATGCAATTGACCAAATATTTGTCAATCCGAATGGGGCTTTGCCCTTTATCCGCTATAAATCGAAAATGTTCAAAAAGTTCCGGCTCTTCAGCCGAATCGGAAAAATCTTCCCATTTTGTTACTTCCAACAATTTCTTTACTCGATTTTATTGGTTTTTTAAAAAAATACTTCGTCATCTTCAGGTTGAGCAGGAGTTTCTCCGGCATTTTCGTCATCCGAATCCATAAGTTTTGAAGATGAAGTGGTTACCCAAATATCAATCCTACTTCCCGCCGGCATGGACTCACCCGGTCGAGGGAGTTGTCGATAGACAAAATATTCGTTTTCATTTCCATTGGGTGGTACGTCGTAATTGATGGAGCCAATGACAAAAGATTTAGAAAGTGCATTCTGTTTGGCTTCTTCCAAAGTCAAACCTTTGAGTGAAGGAATTGCTGAAACTCCTTCCCCATAACCGCTACCCACGACAAGAACAACCGAACTGCTTTCCGGAATTTTTGTCCCTGGCAAAATGCTCGAACCGTTGTATTTCACATCAATAACCAAGTCTTTAAATTCTGAAGACCGATATTGCACACTTGCTACTTCCAATCCAACAGCATTGAGCATGGCTACAGCCTGACGATAAGAAACATCTATAATTTCGGGTAGTGGCACTTTCTGTACTTGAGTAGAATTGATAATCAGATAAACAGGACGATTTTTCTTCAAGGTAGATTGAGGAGGAGGTACTTGTTCTACAATGGTACCAGACTTTTTACCTCTAACATACACCGAATCGATAATTTTATAATTAAGACCCTTTTTTGCAAGTTGATTCCCTGCCTCTTCCACGTATAACCCTCTGACATCCGGCACAACTTCTGCCTCACCATGATGGGTATAAAAATCGATACAAATCAATGTAATCCATACCAAAGCTACAAAAATAATAATAGCAAGCAGTATATTCTTTATTATAAATCCTGAAAAAGATTCTTTCCAAAATTTTTTGAAGTCCATAAAGTAGTGTTAGAGTCTTTTGAACAAAATTGAAGAAGAAAAACTTCTATGAAAAAAATTCCATTCCAAAAGTACGGAAATTATTTTATTATCGGTGTGTCAGAAACAAAAAAAAGTAAAAACCTCCTTAGAAGTTCTTACTTTTTTATATATACATTAATTGAGTACCCGACTGATTACAATTTTGGACGTCCTTCATCGGAAACTGTCAGTTTTTTTCTGCCTTTTGCCCGACGTGAAGCCAAAACCCTGCGTCCGTTGGCAGTAGTCATTCTTTCACGAAATCCATGTTTGTTTCTTCTTTTTCTTTGCGAAGGTTGAAATGTCCTTTTCATCGTGTTTGGTATTTGATATTGTTTTTTCTTCCAAATTTTTAGACCACAAAAGTAACAATTTTTTTTGAAATGCCAAAGATTTTTATTTTAAACTATCATCAAAAACAAGATCAGTCAAAATAGTAAAACTTAAATGAGGCTGAAGGTCGAAATTTATTAGCTGTACATCCTGACAATAATTTTATTAGTCTCATTTCTAAAATTCTTTCAATAATGAGTACTGAAAATTAGATTTTTGGATTCATATTGATTTTTGCTTTAAAATGTTTCCCTTTTCGATCAATTAAAAGAAGCAGAGGCTTTTTTGAAGGTTTTTCGAAATAATCTCTTATTTCGGTCAAATTCAAAGAATGGACTTTAATATTATTTAATTCTTTAATAATGTCGCCTTCTTCAAGTCCACTTGTCTGGGCTGGGGATCCATTCCAGATATTGGTAATTTCTATTTCGGGAATAATTGAGTTTGTTTGATTTATTTCAATTCCTGCAATATTATAGCGAAAAGGTTTTTTAAAATTGTAATTTGGTTTGAAATAAAAATTTTTATTGTGCGTATCAATAATGATGTTGAATCTTTTTAGCAGTTGACCGCCAATAGTACCATCTCTATCAGACTTAATGAGAGCCGGTGTCATGGAGGAAGAATCGAGAAAAACGACAATAGGTTGAAAAAAACAAAAGTTTGCAATACAAAGCTGTGGAACCCTTGCAAAAATACCTGTAATTTCCCCACTTAATCCTTCTCCTATTCTTCCGTGCACCGATTTTTCGGGCATTTTCACAGATTTATTGCTAATAGTTTGAAACCATGCAGTAAGCTCTGCACCAGTATCAATGAGCATTTTAATTTTTCGGTGAGCTGAATCTGTTTCGAGAATATTTAAGTAGATAAACATTTTCTGAGATTCAATATTCATTTTAATGGATTGATATCCTTTAGGTGGTTTAAAGTCGAGTTGGTTTCTGTAAAATTTCAGTCTTTTGTTAGTATAATCTATTTGAACAATATAATCGGTAAAAAAATCGTAGCCAATGATTCCGTTGATTTTGGTACCCAGTTCTTGCGAAAGATTGAAAAAACCGTTAGGCAAGACAAAAACATCCTTGTTGAAAAGTTTAATTTTACCAATTTGTATTGTGTTGCTATCACTAAGCAAGGTGGTAATGGGATCGTTTCCGCCCAATCCCTGCAAAGTTTTGGTAGCTTTATAATTTAATAAAACTTCATCATTTACACCTAATTCGGTGATTATGGCATTCTTCACGCCGGAATCGAGAATAAAATACAAAGGGCTCGAGTTGTTAATTTTTGCTTGCAATATAATGAAAGAACCACTCATCTGAAACGAATAAGAAGCCACAAGTTTTTGGGGAAAAATTGTTTGTATTGAGAGTAATAAACAAACAATAAACCACATCAATATTTTTGTTTTAAAATTCAAGGAATTTTCTAGTTAACAATTACTTTCTTTTTTCGAGTTGTTTCTGAATCTTTTTTATTGCTGATTCTATGGGTTTTTCGGGTTCAATCACGTTGTAACTGCCCCAAAATTCCGGATCAGAAAAGCCGGAAGCCTCATCTCCGATAATTACCGTCGGGCGCAACTTGTTGCTTAATTTTTTGTCTTCTGAGGCTTTTTCCCAATTGGTAACGGCCATTTCCACTACCGTATAGTAATTGGAATTGAATAATTTTCTCTTCCAGTCAATTTTAAAATCCAATTCTATCCGACTGTAGTTATAGTACCATTTCCCATCTTTTTCAATATAATCCATTCGATAAGAAGCATTTGTCAAAAATACTTTCGCATTAAGGGGTTTTTTGCGTATCAGCAAAGAAGCAGATTTCTCTTTGTCGGTAAGATCAAGATGAAAAATGGCACTTCTCAAGGCAAGACTTTCAGCATCAATGTAAAGTTTTCCATAATATAACGGAATGTTGACGAATGGCCGTTGCTTAAAGTTAACAATATAAATAGGCTGATGATCGATGTAGGTAGTCCGATCAAAAGAAAATTCATAATTATCCAACATCCTTTCGGTAAAAAGATAGTCTGGATTTTTCATCACATCCATGTAAAGGGAATTATATGGGCCACCCATCAACTTAAAAACCAATGTATCGAGTTTTTTGTAGTCGGTTTGTTTCCTGCTTTTATACAATTCTGCCTGATCCTGCCGGAATGAAGCGTAAGGCTGTTTTAAAATGTCCACAATGGCCTCGGAAAGCGAAACATAGGAGTGATTTTTTTTGATGGTTTCCCTGTAAAATGCCGTCATCATCAACTCCTGATCGGGATAGTTTTTAAATCGTTTGTTCAGCATTTCCGCAACCAAATCTTCAGCATTTTTTGAAATTATGCTGACTTCAGGCAACGATACCATCATTGGTTCCAAAGCAATGCGGGATTTTTCCTGTTTTAGATCCGAAATTCTAACAATTTTGTTTTTGTATCCTATATAACTGACCGTTAGTGTTTTATCTTGAAATTCTTTTGGAATTTTCAAGGAAAACTCTCCTTCGGAATTGGAAACTGTAGTCATATTGCTTCCTTCTACGGAAAGAGTGGCAAATGGCAACACATCTCCGTTTTTAACATCTACAATTTTACCTGAAAATTCCACATAATCAGAATCGTTCTTCTGAAAATTTTTTTGAAAATTATTTTGCGATTGCAAGCAAACAGGGAGCGATAACAAAACTAAGCTCCATAATTTAAACGGGAAAGAATGGAAATTTTTTTTTGTTTTCATGGCGGCAAGTTATAAAGAGTAGAACCAGATAAATTGTTGAATCTATGTGAAAAATTCTTATAAACAAAGATAACACATTTAACATGAAATTGTGCTATATTTCACTTATAAATAACAATTTAGCCGGACAAAAGTTTGAAACACAAAATGCCGCAAAAAAAAATAAGAAAAATTGCGAAAAAAACCAAAAATTATCAGTGTGCTATCATTAACTTTATTGTTTTTCGCTGATTTCCATAATATACTACCAAAAGGTACGAACCATTTTGAAGTTCGGAAACATCCAATTTCCCATCTGAAGAGAAATTACCGATTTTCACACTTATTCCGCTGAGGTCGTAAATACGATAATATGAACTTTCGGGTTTGTTGAGGTTAACCGACACCGTAGTCGAGGCCGGATTGGGATAAACCGACAAAATTACATTCAGGTCATTATCGCCGGCCGTTCCGTTCCATACTTCGCCTTTTGACGAGCCCCAAATGTATTCTGCCAGTTCAGGATGGTCAATAAAAGGATTCCGATTCTGCTGAATTCGATAAACACCATCATTCCGGTTGATTTCCTTGTCGCTGACCGGATCATTTCTGCTCCACTCCAGCAACATTTTTATGGCCCATTGTTTGAATACGGGATAAGTATTTCTGTCCAGCATGCTCGAAGTTCCGGTTCCTCTCCAGTACGAATGATAATCTTCGTAACAGGTAACCATATACATGTAAGTTCGTGCAAAATCGCCTTTGTATTGGTCTGCTGGTTCAAACGCTACTCCTGTATAACCGGTATAAGTATTGTTTCCAACTTTTACCACTCCATTATCGAAACTGGCAGTACCAACAATTCCCAACGGATAATTAGATTTGGCCGTGTTGGCTTCGGCATCCGAAGGAGAAAGATTCACCAAATCGCCATTGGCATCGAATGTTGAATAATTCGAACTTGTTCCCCACCAGCTTCGCGGCATGCAGTGTTCACGATTCATGAGGCTGCTAATATAAGTGGGACGTTTGTTGTTGGAATACATGTCCCAGAAATAACCGTCCGGATGCCAGTCGGTTGCCTTAAAATAAGTGTACCACCAAACTGAAGTACTGGTGTCGTAATTCAGAATAACGTGTTGTCGAATGATATTGTGCAAGGCAGTTTTTAATTCAGCCCCCGTTTTTCCTTCAGCAGTCCGGTAATAACCTTCAGGTATTTCGGCCGAAAGAGTAAGGCTGAAAAACGTCAGAACAACTACTGAGATTTTTTTAATAAAGCAAAAAGAAAATTTCATGTACTAAGAAAAATTTATTTTATTAATTTTCGTGCAAAAGTAAAATCTTTATTTGAGATACGAACAATAAAAATCCCTCTGTGCGGAATTCTTATAGTCATTTCCGATCCTGACGAATGTTGATCAAACAGACATACGCCGGCAATATTAAAAAGTTGAACACGCTCATTGCCTTGCAAGTTCGACAATTTAATATCGCCATTGGATATGTAAATTTTATATTGGCTTGCGGGCTCATTTCTCAAACCTGAAGCAAGTCCGGTCTTCACTTCAACAATTTCGGAAAAATCCGATGTATATGGCTGTATGGTTGAACGAACACGATAAAAATAAACTGTATTGGGATTCAGCCCTTCCACTTTAAATTGACTGCCCGAAACCGGAAAATTTTTCAGAACAAATGTAGTATCCTGTCGCTTATAAGTTGCCTCCACATCGTCAAGTGCCAAGTTGCCTGATACTTTTTTGTAAACAAATCGAAAAGCATGTACATTATCCGATTCCTGAAAAGTGTACATCGGATAATTTTTTGAAGTATTTACCGATCCAATGCTGTCGATTTGAACATAATTACCGTCCTTTACTGCTTCGACAATAAGCGATGAACCGGTTGCTCCTGAAGGGAAACGATACATAAATTTCAGCTGCGAAACCCAGCCCGGATAAGTTTTCGTTTGCAACCATTCTCCATTATTTTTAAATGCCAATGCGTTGGGATTTTTACCGGAACTGGCAGCGGTAGTATAATTTCCGCTTGCTGTTCCACTCCACCCTTCAGGCAGAGGTTTCCCGTTGCTTCCAACATTGTCAAACGATTCGGTTTCAGGAGTGTCTTTGCCGGCCTGTATTTGAAAAACATCCAGCAGATAATCGGAAGTGTACAGACAATCTTCCCAACCGGCAACAAAACTGTTGGCTCGAATATCCGTTGCATTCATAATTACAGGCACTTCAAGTCTGGAAGTATGAATCTGCATGGTGTTCAAAGCTTTCTTTTCTTCATCGGGATATACTGCCGTTACGGAATAAGTATAAGTATTTTCGGGTAACAATTGCGATATGGTGAAATGATCCGTTTTTCCGGTCTCAAAATCTTTTAACAGATAGTTGGAGGACGGTTGAAAGGTCATTTGATGATTTCCAAGCATTTGAAAATCATCTATTCCGTAAGTATTCCATTCTATATCTCTGAATTGAGAACTTGGATGCGTAACCATCGATTTTCTTTCTAAAGTCAAGTCCTGACCCCAATATACATCAGCACCTGCATTGGCGATGCCTACAACATCAATAAAAATACCATTTCTCAACAAAGCAACGGCATCGTTTCCATTAAAACTGAGTAAAGAATCGGTCAACAAATTGGCTTTTGCTTTCAAATCGTTATTTGAACAGCTTTTGTGAACCAACACATAAGTTTTTCCGTTTTCCAGCATTCCATTCAATTTCAGTGTAGCTCCAAAATTTCCATCTCCATTGGATTGTTTTTGGAGACTGTAATTCGATAAATCGATACTTTTCCCGGTTCCATTGAACAATTCCAAAGCTTTGTTCCAGCTACTGCCTTCCACATAAGCGGAAATAATCAAATCGCCGGCTTGCTGATCGCCTTGATACAGATTCAGTTTGTAGTTGTCGGCATCGGGGTCGAAAATCCATCGTAATGTTCCTCCCGTAGGTGTGATATTTTGCGGTTCTAAGGCAAGAAAATCAGTCGAAGCCAAACCTTGCAATGGGATACGCAAAGAATCTTTCCAACCATCGGAAGTCAGCAAAAGCGTATCTCTGTTCCAGCCTGAAACCACAGGACGAAAAGTGATAATTATTTCACTGCCATTGATAACTTCTTCTTTCGTCAACGAAGCTTTGGAAATTTTAAAGGATTTACTTTTGCTCTTAAGTCTGATATTCAAATTGTTTTGTAAATTCAATCCTGCAACAGTTAAATGCTGTTGAATGGAATCGGTTTGCAATATTACGCCGAAATCCATTTGATAACCGCGTTTAGGATAAATCAGAAACGGCTCAGTTTCTTCAGGAAAAGGAAAAAACTTTGTAGTATCGGCACCCCAAATATATTCTGCCAAATCGGGATAATCAATAAAAGGATTGCGATTCCCCTGAATGTTGTAAACAACTTCAATACGATCGCGTTCTTTTTGACTGACAGGGTCTTCTCTATTCCATTTCAGCAATAAATCGATAGCCCATTTTTTCCACACCGGATAAGTGTTGTTATTCATCATGGGCGAATTCCACAAGGTAGCAAAATTTTCGTAAACAGTTGACACGTACAGATAAGAACGCGCAAAATCGCCTTTATATTCATCGGCAGGCTCAAAGCAATTGTCGGTATAAATTCCTCCAAAACCATTTTTCCCAATCTTGCTTACTCCATTATCGAAATTTGGCGTGCCGGTAACTTCCCCAAGCGGAAGATTGTTTTTGGTGGAATTGGTAACTCCATCGGCCGGATACAAATGAAACAAATCCTTGTATGCATTATTTTCGTGTCCGCCCCACCAACTTTTTGGCAATGAGTGCTCAATATGCATGCCTGCGACGGAAGTAAAATCCTTGAAGTAGCGTATTTCCGAAGAATACATATCTTTTACCGAACCATCCGGGTTTTGATCGGCATAATAAAACCCTTCCCATGTATATCCTTTCCCACTGCCATAATTGAGGACACGCAATGGAGATGCAATTTGAGAAAGAGCTGATTTTAATTCTGCCTTCTTTTTGTTGTGGGCTAAATAATAATAACCAGCCGGCACTTCCGAAAATGCAATCTGACAGTTTAGCCAAACAATTAAAATTAAAAAAAGCGTGCTGAAAAATTTTTTCATTTTTTCGTTCAAATTAAATGCGAGACGTTTTTAAGATCATCCTTATTTATCATCACTATTTTGTAAAATATAAAAGTTGCTGCCGTTACCTGCTGACCATAAATTTCTGAATGGTTTTTTTCCCATCTTTCTCTAGTTGCAGCAAATACATTCCGTTATTTAGTTGAGATACAGATATAGAAGAATTTCCATCAATCAAGGTTTTCATTAATTCCTGCCCCTGAATATTGAAAATAGTACACATTAATTCGTTTTCGTCAGTCTTGATATTCAGAAAATCTTGAGCCGGCACAGGACTTATGGAAAAATCTATTTTCAGATTTTCAATTCCTGAAGAAAGCGACCAAGGTTCACCAACTTTCGTGCCCCAAATATATTCTGCCAACTCCGGATGATCAATAAAAGGATTCCTGTTTTTTTGATAAACTTCTACGGCATTGTTTCTGTCGGTTTCCTTTTTTGAAACCGGATCCTGCCGGTGCCATTTCAAAAACAACGCTTTCGCCCAATCCGAGAGCGCCGGATAAGTTGTTTTATTAAATGAATCTCCATCAATGGTAGTCATAATGTTCTGATAACGTGTGGCGAAATAGAAATAAGTACGTGCAAAATCGCCTTTATATTCATCGTCAGGTTCAAAAACTGTTCCCGAATATCCTGTAAAAGTGGAATTTCCCAATCTTCCTCTTCCGCCGGAAAGGGTAGTTCCACCGCTACATTCGCCAAAAGGGAAATTGCTTCGCTGCCCATTCACTTTCCCATCGGTGGGATAAACATGAAAAGCATCGCTTACCATAGGCGATTGAGAATTAAACCAGCTTTGCGGTATGGAATGTTCGCGGTTGTAACAATCGCACACTTTGCTATAATTTCCACATTTTTTTTGTCCGGGCACCCAAGGGCAGTCCGAATACATGTCCCAAAGATAACCTTCAGGAGTAACATCGCTGGTTTCGTAAATGGTATAGAGATAATCATAACTTTTGCTTACAAAACCTGATGAAATAATGGAATAAAGAGTGGTTTTGAGTTCAGCACCGCTTTTCCCTACGGCCTGATTGTAATAACCTTGCTTGGGTTGAGAAAAAGCTACTGTCAGATTCAAAAAAAGCAGCAACAATGGGAGAAAGTTCTTTTTCATGATAAATTAATTCAATAAATAAATGAGTAAATTAGTTTTTTATGCAATAAACGAATAAAAATGTTTAAAAAATGAATATTTATAAAATTCCCTAAAAATTTAGGGCTTCAAAGATAGAACATTATTTTTAAATGGCAAGTTAAATTAACCAACAAGAAAGTTAAATACGTGGTCAATTATTTTATGATAGAATCAATGGAAAGAGAAAAAATGAAAAGACAATTCATTTCATTCAAATGGAGGGAAAAATTTTCTAGTCCGGAAGGTTGTATTTAGCAATAGAACTAAACCGAAAAATAGATAAAATTAATGGAAGGCAATTTTTCCTTATTTCACAAAATTGCAACAATCATGAAACTTCATGAAATAAGGAAAAATCTATAAATCACAGTTTTTAAAATAAGTTTTTATTCAAAAAACGCTACAGAATGAAAAATTTAAATACTATAATTCAAATAGAGAAATAGCCGCTCCTCCACTCTGGGCAAGATATAAATCGATTTTTGTGTTTGAATCGACAATTTTATTGGAAATTTCTATCGAATTAGGATCATTTAACCAATTGGAAGCGGCAGTATCACTGTAAATTGTCATTTTGTATTTTTTCCCTTTTGTCAAAAAATCAAGTTTTACATTTAATTTTCTTGAATTTTCATCCGTAATGGCACCTATGAACCAATTGTTTGAGTTTTTATCCTTTCGGGCAGTTACAACATAATCGCCTATTTTCCCATCAAGAATGACAGTTTTTGACCAATCAACCGGGACATCTTCAATAAATTGAAAAGCAGGGTTGTTTTCATAATTTTCGGGCAAATCGGAAGCCATTTGTAATGGGCTGTATATTACAACATATAAAGCCAATTGTTTAGCCAATGTAGTTTGAACTCGTGTTTTCGGATAAGCGGTATTGGTAAAATTAAAAGTACCAAAAGTAAAATCCATTGGACCTGCCAATCCTCTTGTAAAAGGCACTATGCAAGTATGTTCAGGAGGATTGCCTCCATCTTGCGACCATGCATCATATTCCTGTCCTCTAACCCCTTCCTGGGACATTAGGTTCGGATAGGTTCGCTGCAAGCCCGTAGGCATTACCGGTTCGTGATTATCTATAATAATACCATACCGTGCAGCGGTTTCAATAACTTTCCGATAATGTCTAACACCATATTGACTGTCGTGCCGTTCCCTTTTGTCTAAAAGCGGATTGACATATCCTGTTTTTACATACTTTATTCCTAACTTGTGGTACAGACTAAATGCACTATCCAACTGATTTTCATAATTAATGGTTGCACCTCCGGTTTCGTTGTGTCCAATCAGTTCTACACCTTTATTTTTTGCATAATGCGTCAATTCAACCATATCAAAATCGGGATAAGCCTTAGTAAAACTGAATTTATCGCCATCCTTCACCCAATCGCCATCCCAGCCATAATTCCAACCTTCTACCAAAACCCCTCCAATATGATGATTTGCAGCAAAATCGATATATTTTTTTGTATTTTCTGTGGTTGCTCCATGTTTCGGACCTTGAGACCAAGTATATTTCTCCATGTGCATCCCCCACCAAATCCCGATATATTTGGAAGGTTTAAGCCAAGAGGTATCATTTATCTTGCAAGGTTCATTAAGATTAAGCATTAATCTTGAATTATAAAGTTGATTCAAATTATCGGCAAGAACAATCGTACGCCAAGGAGATACAAAGGGAGTTTTAGCATATACTTTAACGCGTGTCGACCATGGAGTTAAATCCACTTTAAGCGTTGTTGAACCTTTTACAGGAAAAAGATTCATTTTCGCATAATCGGTTAAGTCTGCTTCATGCAGAAGCAAAAACTTTCCCTTTTTCATTTCTATGGTTACGGGAGTTGTTACGGTATCCAATTCGCATATTGACGCTTTTCTCCAAAGATTTTCATAATAAACACCCTTGTAGGCGGGAATTGTCCAAGCAGAATCGTTGGTAGCAAGAGCAAACTCAGTTAATTCATCCGAAATGGTAAAATTTGAAAGATTACTTTGTTCTGGAAATTCATATCGAAAGCCAATTCCATCATCAAAAGCTCGAAAAACAATGTTTAATTGCCTTTTTTTACCTGACTTTTCCTGCAAACTAATTCTCAACTCATTGTAATGATTTCTGACATTTATTTCTTCTCCCCATGGTTGATTCCAGGTTTCATCAAATGTCGATTTTGTTGTCTTTATTACCTCAAATCCGGAGCAAAGAGAATCATTCCCATTAATCAAAAAACCCAAACGGGAATAATTTATGATTTTTTTACCATTCTTTTGAACAGAATACCGGAAACTTTCATCAGTCAAAATAAAATTCACGACTGTCTTTCCATTGGGAGAAATTACAAAATAGCTTTTATTTGTTGCCTGGATATTCCATTGAATCGTTAAAAGGAATAGACCCAAGAATATTAAATATTTGTTTCTCATTTTTCTTTTATCTTACACCCGGATACCCAGACGATTGTTGAATATTTTCGTTTCTCTCCAATTCAATTTGCGGAATAGGCTGAACATACGACTCATCACCTTTCCAAGTAATAGGTCCATGTCTTGTCTGTTTATAAAAAGCAGCTTCTGCAGGGCCAATCTTCCATCTCCTCACATCCCACCACCATTGGCCTTCGGCAAATAATTCTGCCCAACGCTCATATTTCAGCACATCATGCGCCAAAAGATCATTGTCGTCGGCTGTTTTAGTCCTATCGGTCAAAGTTTTATAATCGTAGGGACAAGGCGCGTCGGGAGAATATCCATAAGCTCTGCGATGCACTTTATTGATAAATTCGAGCGCCATTGTTGGGTCATCATTTTTTATAAGTTCCGCATAAAGTAAATAAATATCAGCCAGTCGAATAATCGGATAATTGGCATCACTGCTTTGGTTTTTTCCATAAGGTTCTGGACCCATTTCAACACCACGAATGTTGGTAAATTTTCGATGTTGCCATGTCAGCAAGTCGGGACGATTATTTACTTCCGACGAACGGTCATAATAAGTAATTTTCCCCTTATCATTTATGTATTGATCAACATAAGGCTGTCCTGCAACTAATTGTAAACGTGGATCAACCAAATCCTTGTCGTTTTTCAAGTCCAAACTCTGTTGAAGATAAGTTGTATTGGCCAGCATGTAGGGATAATTATCTACCGAACGTGGCTGCGACGGTTTGAAATTTGGATTGAAAGTGCGTCTTGGAACCGTGTCACCACCAATTCCGTGAAAACCAAAACGTTTGATATTGGCGTCATGAATGAAATTGTTACCCCATTCACTGCTTTTTTTGGAAGTAACCACATCATGAAGTTGCGTAAGAGGGTCAACCTTTCCTTCCACAGTTGGTCTAAATCGAATATCCAAATCCATATACCATGGAGCAAAAACCATTGGCATGCCACTTCCTGTTGTATATCCAGCCCAAGGTCCATTTTGATTTCGATTGACAGTCATACATAATTCGTATAAAGATTCCGAATTAAACTCATTCGTTTCATTTCCATAAAACATATCTTTATATATATCGAAAGAAACAAGCGATTTACCACTGTTATGGATAATATCTTCCATCAATGTTTTGGCTTTAGTTTTATTTTCGGGGAAAATGTACAACGACTGCATGTAAACTTTTGCCAACAATCCTTTTGCTGCCCATTCAGAAGCTCGAAATTTATCGTTGTAACCATTTAACAGCGGGATAGCGGCTTCAAGGTCATTAATAACAAACGCCCAAGTATCAGCTGTTGTAGCACGCTTGCGTTTCATTCCTTCAATACCATTTTCAACCTTGTCGAAAATGGGGAATCCCCAACCTTTGGGATCAATTTCAAAAAACAATTGAGCATGCCAATAAGCCAGTGCTCTGTTGAAAAGAGCTTGTCCCCGCATATAATTCAGTTGAGCCTGTTCGCTTTGTGTAGAATATTTGTCACGGTAATTTTCAATTGCTTCCAATGCAGTGGTGGACAAATTGGCCCATCTACAAATATCACCATAAATTTGTGTTGTATAACGACTGTTGATATCCGTATAATTGTCCATGCTTGTGCCTCTTTCATCATACGAACCATACGTATCGGTTGTATGGTCGTACAAGTAAATGCCCATTGGGAACCAATAAAAGACATACATACCTATGGAATAGGGACCTGCATAGGAAGATGTAAGTACCAAATCCACTTGATTCAACGTTGCCGGAAAATTATCAAGAGATAACGTTTGTTTGTTGGAAATATCAAAAAAATCTGAACATCCGGATAAACTCATTATCAAGACACCAGCGATTGAGTTTCTTATTGTATTTTTCATAATTCTAACTTCAAAATTTTAGATCTGAATCAAAAATTTAAATCAATACCAAAAGATACCAAACGAGACGGTAAATAACGATTTTGGTGATCTACACCCCGCATTAGCACACCTCCTCCTATTTCAGGATCAATTCCTGAATATTTGGTTAGGGTAAATAAGTTTTGAGCCGTTAAAAACAGACGCAATTTCTCTATGGAAATTTTATTCGATATTGTTTTTGGTAACGAATAACCTATAGAAAGGTTTTTAAATTTCAGATAATCACCTTTTTCGACCATATAGGAAGAAACTGTAGAATAATTTTTATTGGCAGCGCCATCTGCTATGAATGAGCCATTTGCATCAATAAATCCTACTCTGGGAAAATTTGTAACGGTGGTATTTCCAACTCCGAAACATGATGTTTTAAAGATATCCGCTGTAGTGTTGTCAGAACTGAACATTTGCGTGTATGGCTTCACCAAATTCATAATATCAAAGCCCAATGCTCCCTGAAATACAGCACTTAAGTCAAAATCCTTATATTCAATGTTTATATTAAAACCGTAATTCATTTTTGGCCACGGGTTTCCGATAAATTTGCGGGATAAAGGAGTAACTCTTCCTTGCCCGTTATCATCAAAAATCAAATCGCCTACTCCGGTCTGTTCTTTTTGGTAATAAATACCAATCACATTTTTATGACTTGCATCCGTATAAGGTTGACCTGTTGCAGGATCAAAACCATAAGGATGATTCGGATTGGCTTCTTTCCATGCTTCCAACGCTTTTTGGTTGTACGCATCCACTTGTGCCTGATTTTGGAAAATTCCGATTACTTGGTAGCCGTAAAACATTCCCATTGGGGAACCATCTTGTGTTCGGGATACCAGATTCCATTGATTATCCAAGCCGGCATCGATCGGATTTGCTCCGGGTTTTGGCCCGACTTGTTTTACCAAATTAGAATTAAAAGAAGTATTTGCACTGATTGTATATTTGAAATTTTGTATTTTATCGCTCCAACTAATGGTAATTTCGTGCCCCTGATTCTGCACTATGCCTGCATTTAAATAGATGGGAAGAGTGTTTGCAGGATCATCGCTGCTGAAATAATAACTCAAACCTCCCGACATGGGTAAAGAGCCTCTGTAAAGCATATTTTTTGTCAGCCTGTTATAATAATCATACGTAATGCTTAAACGATTCCTTAAAAAAGCCAAATCAATTCCGATATCAGTTTGATTAATTTGTTCCCATTTTAAATCTTCGTTTCCAACAATTGCCATCCAATAACCAGCCTGTTGAGTAGAAGTACCATCAAACGAATGACTTATGCCGGTGCCTGACCATGTAGAAGTATACATAAATTGAGGAACACTCATGTCATTTCCCAAAATTCCCCAGCTGCCACGAATTTTTGCATTGTCGAGCCAATTTTCTGTAAAAGGTTTTATAAAATTTTCTTCGCTCAACCTCCAACCAACATTAACAGATGGAAAATATCCCCAGCGATTTTTCTTCACGAAACGATCGGATGCATCCGCTCTAAAATTTGCTGTCAAAAGATATTTACTCTGATAGGAATAATTCAGACGTCCAAAAAACGAAGCTCGTCTTTCCACAGGAATGTTATCTGAAGCATCTTTTGTAGGTCCTGCAGATGCCAGCGAAATGGACTCGGCTACAGGAATTGAAAAATCGTAGGAAGTAACCGTTATATTGTATCCATCCAGTTTCCATAATTCAGTTCCACCCATAACTTTAAAATTATGATTACCAATTTTTGTATCATAAGTCAGGACAGAATTAAACATAAGATTTTGTGAAGTGCCGGCATAGGAATTCATTTGCTGTGGACTAACCTCCACAGGTCCAAAATTTCGATATTCAGTAAAAGTGTTTTTTGAAAAGCCATAAAATTGTCCCGCTCCAGTTGTTTTCCAATCCAAACCCTTAATAAAATTAATGTTTATATATGCTTGAGCGTTTAGGTTGTAATTATTGTCATTGAAAACATGAAAGGCATTTTCCAAACCTGCAAAATTAGGTCCACTACCTACCGAAGCAGGAGTTTTGGCAAAATCTCCGTTTTCATCATAAACAGCAGCTACCGGAACCGTTCTAAATGGAATGGTGTGATTGTAGATGGAAGAACTTGTGGCAGGATTGGTCTTGTTAGAAGTTCCATAAATAGACTCTCCAATAGAAATATGATTATTGTATTTATAATCCAAATTATTTCGAAATGAAAATCGATCAGCTCTTGTATCCAAATAAACACCTTTTTCGCCCAAATAACTGCCGGAGAGAAAAATACTGGTTTTTTCGGTAGCCGATGATAATGATACATTGTATTCTTGTTCTAAGCCGGTACCAAACATAACTTTCATCCAGTCGGTATTTGGTAAATCATCGATGCTGGTTGCTCCAAGCAAACTTAGTGTATTGGAATTGCCAAAAGCATCGCGCGCCCTAATCCAGTCCGCAGTATTTAATAGCTTTATGTCAGTAGTGATATTGCGGACTCCGTACCTTGCTACTAAATTAATTTTAGCTTTTTCATCTTTTTTCCCATGTTTTGTCGTAATTAAAATGACACCTCCGGCAGCACGAGAACCGTAAATGGCTGCAGAACCTGCATCCTTTAAAATTTCTATGCTTTCAACATCACGCATATTAAAGTTAAAACCGGCATCCTGTACCACACCATCCACAACAAATAATGGATTCATTCCATTTAGAGACCCTGCTCCACGAATGAAAATATCAGCCGAACTTCCGGGAGTTCCTTCTCCTTTGGTAACCGTTACTCCTGCAGCCATCCCCGATAAGGATTCCGCTAAACTTTTTGTGGAAAAATCTTTTACATCAGCTGCTTTGACGGATGAAATTGAACCTGTTAAATCAGAACGTTTCTGCGTTCCATACCCAACAACCAAAACTTCATCCAACGATTTTGTATCTTCTTCTAAAACAATATTGTAAAATGTTTTGGCGCGGGAAATTTTTTCAGTAAAAGGTTTGTATCCGATGTAGGTAACTTTCAATATACTTTCGGAGGGAGCTGATAGCATAAAATTACCATTTATATCGCTGACCACTCCTATGTTCGTTCCTTCAACTGTTACCGAAGCACCGATAATTGCTTCATTTTTTGTATCATGTACCGACCCTTTTATATTCAGCGTTTCCTGAGAGAAAACCTTGAATCCAAAGAAACTACAAAAAAAAACAGTTGTTAAAAAAATGAATAGCCACTTCTTCATGATATTATAAATAAAGTTAATGTACTGATTGTGAATGGAAAAGAAAAAGCGAAGGTAATTCCTCGCTTTTTCTGTAAATTACAAAAAAATTATTTTACAGTTTTCAATATTTTTTTTGTAGTAAAACTTCCGTCAATTTTAATGGCTTTTTCGATAAATAATCCTTCTTCAGGTTCTTTCACTAATTTGGCACCCTGCAAATTATAGTATTCATAACTTGAAACAGGAAGATCAGAACTAATAACATTTTTGACACCGGTCGAAACAGCACATGCCGGAGCATAGCCTTTTACAGGATAACTTGTTCCAAATAATTCGTTTCCATAATCATCATTATAAAATTCTGCACTTGTTTTCGTTCCGGTATAAGGAAGTGTAATGAAAGTTGCACCCGATTCAGTGCCGGGATCTACGGTCGAACCAGCTGAAATGGAAGATGGCCACATCCACCAACCGGCACCCGGGTTGTCAGAAGTGTACTCAAATCCAAATAATTGTCCGTACACATAAGTTTGAGCTCCTTGTTCTGTAGCTTTTGCAACATCCAGATTGGTAGCTAATTGCAGGATATTCCATGTGGCGCCATAAACATTTCCTTTGATTTGTTTCAAACGATGGCTGTCCCCATTGACATCTCCAAAGCCTGTCCATTTATTAAAAGCAAGACTTCGAGTTGCACCGGCAGCTGTTGGAGTTTCTTTCAACCATTCTTCCCACGGCGTTCCTGTTACATCCACAGCGAAAGTAAAAGTTTCGTCAACTTCAAAATCGTTAGCAGCAGCAAAAGTCTCGTTGGCACAGTCCCATTTTACAATGTAAAAACCATTGGCATCTTTCGGATTGTTCACTGTTTGTTGTGCAGATACACAAAATACTGAAGCAATAACAGCCATTGCAAAAAAAGTAAATTTCTTCATGGTCATAAAAATTAATTTGTTTAACAATTTTGTTTAGAAATTCAAAGACTTTGCAAATATATAGTATGATTAAACAAAACAAACCACTTCATAATTAAAATATCGAATGTGAATTTTATATTTATTTAATAGTCAAATAATTATGAATTTATTTTGAACGAAAAATATAGAAATATTATTGTAATCTGCTGCTTGTTTTGTTCGATAAATCATAATGTTAATCTATTTGAAATTTCGCTAATCAAAAATAATTAATACATTTGCTCACTCAACTCCAAACTTAATTAAAAATCATGAAAAAGCGTCAGCTATTTTTATTGTACGGTTTATTTATACTTAACAATGCAGCATTTTCTCAAAGCGTAATTTTTCCTGAAGATGATAAAGGAAGAGGTTTTACGGAAAGACCTTATTTAAGATACGAAGCCGAACCCGGGAAATGTGAAACGAACGGAACAATACTAAATTCTACTTATGATCAAAGATATTTGCAAAGCGAAGCTTCCAACCAAATAGCGGTAATTTTGATTTCGAAAGATGATTATATTCAATGGACAAACGTAGCTCCCGCAGACGGGTTAACCATACGGTTTTCTCTACCCGATAGTAGTGACGGAAACGGCATTCGGGGAACTTTCGCATTGTATGTAAACGACCGTTTCGTTCAGAGTATTTCTGTAAATTCCTATTGGGCATGGCAATATATACTTAAAACAGGCTCAAAATATCCTGACAATACTCCTGACGCAACTACCAAATTTCCTCGTATGCGTTTTGATGAAAGTCATATAAAGCTGAATGAAAAAATTCCGGCAAATGCTACTTTTCGTTTAGTAAAAGCCGATGATAACGACATTGCCTATACTATTGATTTTGTGGAATTGGAAGAAGTTCCCGAACCGGTCAGTTATAATTCAATTACGGATGACAATAAAGTAATGTATTCTGAAGATCAGGGAACTCTTTATTCGTATATTGCAGCAAACAAGGGAAAAACCATCTATATTCCTGCCGGCGTTTACAACGTGGATAAGAGAATTACCATTTCCTCGGGAGACAACACAAAAATAATTGGTGCCGGAATGTGGTACACTGAAATTTATTTCACTGCTTCTTCTGACGAAAAAAGCACTTACAACCAAAGAGGAATAGAAGCTTACGGAAACAACATGTTGTTACAGGGTATTTATCTCAATACTGTAAATAACAAACGATATTACCAAAACAATGATTCTTATCAGGTTGGAAAAGGATTGATGGGTAGCTTTGGTTCTAATTCGCTCATTAAGGATGTATGGATTGAACATTTCGAGTGTGGAGGTTGGATAGAAAATGCAAATTCACTCACCATACAAAATTGTAGATTCAGAAATAATTATGCAGACGGAATAAACTTATCCTATGCTTGCAAAAATTCAATAGTGGAACAGTGCAGTTTCAGAAACAATGGTGATGATGATATGGCTTCTTGGTCGCGCTCCAACGGATTGTGTGAAAACAATACTTTTAGATATTGTACAGCTGAAAATAATTGGAGAGCTTCCAGTCTTGGATTTTTTGGCGGAAAACAAAATAAAGCCTATAATTGTGTAATTATCGACCCGATGGAAGCCGGTTTTCGTGCTACCTGCGATTTTCCCGGTATGCCTTTCAGTAATGATGGATACACAGAATTTCACGATATATCGGTTTACAGGGGCGGTGTTGCAAGTGGTTCTGTCGGTATAAGTGGTGACCTTTGGGGAAATCAGCAGGGCGCCTTGCATTTATCGAGTAATGCAAATTACGATCTTCAAAATATATCTATCTACAACATAGATCTTTATAATTCAAAAAATGATGCGGTTTTTTTAGGCAGCAGTTCAAAAAGTATCTTAAATCTTGTGCTTAAAAATATACATATTTATGGTACAGGGCGTTATGGACTTTATTTCAGTGGAACCAAAGGAAATGCAACTTATTGCAATATTCAGTATGAAAATATTGGCGCTTCTTCAAACCAGAATGCTATTCCTTCCGCTTTTTCTTTCACAGAAAGTTGTGAATCGGGGTTTCAAGAACCTTTGGGAAATACTTTAAAAGCATTCTTCTCCGAGAATGTTTTACAAATAACTGGAGTTGAAAACACAAATGTATCCATATTCAATCTTCTTGGAGAAAAGGTATTCAATTCATTTTGTGCTTCTCCAAAAATCAACATATCGGGGCTTTATCCGGGTATTTACATGGTAAGATGGGACAATTACAACTATACGCAAAAAGTATTTGTTCCTAATACGATTTAATTTCTAATACCTTTTGCTTGAATTCTTTTGATGAATAAAGGGTCTTGTTCTTCACTTTTGTTTTGTAGGCATAGATGGTATTTACGGAATAATCAAGGAAATGTGCAATTTTTTCGTTATCGTCAATTCCCAAACGAATTAAGGCATAAATTCTCATTTCCGGATTCAACAGTTCTCCTTTTTGGAGATGAATTTGTTCTTCTGGCTTCAGTAACTTATTAAATTCTTCAACAAAATTGGGAAATAAATTCAAGAATATTTTATCAAACCTTTCAAACAAAGCTTCTCTTTCCTTTTCCAGATTTATTTGCTTGGGAAAATTTTTCAGGTCTTCGTACTGTTTTGTTATGACTTTTTTATTCACCCAACGCTGAAAACTTCCAAGTTTTTCGATATACTCGGCATTCTGATTGAAAAAATAACCAATATATTCACTTTTGATTCTGTTCGCTTCCATCAGTTTTTCATTAGCAGATTGAATTTTCAACTTGGCTGCATCTAAACGCTTAAGCGACTTCCAAATAATTACCAAAGCCACAACCAGCAAAATTAGCAATACAGAAATAAAAATGATAAACATTATCACCCGGTCTCTTTGTTTCTCGATAATATTTATGCGTTCTCCTTCTATTATGGGAAGAATACTGCCAATTTCCAACTGTCGATGACGAGCATTGTAAAACGTTGCATCATTCAATGCCTGGCGAATATAATTAACTGCGGTTGTAACATCTCCATCTTCATATAACAATTGAGCCAAGTTTCTTAATGCCACAGTTTCTTTGGTAGAAGATTCCACATCGGCAATAGCTGCCCTCATCAAATATTCCTTCGCTTCATTTTTTTTACCCTGAAGGCTCAACACATAGGCAATGCTTGAAGTCGAAATGGCCAAATCATGTTTTGAATAACCCTTGCAATCAATCATTTTAAGAAATCCTTCAATTGCGCCTTCATAATCATCTGATTTCATTTTCTTAAGCCCCAAAGTCATCCAATAACGATAGGTATTGGGTGGAAGAAGTTGCAAAGCCGAATCAATAATGCAATTCCCAATTTTCTTGTATTGCTGGCTTAATTCAGGCATGTTGTCATAATCGGCCAAATCGTAATAAAGACGTGATTTGCACAGATAATACTCTATTTTTTCTCGATCACAATTATCAATGTTCAACGACGACAAAATATCAAAAGCTTCTTTAAAAAGCCCTGACGACAGATAACAAAATCCCAGCTTTATTTTTGATGAAATTATTTTTTCGCTATTGCCTGATTCGTTGGAAATATCTATAAGTTTTTTAACATAAACATGCGCCGAATCATATATATAGGAGCGATATTCTTCATACAAATTGCAATACAATGAATATAATTCGTTACTGTCATTAGTGTTAAGTGCTATTATTTTTTTAATCTCTTCGATCCGTTTTTCCTTTTGCTGGTCATATTTACTCTGCAAAGAAATATAGTGATTCACGGAATCAATATTCACATTTTCTCCAAATATGTTTATTGAAAAAAAGAGAAAAAAAGTAAATAATATTGGGTAAGAATTTTTCAAGGTAAATTAAAATATTCAGAAATTAATTTACACAAATGTAGCAAAGATTGTTTAAATCCTATTTATCAAAATAAAGAGTTAAGACTTTTTAATTTAATTTTTAAGCGTAGGTTAAAAAACATTATTATAAAATACACTTTCGTCGATTTCAATACATTTGAAATTCTCTCGAAACATATCTTGTCCTTAATTTTTTTATAGCATAAGTAATCCTTTGATCCGTATTAAAGACAAAAGAACATCGTTGAATAAAAAAGATTTTTCAATTTTGGCGGGATTGATTACATTTGTCTTTGTTTTTTCTAATTGAAAAGAGAACCTGTTTTGGCTGCTCAATACCGATTTCAATATCGAAAATAAGCTTTCAATCACAACAAAAATGAATACTTTTTTTCCACAAAGAAAAATTTCCGACCCGGAACTGGGTGATATTTATTTCAACAGAAGTCAACGGGCCAAGCACATAAACATTCAAATTTTAGAAGATAAATTGAAAGTTACCCTGCCCATGCAGGCAAGCGAAAAGGATGCAATGAGATTTATCGACTCGGTTCGTGAAAAAATTCTAAAAAAACAGGCACAAGTAAAGGAAAAGAAACGCAAAAACAAACAAATTATTGATGAACAATCACCTTTCAGGGCGCTGACTTTTGTTACTGATATCAAACCCACGCATCGAGAAGATATCTATTGTTGTCTGAAAAATCAGGTTCTCTCCATTGAAATTCCTTCGGAAGTTGATTGCAGGGAAGAACAAATGCAAAATTATTTGCGCAGGATTATTGCTCATTATCTCAGGATAGAAGCGAAAAGAGTTTTACCCCAACGCACCAGAATGTTGGCTGACAAATTCGGTTTCAAATTCTCCACAGTTAAGATACAATCAAGTCGTACCCGCTGGGGAAGTTGCTCCGCTAAGGGAAACATAAATTTGTCTCTTTATCTGATGGCTTTACCGGCGCACTTAATCGACTATGTTATTTTACATGAACTTTGTCATACCAGGGAACTTAATCACAGTACGGACTTTTGGCGTTGGTTGAATCGCGTTACCGACAACCAAAGCGACAGATTGAAAGAAGAATTGAAAAATTTCAACTTCAATTGGGACTAGGCACTAACGTTTTCAACCGAAATTTGTTTTATCAATAATTAAATCGTGAATATGAACTGGAAGCAATTGATTACCACCAAAAGACTCGGGATGGAAGCCTATCATGAAAAGCGTCAGGATAACCGCAGCGAATTTCAGCGCGATTACGACCGATTGATTTTTTCTCCTCCATTTCGTCGTTTACAGAACAAAACACAGGTTTTTCCACTTCCCGGAAGCGTGTTCGTTCATAATCGGCTTACGCACAGCTTGGAAGTTTCCAGTGTAGGGCGCTCGCTGGGGATCAATGTGGCACGCCAAATAAAAGAGAAAAATAATTTACCCGATGCTTTTATTGATGAAGTCGGTACCATTGTTTCGGCAGCTTGTCTGGCTCACGACATGGGAAATCCGCCTTTCGGACATTCCGGCGAAAAAGCCATAGCAACATATTTTTCGGAAGGAGAAGGACAAATTTTGCAGGAGAAAATGTTGCCCGAAGAATGGTCGGACTTGATAAGTTTTGAAGGCAATGCCAACACTTTCCGCGTGCTTACCCATCAATTCAGAGGCAGACGTCCGGGTGGTTTCGTTCTCACATACAGCACACTGGCTTCCATAGTAAAATATCCCTATGCTTCTGTTTTTTCGGATC
>Ga0208695_1000782_pt1 | contig 31199 bp, 23 predicted proteins | sample AD_UKC111_MetaG_FD_184449 | JGI IMG/M metagenome (GOLD analysis project Ga0208695, IMG submission 184449) | Active sludge microbial communities of municipal wastewater-treating anaerobic digesters from Hong Kong - AD_UKC111_MetaG (SPAdes)... | ecosystem: Engineered > Bioreactor > Anaerobic >...
AAAGAGTACTAGTTTTTTTACTAAATCGACAAGGTGTCCGGATGTGCCGTTACTCTGTCCGGATAATTCCGTTATGCTGTCCGGATGTTCCCGGAATCAGTGTCCGGATGTGGCCGAAATATGCAATATAATTATATTACATAGAATAAAATTACTTTTATTATTAGTTCTTCAACTAATATTTTAGGGGTGTATTTAAGAATGAAGAATTTATTTAAAAGAGCACTTTCTATTTTGACAACCGTTACAATGTTATGTTCCTTTATTTTAACAATGCCCGGTTCCGTAATTGCTGCCGTTTCCTTGCCTGTAGACGTTGAAGCGGAAGCTTGTACTTTAAGCAATGGTGCTGTAGTTGCTACCAATGTCTATGGAACAGAATATCCTGGGTATTCAGGTGACGGATTTGTATGGGTTACCAATGCAGGTACAATAACACTTGAAGTAAATATTCCCAAGGATGCTATGTATGAGCTTAAAACAAGATGTTGGATGTACCTGGGAAAAGAAAACGAAACCCGTCTTCAGAATGTAACTGTAAACGGTGTTTCATATAGCGATTTCTATATTCCAAATAAAAACGGCTGGATCGATTATAGCTTCGGATTCTTCTTTCTTAAAGCAGGCACGGCAAAAATAGAGATAGGTACTTCAGGAAGCTGGGGCTTCATACTTTATGATAAGGTGAAGTTTGACTATGCAGATATGCCTGATCTTAAAATTGACCCGGTTACCTGTGATGCTAAAGCAACTTCTGAAACAAAGGCATTGATGCAATATCTCACCAGTGTCTATGGCAATAAGGTTATCTCCGGCCAGCAGGAAATTTACGGTGGCGGAAATAACGGCAATATGGAACTTGAATTTGAATATATTTATGATAAGACAGGTAAATACCCTGCAATAAGAGGCTTTGACTTTATGAACTATAACCCTCTGTATGGTTGGGAAGACGGAACTACAAATCGTATCATTAATTGGGTGAAAGAGAAAGGCGGTATTGCAACAGCATGCTGGCATATCAATATACCGTCTGATTTTGCAAACTATAAAATCGGTGATAAATTGGAATGGACAAGTTGTACATATAAACCTGTAAGCAGCTTTAAAACAGCTAACTGTCTTGATGAAACAACAAAGGAACATGCATACCTGATGCTTGCAATTGACGACCTTGCAAAGCAGCTCCTGATCCTTCAGGATGCTAAAGTCCCTGTGCTTTTCCGTCCTTTTCATGAAGCTGAAGGCAACAATAACATCGATGGATCGGGTGCATGGTTTTGGTGGGGTTCAGGTGGTGCAAAAGTATTCAAGCAGCTCTGGAAGCTTCTTTATACAACACTAACCGAAAAATATGGTATTCATAACTTAATATGGGAGGCAAATCTATATTTAAATGCAAATTCCTATGAATGGTATCCCGGAGATGACTGTGTAGATATTGTTGCATATGATAAGTATGAAGGATCACCATATACTTGGAAGACAAGTGCAGCAACATCAGCATTTCTTAAGCTTGTAAATTATACAAACGATAAGAAGATGGTCGCTTTAACTGAAAATGATGTTATTCCGGACATTCAGAACATAGTTAATGAAGGTGCCTGGTGGTTGTATTTTTGCCCATGGTACGGTGAATTTCTCACCGGCCCGAGATATAATGATCCTGTACTCCTAAATACCATATACAACAGTCAATACGTAATTACACTTGATGAACTGCCGGCTGACTTATATAAATTTAACCCAAACGTTACACCAATACCTCAATATACACCAACACCAACATCCGTCAACAATATTGACATAAACCGTGATGGTGCTATAAACATGGCAGATGTCATCCTTTTGGCAAAAGCATTTAACTCAGTACGTGGTGATTCAAGATATAAGGATGAATACGACCTCAATAAAGATGGAGCTATTAATATGTCCGATGTAATAATAATTGCATCTAAATTCAATACCGTCGTATAATGTCTGCTTTTACGGGGTCTTAATATTTTAAGGGGTCTTAATATAGGAATATTGGCTAAATAATAGAAACCTCTATAATATCATCCTCATTTCCTTTATCAAGCATGAATTTACCTTTACTGTCACCACATTTTGCTTCATACTCGCCAAGAAATCCTTCTACAATTACCGACCCCGAATCATCAGTAGCTGTGTGTATCGGATTAGTCCACCACTCGCTTTTAATAAGTTTATGCAATGCATTGTATATAGGCTTTATTCTGTTATCCTGTGTAATAAAGCCTACCGGTGCACCTAGCCATTGTCCGTCTACAAAATCCCACCATGTTATTGACTCTACTAAAGGATGCTTAAAAAGGGTCTTATAATGCATTACCGCTTCTTCAGCTTGACGTTCTTCTCCTTCCGGTGTGGATTCCCAACGGTCTATGACATAATCGTTTAAATCAACAATATCCTGTGGCATAAGGTGGCCCGAAACCAATGAATTCTCAGTAAAATGTATAGGTAATTTGTAGCGTGAGAAAATTTCCAGAACTTCCTCAGTCCTCTCAACACCCCAATAGCCTTGATGCATATGGGCTTGTATTCCTATTGCATCTATGGGAATTCCTGCTTCAAGGCATCCGTTTACCAAAATATCATACCCTTCAATACCTGTGTTAATAAAATCATTGATGAGTAAAACAGCATCGGGATTTGAATTCTTTGCTGCCAAGAATGTTTCCCGAACCAAACGAATTCGGCCCATCTCCTTACAAATACGGGTAATTCCGTTATCATATTTGTTGAACATCGGCATTATAACAACTTCATTAATTACATCCCATATATCAACCAATCCTATGAAATCCGTCACATCTCGTTTAATACGCTCAAACAATTGGGACAAAATCTCTGAATTGCCCATATTAAGCAACCAATCCGGAGCCAAAGTATGCCAACACAAAGGATGTCCTTTTATTTTGAATCCTTTAGACATTAACCATTGAGATGCTATTTTAAGCCTTTCGGTATCCGGTTGACCTTTAACACGCTCGAAATTACTCCAGTAGAAAGGTAATGTGGTATAATTAAATAAATCTGTAAATTTTTCAAAGCGTTCTTCTGCTTTTTTAAGAGCATCACCTTTAAAATCGCCGTTTGCAAAAGGTATGCAGCTAAACTCTGAACATCCGAAAAGAAATTTGTGTGCTTTCTGTTCTATTACAACTTCGATTTTCTTTAAAGGTTTACCGTCAGTTCCGTTAATCTTGATTTTCCTTCTACTCATACGGTGTTTGTAATCATTATAATTATCATTCATTGGTCTTTACGCTCCGTTTCAGATTATATTTACTCACCAATTTCAATTCATAAATGCATTTTGTGTTTCTGATATATTATATCATCAATTAATAAAAAAAACATCTCATAGATAAAGATACCGAACTCATAAAATAAATTTAGAATTCAGTATCTTTAGGATAAGGAATGTTATTTATTTGTAGCCTTTGATAAATATGACTACGGTTTGTAGATTTTAATTGATGAAATCCTGTCATTAAAATTGTATGGAGATGCCGCTATATTAGGTACGCTGCTGCCTGCACTAAACCTTTCAGGTTGATATGGTATCATTAAAGCCAAGGTTAGTGATATTAGGCTCGCTATATATTATAGTTCTTTCCTGGCCCCCATAATTTATGTGCTCATATACTTTGATAATTAAGCGTATAGGGCTTGCAACCGGGACTTGTTCAAAATGTATGAATTTAATCATGAAATGTAAAAAAATAAAAATGGAATGTAAAAAGATAGAAATCTATTAACCCATAGTCACAGGCACTCAATGGGAAAATACAAATCACACTCGCAATACTGCTTGCTGCATCGAGAATAATCTATATATTGAAGCCAATAATTCTCCTTTAATCGAAACTCCATACTCGGCTTCCACTTAGTATATATAAAATACAATAACTCCTTAAGATTTTTAGATGAAATCTCCTCAGGCCGGTGCAGCCCCATATATGTAAAAACACCATATTTATGTGCAGGTATGCGTTTTATTGTCATTCCGGGCGGAACAATACTTGATGCATCAATTCTTATAGACGGCTGGTAATATTTATAATTTAACCCGTCATTTGTTATCTCAGTGTATCCGTAATAAATGTCTTTTTCAACAGGATTTAGCACTTTTATGCGATGTTGATAGAAAAACTCAACTCCCAATCGATTTGCCGTCTGATTTATCATATTATCCTCAAAACTAAATTCATGTCTAATACCTGCAATAGAAAAAGAGGGAAAAACAGTTACTGATTTAAAGAATATTAATCCGTTTCCTGCTTCATTCATAAAATCGGCATTGAACCTGTCCAGTATATTTAGCGGAATAGGATTTTTCCGCCATTTTGCCGGAGTAGTGCCAAACTCCTCTTTAAAGATGCGGTTGAATGTTCGCTCTGAGCCAAATCCGTATTTGTCCGCAATAAAACTGATGTTATTGAGCCGACTTAAGAGGTCAGCCAAAGAAGCCGCAATACGGCGTCTTCTTACGTATTCCATCAGTCCGGTTGCACCTTTCCATATCCGCAACAAGTGAAATTTTGTTATATTCACATTTTCAGATATGCTGTCAAGTGTCAACTCATCACAGAGGTGGCACTCAATATAGTCTGTAGTATCTTTAAGTATCTTTAAAAGATAATGTTCCATAACAAACCTCAAAAAGATTATTAGCAATTTTTGTCCTGTATATTAATTTTTATCCTTGTATAATGATTATAGCATGGGGTCTTGTGTTAAATAAGACAAAAATTGCTTAAGTATATTGAACCTAAAACTTATATTTGTACTTTAAAATTGCAAAAGAAGATAATTCATAAATAATAAGCTATTGGGAAAGGAAGATGAATATGAACGAAAAGAAACAAGCAGAACTTAGAGTTCGCTACCAAAATGCCATTGATCAGTTCATCAACAAGATAAAGGATGATATCAACGTAATTGCAGTTATACTGAGTGGAAGTGTTGCTTATGATGTAATATGGGAAAAAAGTGATGTTGACATAACAATTGTTGTTAGAGATCAGAAAATTAAAAGTGAATTCCTTAGTATTGTTGAAGACGATATTACATTCAATTTGTTTCTAATACAGAGAAGTTCCTTTAAAAGGGGCATGGAACGTGCCATAGGCGGCTCTATTTGGCAATCCTATGTGGCAAACGGTAAAATTCTGTATACCACAGATGACAGCCTATATGATTTTTTTGAAGATATAAAAAAAATCGGTGACGATGATATTTCGTTAACTGCATTATATCTCGCATGCGATTTGATTTCAACAATGCAAAAAGTTGAAAAATGGATTTATGCAAGGAACGATTTATTATACGCCCAGTATTTCTTATTGAAAACAGCAGAGTCAATTGCCAATATGGAGTTATGCATCAGGGGGATTCCTACTTCCCGCAGTGCCATACAAAAAGCCATCAGTTTAAATCCGGATATAATGAGGTTTTTCTATCAAGAGCCTTTAGAGAAGCTTCTTACGAGAGAAGAATTAATTGATAAAGTAAAGAAATTGGACTTATACATAGAAGATAAAATAGACATATTTAAGAAGCCTGTTTTAGAATACCTCTCTGACCAGGAAATCAAAACTGCGTCTATGATTGCAAATCATCTTGATTCTAATGATCATTTCATCATCACTATCCTTGATTATTTAGCGGATAAAAGTGTAATAGAGAAAGCATACCAGCCCATCAAGCTAACACCTAAAAGCCGTTTATCCGTCGAAGAAATCGGTTTTTTGTATATCCCATGATTTATATAGAAGGAGGAGAGAGAATGTCCATTCGTACAACAATTGAAGTTTCGGGAGCAAAGCAAAATAACCTTAAGAATGTTCATGTAGAAATCCCAAGAGACAAGTTAACCGTCATAACCGGAGTTTCAGGTTCAGGCAAGTCATCTTTAGCATTTGATGTCATTTATGGCGAGGGGCAGCGACGATTTTTAGACTCAATCTCAACTTTTGCCAAGAGCCGCATCAGCCAGTTAAAGAAAGCAAAGGTGGACTATGTTCGCGGGCTTTCACCCGTTATAGCAATAGAGCAGAAAAAAGGCAACAATAATCCTCGTTCAACAGTCGGTACAGTTACCGATATAAATGATTATATGAGGCTTTTATTTTCAACGGCAGGTGTGGGGCAATGCCCCGAATGCGGGCATCCGTTAAAACAGCTTTCGGCTGCACAAATAGCCGAACATATAATGACATTGCCCATTGGAACAAAAGTAGAACTTAGAGCACCAGTCTATAAAGTATTTGGTGAGGACTATAATTACACATTTCATCAACTGCGTGAAAAGGGGTATAAAAACCTTCTTGTAGACGGTGAAGCATTTTCTCTGGCACAAAAGCGGGAACTGGACGAGAGTAGGGATTATCGCATAGAACTTATTATTGATCGATTTACACTAAAAAAAGATTCCTACATACAACTGACCAAATCAATAGAAGCCGCCATGTTGTCATTAGATGAAGATATCATGATTAAAGTTGAAGTATTAGGTGAAGTTAACGCAGAGTTTTATACTGGATTTGCTTGCCCCGATCATCATTATTCATTATGTGAAATGCAGCCTTTTCATTTTTCATTCAACACACCTGCCAGCAGCTGTCATACCTGTATGGGAGTGGGAATGTCATATGTAGTAGAACCGCGTTTTTTGATTGTTGCACCCGAAAAGAGCATTAATCAAGGTGCTTTTAAAAATACAGTATATAGTCCTTCAAGCAAGGACAGCTACAGAACGGTAATGATGTACAGCTTATCACAGAAGTACAATTTCAGCCTTGATACGCCTTTTAATGAATTGCCTAAGGAAATAGTCGAAATCCTGTTATATGGGACAAAAGGTGAAACAGTTGAAATGCTTCAACCTCCGTTTTCAAAAAAACGCAATTGGTTAGTAGGAAGAGACAGGCCGTTTCCCGGGTTTGTACATGAGTTTGAAAACTGGTACAAGCACTATATTCGTAGGACAGCTACATCGGAAGCTTTTGAGCCTTCATTTATAAAGGACTGCATGATAGAAAAAATTTGTCCCGAATGCCATGGAGCAAGGCTTAAACCTCAACGTCTACAGATAAAAGTGGGAGGTAAAAATTTCGATGAGCTAAGCCGCATGCAGTTACCGAAACTCCTTGAATTTTTGGAAGGACTGCATTTTGATGCCGATATTGAAGATGTTGCAAATACTATTGTCCGTGAAATAAGCTCACGACTCAAGCTTCTGATTGATATAGGCTTACATTACATCAACCTGGGACGAAGGAGTGACAGTATATCCGGTGGTGAAATGCAGAGAATCAAAATGTCAACCCAGATAAGCAGTGAATTGATGGGTATGCTATATGTCATGGATGAGCCAAGCATCGGGCTTCATCCTAGAGACTCGGGTCGTGTTATTGAAACTATGAAGAAGCTCAGAGACATAGGCAATACAGTGATAGTTGTAGAACATGACATTGAAACAATTACGAATGCCGACCATATAATTGAAGTTGGCCCCGGCCCGGGGGTCCATGGCGGCCAAATCGTTGCAGAAGGTAAGATTGACGATATCATAAATTCACCGGATTCCATTACCGGAAAATATATTTCAGGTGCTTTAAAAATTCCGGTACCAAAGAAACGTCGTCCACTTGGAGACTTGTTCCTATCAATACAAGGTGCAAGGGAGAACAATCTCAAAAATGTGGATTTGGATATACCTCTTGGAGTCTTTGTATGCGTTACAGGAGTTTCAGGTTCAGGTAAAAGTTCGCTTATAAACGAAATACTGTACAAACAGTTAAAAATAAACAAGACCGGTGCAAGAATAGTATCCGGCGAACACGACTTCCTGTTTGGCTCGGAGCTTATTAATAATGTTATAAACATAGACCAGACACCCATCGGAAGAAACAGCAAGTCCAATCCGGCAACGTATATTGGGATTTATGATAAAATACGCCAACTTTTTGCAAACGAGCCCGAAGCCATAGCCAGAGGATATAGGGAAATTGACTTCAGCCTGACGCATGCCAACGGCACTCGTTGCGAACACTGTGCCGGCGACGGTATCATTGTTACCAACCTTCAATTTATGGCGGATATTGAAACAATCTGTCCCGTTTGCAAGGGTATGCGGTTTTCTGATGAAGGATTGGAAATAAAATATAGAGGCAAAAATATTGCTGAAGTGCTGGAAATGACCGTTGAAGAAGCAATGGAGTTTTTTAAGGACAACCGCTATTTAAAACACAAGCTTGGCATCATGAATGAACTTGGGCTTGGTTATATTTGCCTTGGACAAAGCTCTACAACCCTTTCCGGCGGTGAGGCACAAAGGGTAAAGCTGGCTTACGAACTGTCAAAAATTAAAAGAGGTGCACACAACCTATACATTTTGGATGAACCTACAACAGGGCTTCATTTATCGGACATTCAAAAGCTTCTGGATTGTCTTGGAAGACTTGTTGAAATGGGACATTCCGTTATTGTAATCGAGCATCATTTAGATGTAATTAAATCGGCAGACTACATAATTGATATGGGACCTGAAGGAGGGGACGGGGGAGGTTATGTTGTGGCAGAAGGAACCCCTGAGCAGGTGGCAAAGGTGGAAGCATCACATACGGGAAGGTATTTAAGGGATGTTCTTTAGGTAATTGCTAAAAAAGAAATACCCTTTTACTATGGCACTAAAATGTCGAAAAATTAATAATATTGCAGAAATAAATCGCGATTTAATCGAAATTTTATTTCTTTTAGCAATTAATTATTTATTTTAGCATCATAGCAGCAAAATTAAAGCTGGTTTACAAATTATATCTTATGTTATAATATAAGAATAAGCATATTTTTTTAATATTCTTTTAACTAATTCTTAATAAATGAAATGCCTTAGAATTTAGAAATAACTTTGTATTCTCAAGGACAAAATCATGACGATTTAGCGAATTTTTAGTCGATGAGAATCGGATGTTATTTCTTAGCTATTTCTAAGCAATTAATTTTATTTAACAGGAGACAATTGTACAATGGAGAACAATAAAAAAACAGCTATTATAATTGGTGCTGGACCTGCAGGATTAACTGCAGCCTATGAAATGCTTAAGCAAAATACAGGTATTCATCCTATTATTCTTGAGGAAAGCAATGAAATAGGGGGGATTTCTCGAACAGTACAGTATAATAACCATCGTATGGATATTGGTGGTCACCGTTTCTTTTCAAAAGACGACAGAGTAATGGATTGGTGGATGAAATTAATGCCGATTCAAGGTTCACCTTCAAAGGACGATATATTGCTTGACAAAAAAAAGGACCTGGTACCGGGCGGACCTAATCCTGAAATAGACGATAGGGTAATGCTGATTAGGGAACGTGTCTCTAGGATATTTTATTTAAGAAAATTCTTTGATTATCCTGTATCTTTAAAACTTCAGACTTTTACAAACATGGGACTGCGAAGAACTATTGCTTCCGGTTTCGGTTACATTTTATCAAGATTACATAAACGCGAGGAAAAATCACTTGAAGATTTTATGATAAATCGTTTCGGTGTTACATTATATAGAATGTTTTTTGAGGATTATACCGAAAAGCTGTGGGGTGTACATCCTTCAAAAATAGCTGCCGACTGGGGAGCACAAAGAATAAAGGGATTATCCTTAAAAAAAGCTGTATTATCTGCTTTAAGTAAGATATTCAGTTCAAAGGGAAATAAAAAAGGAATAAAACAAAAGAACGTAGAAACTTCACTCATAGAGCAGTTTATCTACCCCAAGTTTGGCCCGGGGCAGTTATGGGAGACTGCAGCATCCGACATTCAGTCTATGGGCGGTGAAGTACGTTTAAACAACAAAGTAGTTGAAGTAAAAACAGAAGGCGGAAAAGTTGTTTCTGTTGTAGTCGAAAAGAGTGATGGGCAGAAAGAAGAGATTTTTGGAGACTATTTCATTTCATCAATGCCTATCAAAGATCTTTTTACTTCCTTAAAAGGTATAGAAATACCTTCAGAAGTCAAAGATGCAGCTATCAATCTGCCATACCGCGACTTTATCACAGTTGGTCTTTTGGTAAATAAATTAAAAATTAAAAATAAAACAAAAATAAAAACATTGGGAGACTTGGTTCCTGATACATGGATATATATCCAGGAAAGGGATGTAAAAATAGGTAGGCTTCAAATTTTTAACAACTGGTCACCGTATCTTGTAAAAAACTTTAAGGACACAGTATGGATAGGTTTGGAATACTTCTGCAACGAAGGCGACAGCATGTGGAATATGTCTGATAAGGACTTTATTGAATTTGCAATAAAAGAGTTGGCTAAAATTGACATTATAGATGAAAATGATGTTCTTGATAAAGTACGGATTAGAGTAAAAAAAGCTTACCCGGCTTACTTTGGAACATATAGTCAGTTCCCCAAAGTAAGAGAGTGGTTGGATACAATTCCTAACTTGTATTGTGTTGGAAGAAATGGTCAACATAGGTATAACAATATGGACCATTCTATGTTAACAGCCATGGAAACTGTAAATGTTATTACTAATAATATTAATTCAAAAGATTCAATTTGGGCTGTTAACAGTGAAGAAGAATACCATGAAACAAAGAAATAGAAATGGAACTCCAATAAATACTTTTATGATTTCCAGGCTGGGACTCTCCCGGCCTTCTTCATGTGATGGAGCATATTTTTCTTGATAAAGAGGCGAAATATCAGTGATAAGGATTGTAATTGGTGTTCTTTTAATATCTGTTGGATTCTTCGGTGAATGATAATGACATTCCAATATAATTATGATATATTATAGTAAAATTTTGATTTATAAATTGTAACTGGATTTTATTTATTACATCTATTTTAAAGGAGTCTAATGGACAATTATTTTAAGCATATAAGTAAAAATAAAATACTTTTATTGGTTGTTTTCCTACTAATAATACATTTGTATTATTCTAAACAACTATATTACAAAGTAACCGGGGGAGATATTGAATATATCCTTGGATTTAAGCAATATTCTTCTGGAAACAATCCGTTTTGGGCAAATATAGTATTATTGATGGGATTTATTATATCAGCAATGAATTTAGGGGCCTTCATCGGACTAATATTTAGAAAATTTTGGGGTTGGATTTTAAGCTCAATATGTATTGTATATTATCTTTTTCGAGAAATATATTATATTATCGATATTATAGTATATAAAGTAAAGGCTAACATATATTTATCAGACATATTATTAAGTTCAAATACATTGCTTGTTATTAGGAGATCTTTAGTTTTTATTGCCTTTTATGTTTTTCTTGTATTTTGCCTATACAATCGTGATGTTTATCGATTTTATTCTAAAGGTGCAATATCAAGGAGAATGGCATTATTTTGTAATTTGGTATTAACTATTCTACTTTTAGTGATTGATAGAATTGCACATTCTTTATAGATTATGCCTAAATAATAAGTGCTATAAGTAGGAGGTATAAAAATTGATCATACTGGTTGCAGATGACGAGAAGGACATCCGAAATTTAGTAAAAATCAGCCTTGAAGAAAACGGATATACTGTCTTAACTGCACAAAACGGCAAGGAAGCATGGGACATCCTTCAGTCACAGGACGTAAATTTGGCAATCCTTGACGTGATGATGCCGGTGATGGACGGGTTCAATCTTCTCCGCAAAATTCGGGAGTACAGTACCATACCCGTCATCTTCCTTACCGCAAGGTCGGATGACATGGACAAAGTATTGGGACTTGGACTTGGTGCTGACGACTATTTAGCTAAACCCTTTTCCATTGCTGAGTTGGTTGCCCGTGTGGGTGCACAACTGAGGAGAAATAATGAGTATCTGGCAGCTAAGGAAAAAGCCGCCTTACATATCACATATGTAAACCTGTCCGTAGACAAAGAAAAATGCTGCGTTTATAAGGATGGAGCACCGATTGAGCTTGGTGCAAAGGAATACAAGCTGCTTTTGCACTTCATAGAAAACCCGGAGAAGGTTTTTACAAAACAGCAGCTTTATCAATCGGTATGGGATGATGAATACCTTTTTGACGATAACACTGTGATGGTGCATATCAGCCGAATCAGGAACAGAATTGAGGACGATCCGCAAAACCCAAAGTATTTGAAAACCATTAGGGGTATTGGATATAAGCTCCATTATACCGGTGAAAAATCATGAAGAGAAAACTGTCCAATCAATTTTTAAGAAATTTTCTTGTAATATTCTTACTTACAATATTAGATACAGTACTGGCATTTGTGCTGCTGTCATTTACCAGTGGATTGATATCTGATTCACTGGCAAAAAATAAGTATCCCGCCAGTTCAATTATCAAAGATGACTATAAACAGATAGACGCATCTAACATAGTTCAAAACGGTGGTGGCGTACAGGTTGTGGACAAAGAGTACCGAGTTGTTTATTCCAGTGGTCTTGACACCATCGGGAAGGACAAGATGACTACTGAGGAATTTACAAGATTTTTGACGGAAAGCAAAAGAAAGCCATACCATTACGATATTGTTTATCATCCAAAAGGCGAGTTCTGGCTCATTGTCACATTTGCCACCTCCATTCGTCTTGATTTTTCGTTGTTGTTTAATAAAGAAGCCACAGCCGGTGATTTCATACGAGCAGGATGGGCAATTATTTCCGTTGTTCTCATTTATCTTATTATACTTGCATTTACCGCTTTTATATATTCCAGGATTACAGCTGCAAGCATAACCATACCGTTGAAAAAACTCTGTGACGGAACAAGGCTTTTGCGGGAAGGTGATTATTCCGTACGGGTAGATTTGCGGTTAAAAAATGAGTTTGCCGAGCTTCAGAACACATTTAACGACATGGCTGCACGAATTGAGCATGAAATTTCCCTGCGTAAAAAGTCGGAAGAGGTTAGACGTCGCTTGATTCTTGACATCTCCCATGACCTAAAAAATCCTATGTCCAGCATACAGGGCTATGTGGAGCTGCTCATGAAAAAGACTGATATGACAAAAAAGGAATGCGACGAATACCTTGGGGTTATTTTAAATAACAGCAAAAGGGCAAATTGCCTTCTTACAGAGTTGTTTGAGCTTTCCCAAATGGACAGCCCGGAATTTTCATTAAATCCGGTAAAAACGGATATTTGCGAATACATCCGGCAGATATGCGGAGAACTTGTACCTCAATTTGAGCGTGAATGTTTCAATTATGAATTCAATATTTTGGAAGAAAGTGTTTTTGTAATGCTTGATACCGATAGGTTCGGCAGGATTATTCAAAATCTTGCAAATAATGCAATGCGATATAATCCTAGAGGAACGCTTATTTCAATAAGCCTAACGGTACAAAATGACCGGGCAGTGATTGATTTCAGAGATAATGGGATTGGAATCCCGGCCCATCTTGCAGACAACATATTTAAACCTTTTGTGCGGGTGGATGACTCTCGCAATTCCAAAACCGGTGGAAGCGGATTGGGGCTTTCCATAGCGAAAAAAATTGCCGAGGCACATGGAGGAGATTTGACACTACGTCTTGACGAGAATCAGGGCAGCACCTTTCAAATTACCATTCCTACAATTTAAATTAAATTTGATTTATTAAGCCGAGTTTGCATATTAAAGTAAATTTGTTTATTAAAGTAAATTAATTTAAGGTAAATTTAAGGTTTAAATCAGCTGTATGACAGGTTCGATTGATATGATAATAATGAGCATGAAATACAGCTGATTCTTTTGTGAGGTGATGAAAAATGAATTATGAACCGACTCGTCTGGATATATTTCTTACTCGGCTTGCGTTTTTCCTTTACGGCAAGTCTGTTTACCGGGTATTTGCAGACAATTTACCACTCGACGGTGGAGAACAGGTGCTTGATTTCGGTTGCGGCATGGGAACGGTTGCGTACTACACAGCAAAGAGACTGCCCCATGGGCAATTGACCTGTATGGACATTTCCGAGCGATGGCTTAATGCATGCCGAAAAACTTTGAAATGTTACAACAATATCATTTTTTTGAAAGGTGATTCAACACATCTAACTAATGAAACATTTGATGTAGCATACTGCCACTTTGTGTTACATGATATTTCGAATAATGAATTGGAGACAGTCATTCCTGCATTGGCTAAGTCACTTAAACCCGGTGGTATGCTTGTTTTTCGCGAACCTCTTAATGAAACAGAAAAAATAAGTTTGATTAAGCACCTAACGGAACAAAGCAGGTTATTGCCGAAATACAGCCGTATCACCGATATTCCCGCAATGGGTAACACTCTGGAATGTGTATACATTAAGCAATAATGGGAAGGGGATTTTTTATGATTCAAATTATTATATTTCTATTTTTAACAATTTTATCAGTTGCTGCTCTCGTATGGATTTTGCTCCTTTCGATTTATCGTGTCATTGCAGTAATCAGAAAAAAGACCAATTCGAAGCATCTTATCCGCTTAAAAAAGACAGCCATATTCTTTGCAGCAACAATTATATTGAACATAGGGTTAATTACTCTTTCTCAGCTCACTGCTCATACTCCACGCATTACAGATAGTGACGGAAACTCGCCAGAAAACAGTATTGCGGAGCTTAGAGAGATTGAGTTGAACGGTAGAAAGCAGTGGATTAGCTTGAGAGGTTGGGACAAAAATGCACCCGTTCTGCTCTTTTTGGCAGGTGGTCCCGGGGGTACACAAATGGCAGCGGTGAGACATGAACTGGCAGAATTGGAAAAGCATTTTGTCGTTGTAAATTGGGATCAACCCGGCTCCGGAAAGTCCTATTATGCAGAAAAAATAAAAAATATTACAGCCCAAACCTATATTCAGGATGGCTATGCACTGACAGAATACTTAAAAGAGTGCTTTTCCCAGGATAAAATTTACCTTTTGGGTGAATCGTGGGGAAGTGCCTTAGGGATTTTTCTTGCAGATAAGTATCCTGAGTCTTATCATGGATTTATTGGAACGGGCCAAATGATAGACTTTGCAGAAACTGAGAGGATGGATTATGCAAAGTCTATTGAAATCGCACAATCCAAAGGTGATACTGCTGTCATAGAAAAGCTTAATGCAAATGGTAAACCACCCTATTACGGAAAAGACGTAACATGGAAAAGTGCAGTGTACTTAAATTATCTAAATGATTATATGGCAAGCAATCCCGAAATCCACAATCCAGGCTATAACACATTGCGTGATATTGCTTCCTCCGAATACGGGCTGCTTGATAAAATCAACTTTATCCGTGGCATCGTCAACACATTCAATCATGTGTACCAACAGCTTTATACCATTGATATGATGAAGGATTACACCAAGATTAACGTTCCTGTCTACTTCTTATTGGGTCGACATGATGTCAATGCACCTACAATATTGGCGGAGGAATATATGCAAGTTCTGGATGCTCCAGATAAAAAAATAGTATGGTTTGAAAACTCCGGTCACAGCCCATGGATAAATGAGTCGGAAAAATTTGTTAAGGAGGTATTGTCTTGCTTTTCGGAAAACAAACCACTAGAATAAGTAGTAAAACTATTACTTTTCTGTCACTGTTTATTGCAATTATTATAGGTATCTCGAGTTGCTCCACACCAAAAGGTAGTATTGTAATACTTGAGAGCTATGATGGAAAAGGAGCCTCCATGGAATTCAAGGAATGGAGCTCAAAGGATAAATACACTATATACCTTAACAAGGGCGATGTGTTGAAGTTTGAAGTTATCCATGAAGATGGAGAAATTGGTCTTACGGTCATCGGCCAAAAAGGCAGTGAACCCTATACGGGAAACAACCTTATGTCAGGAATATTCACAGTAACCGTTTCTGAATCGGATAATTATGATATACAAATCACAGGTAAAGACGCAACCGGTTTAGTCTCTTTTTCAAAATAACTTTTATAGATGCTTAATTAAACATGAGAAATTCAGTTTATCATTATATGAAAAATTCTCTCTTTTGTATATCGCATCAGTAGCATAGTGGGCAATTTTTCTCCAGGAATGCCAATCATCATAATGTGAACCAGTTATTCCAATATAATAATGGAAATGATATAATAATGTAAAATAGTTTATGTATCAGAAAGAAGTTGATTAATATAAATAGCCAAATTAGATCAGGTAAAATTGAGTTCATGATTATAGCAGTTTAAACATTATAATATCAGTATTATTAGGTCTTATAACAATTTTTCTTGTTCCTCTATTTTATATTATTATATTCTACTTTTTGTATAAAGGATATGACAAAGTAAGTTGGCTATTATTCACTATTAATATAATAAGTGCACTTTTATTTACATCTACACCAATGTATAATACTACATTTGCAGAAACTTTGATTAAAATTTTTGTACCGATAATTCTATTAATATCTACAATTTTAATATTTAAAGGGAAATCTAAGCATTTTTTAAAGTATAAATTGCAAACCCGATATCACAAATATAAAAATATAATATATTAGAGATATTTTTTTATAAGGAGCGGGCATTTTATGTATACCAATTATTTTTATCCCCCAAATTTTAATCAATGTCCTTATGCCAACAGTATGGCTATTCGAAATGATAATTTTCGGTTGACAAGAGCTAGTGGAGATATTGATATCGAATTTCAGACAAATGAAAACGGTGATTTCGTTAAAAGCATATCTGTGTATGGTGCAGGATATACAGTTAATGTAGACGGATATATAATTTATCCGGATGATATATACACTATTGAAATATCATCGTCAGACGGGGGAGGTGGCTATTTTACTGGGCTACGAGCCAACCAACATATAACATGCAAAATAGAAACCAGCCTTTGGCACAAAACAACTATTAGAGTAAAATTGCATTCTTCAAAACCTAATATAAAAGGACAGGCACATATCCATTACAATACATGATACTCTCAACTTAAAAAACACCTTCATTTTTTAATTAGTAAATGAATATGTTAAAATAAATACAATAGCAAACTTGAATTGAAGAACAGAAAAATGGTGTTTGATAAAGAATTAGAAAGCAAAGGAGAACAAAAATGAAGGCAGCAATATTATATGAATCCTGGCATCATGGAAATACAAAAAAGCTTTGTGAAGCAATTAAAAAAGAGCACGATGTAGTACTTCTTAATGTTAAAGAGGATGAAATTACATTGGAGGAATATGATCTTATTGGAATTGCATCCGGTGTTGCATATAATAAATTCTATAAAGAAATTGAACGAGTAACCAAAGAGAAAATGCCGGAGGGCAAAAATGTGTTTCTTTTGTACACATGCGGAAAACTTGGGCCGGATTTTGCGAAAAGCATAAAAAGAACCCTTTCTTCAAAAAAGTGTATTGTCCTTGGAACTTATTGCTGCAAAGGCTTTGATACATTTGGACCGTTTAAACTTATAGGAGGAATTAATAAGAAGCATCCTACTGAAGATGAGATTCAGGGTGCAGTGAAATTTTACAGTGAAATAATCAGCAAATTATAATTAGTCCACCTCTTGATATAATATGATCGTCAAGAGGTGGACTCCTAAATTATTTCCATAAACCGGTAATCAATCCCATAGTTAAGTATATTATAATTTAAAGCTATTTACTTGCTTAATCATATCTTTAGCTGTATCTCTTAAGTTTTCTACCGTAGAGAATACTTTTTCAGCAGTCTCGCTCAATTCTTCCGATGAAGCTGCTATTTCCTTTGAAGAAGCAGATGTCTCTTCTAAAATTGCCGATATCTTTTTGCCGAGCTTTATTTGCACCGCCTGTACACTGTTTATAATTGGCTTGCTGATTGCCGGAATGGTAAACATCTTCATTTTGAATTGAGTAATTAAGTTGACTTGCCAAAGCTGCCGGTTGTATATACCTCTTTATCGGGCTCGAGTCATTTTCAGAAGCTTCGCTTTCCGATGCAGGGAAAAACATCAATAGGCTCCAAGATTACAAACATTTAATCGATAACATACATCGCCACGGAATAATGGTCCAGGCGGGCATTGTATTTGGTTTTGACGGTGATACAAAGAGTGTTTTTGACGAAACACTAACCGCTTGCGAAACCCTCGGAATAGATGGTGCAACAGTAAGCATTTTAACGCCATTCCCGAAAACGCCCATATATGAGCAATTCAAAAAAGAAGAACGGTTACTTAGCGAAGACTGGAGTAAATATAACAGCAAGACGGTTGTAGCATTTCAACCGAAGAATATGACACCGGATGAACTTTATAACGGTTACTTACGATTTCGGCGAAATTTCTTTTCACTTGGTTCATTTGTGCGAAGGATGAAAGTCTCTAAGACAAATATTTTCGTAAATTTTATAATAAACTTAGGATACCGGCTAGGTATACGCAGAAGTTAATGTACATAAAAAAATCCCCCACATAATTAAACGAAATTTTTATTTCGTTTAATTATGTGTAAATCTTTTTACCCCTTCAAGTTCTTTCTTATATTTGCAAGTCTCATATTCATAATGATCTTATTAAAAAAATGAGAGGATTTTATTCCCCTCATTTTTATCAACACTTTTAATTCATACGAAAAATATAATAATCCGGTGAAACATCTATTTTATTTATTTTCACTGCCGCTGTAAGCTTTTAAATATATCTCTTCCAACTCAGACACCAACGGAAGTCTTGGATTGGCAGATGTACACTGGTCTTCAAATGCTTTATCCGCAAGCTCAGATACTTTGGCCTTAAACTTTTTGCTGTCAACCTTGCATTCTGCTATAGTAGACGGCATATTTATCTCTTTCATAAGATCCCTTACGGCTTTTATCAAGCTCTGCACGCCCTCCTCGGTAGTTGATGCCGGAAGTCCTAGTGCCCTGGCTATTTCAGCATATTTTTTATCGGCAATAAACGTCTCATATTTAGGGAATGATACAAACTTTGTAGGCTTTTGTGCATTGTACTCTATAACATAAGGAAGAAGTACTGCATTTGCCCTTCCATGCGGTATATGGAACTCTCCTCCCAGCTTATGAGCAAGGCTGTGATTTATTCCGAGGAATGCGTTTGTAAACGCCATACCTGCAATACATGAAGCATTATGCATTTTTTCTCTTGCCAAAGCATCACTACCATTCTTATATGCTCTCGGCAAATATTCAAACACCAACTGAATAGCCTTTATTGCCAAACCGTCCGTAAAATCGGATGCTAGAATGGATACGTACGCTTCAATAGCATGTGTAAGAACATCCATACCTGTATCGGCTGTAACTGAAGGCGGTACCGACATAACATATTCCGGGTCAATTATTGCAACATCAGGAGTCAGTTCATAGTCTGCAAGAGGATATTTCACATTTTTCTCTTTATCGGTTATAACTGCAAAGGATGTAACCTCTGATCCTGTACCCGATGTAGTCGGAATCGCTACCATTTTTGCTTTATTACCCAGTTTAGGGAATTTATAGACCCTCTTTCTTATATCCATGAACTTAAGTCTCAATAAATCAAAATCAGTTTCAGGATGCTCATAGAAGAGCCACATTCCTTTAGCGGCATCTATAGCCGAACCACCGCCCAAGGCTATTATTACATCAGGTTGAAACTTATTCATAAGCTCGCAGCCTTTCATAACAGTCTCTACAGACGGATCGGGCTCAACATCTGAGAATATCTCGCAATGAACATACTGCTGTCTTTTTCTAAGGTAGTAAAGAACTTTATCTACATATCCAAGCTTAACCATATATGGGTCTGTTACTATAAACGCTTTTGATATATCGGGCATTTTCTCCAAATACTGAGTTGAACCGAATTCAAAATATATTTTTTCCGGTATCTTAAACCACTGCATATTCACTCTTCTCCTCGATACTCTTTTTTTGTTTATGAGATTCACTGCAGAAACATTCTGAGTTGTTGAATTTTTACCGTATGTTCCGCATCCTAATGTAAGAGATGGAGTGTTTGTGTTATAAATATCGCCAATAGCTCCATGAGTTGAAGGTGAGTTAACTATTAACCTTCCTGTTTTAAGTCTCTTTGAAAACTCTTCTATAACTTTTTCATTATTGGAGTGTATTACGGCTGAATGTCCTAAGCCTCCGAATTCAACCATCTGTTCGGCTTTTCTTATTCCTTCCTCTACAGAATCAACAATATAATATGCAAGTATTGGGCTTAGTTTTTCCCTTGAAAGCGGATAATCCGGACCTACATCCTCCTGTTTTGCTATAAGTATTTTGGTGTTTTCAGGTACGCTCAAGCCGGCCATCTTCGCTATTGTATATGCCGATTGTCCAACCACATCAGGGTTCATGGCACATTTAACCTCATCTATTGCAATCTTTGCTAATTTTATGGTTTCATCAGCATTCAAGAAATAGCATGCATTATCTTTCATAAATTTTTCAAACTCCGCAGCAATCTCCTTATCTACAATAACCGCCTGTTCAGATGCACAAATCATACCATTGTCGAATGTTTTGGACAATATAAGGTCTGTAGCTGCTCTCTTTAAATCTGCAGTTTTTTCAATATAACAAGGAACATTACCCGGTCCAACACCAAGGGCAGGTTTACCAGTGCTGTATGCAGCTTTAACCATTCCTGCTCCGCCGGTAGCAAGTATAAGAGATACTCCACTATGGTTCATGAGAAGTTGTGTCGCTTCAATTGACGGTTTTTCAATCCAGAGTATGCAATCTTCAGGAGCACCGGCCTCTATCGCCGCATTCCTCAACACCTTTGCCGCCTCGGCACTGCATTTTTGGGCAGATGGATGAAATGCAAATATAATGGGATTCCTTGCTTTAATAGCTATTAATGATTTAAACATTGTAGTGGACGTGGGATTTGTAACAGGTGTTACTGCAGCTATTACTCCTACCGGTTCCGCAACCTCAAAGAAGTCCTCATTTTCATTATCATTTATTATACCGACTGTTTTCTCATACTTAATGCTATGGTAAATGTACTCTGTAGAAAATATATTTTTAGTTATTTTGTCTTCATAAACGCCCCTGCCTGTTTCTTCAACAGCCATTTTAGCAAGTCTCATGTGGTCATCTAGTCCGGCAAGTGCCATAGCTTTAACGATAACATCAATCTTTTGCTGATCAAATGTCATAAATTTTTCCAATGCTTTTTGTGCCCTTGAAACAAGTTCACCTATTTCCTGACTTACATTAGCCTTCTCGTTAACTTGATTCTTATTAATTTCTTCTGTCATAAAAGATCACTCCTTTGCTCTCTTTTTATTGCTTTGTTATTTTTTTAACATACTATGTTAATAAATTAACACATTGTATTAAAAAAAATCACATGTGATTTAATATGATTTATATTAAGCTTAGATTGTTAACTATTTAACAATTTCATTATACCACTTTGATAAATAATTGTCAATGTTATGTTCTTTTTTATTTTGATGCATAAAAAAATATACAAAAAAGGTGTTGTCTATTCGACAACACCTTTTTTATCAAATATTACTCAACAGTAATATCCTTTAAGTTAGTCTTAACTTTATCTTTGAATGTCTTGAGCATATCATCTTTGCTGCTAATCTTACCAGCAAGGTATGATCTCATAACATCGATAAATGCATTTTCAATAGTATCATCATACTTAGTAAGAATCTTACCATTGATATCTTTTACGAATGGTTCATAGAACTTGAATACGTTAGTACCCATGATCTTGCTGTCTTCAGCTGAACCTTCAGCAATTGCTTGTAAGTTGTTCGGGAAGTCCTGATTATCAGTTGCCCACTTCTTCATGAAGTCTTTATCACCAGTAAAGTACTTGATCAATTCCCAAGCAGCATCCTGATTTGGTGACTTACTGTACATACCGAACCATGTTCCACCCCAGAAGAATGGGAATGGTGGTTTAGCTAAGCCCCATCTTCCGCCGTCAGCAGCTTTCTTGTCGTTTGAACCAACTATCCATGGAATACCCCATGTTGGACATGCCCAAACGAGAGCTTTTTCATCATCAGCTATAGCAGCTGACCATCCTGGTGACCACTGGTCGAGGGAAGCTTCGTATTTGTTGTCTCTTAATTGTTTAGCGAAGTCTATGAAGTCGATCATCTTCTGGTCTATATTAAGTTTATCATCTACAACCCAACCTTCACTACGTCCACCGAGGTATAACTTCTGTGGTTCTTCGAATGTTGGGAACAATGCAACTTTTCCACCGCTCTTTTCTTTCAGTGTCTTAGCAGTTTCTAACATTTTTTCAGGAGTGGACAACAATTCTGCGATTTCAGCAGGATCATCAGTTCCGAGATATTTCTTAGCTAAAGGCTTTTTGTAAGCCAAAGCACCAGCTGCAGCCTGATGAGCTACTGCTCTAAGTACGCCACTCTTGTCAGTTCCAACTTCAACAGTATATGGAACCATGTTAGTAACCAAATCTTTTGCTCTTTCTGTTATATCAGCAAAAGCATCTGGCATGTCAACAAATCTCTTAACAAACGCTGATTCAACACCGAAAAGGTCTGGCACACCTGAACCTGATCTGATAGCTGATGTGAGTTTGTTCTGGTACTGCTGGTCTTTATCAGGTATAACTGATAAAGTAATTTTAACATTTGGGAAAGCATCTTTGAATGCTTTTTCAATGTTTGGAGCTTCATCCTTGTTGAAATACCAGAATGCAACTTCACCTGTAACATCTTCTCTGTTTACAGCTGAAGGAGATGGTGATTCAGCAGGAGCTGAAGCCTCAGTAGAAGGACTTGGTGATGGTGATTCTTCTGGCTCATCGCCACCGCCGCCACAAGCAAACAATGTGGACATCATGGAAACACATGCTACCACTGCCAATAGTTTTTTGAACCTTTTCATTAATTTTCCTCCTTGTATTTATTATATTTATATCATTCCATATAAATATATATGGAGTAATACCTACAATAATAAGGATATAGGATACAAAGGAATTTACAATGATTAAATCAACGTATTGTTATGTAATTTATATATCCCTGTTTCTCTCACTTATATATTATAACAAAATATTTTTTAGAAGACCATATCTTTTTTATAATTTTATTAAAAAATATTAAAATTATATTAAAAATTTGTTATATTTTAATGAGCTGGATGTAATTTATTCCTTCGCATACACATATTACATATTTATTTCTTAATTATTTCATTGCTTAATTATTTCATTGCTATCAATTATTATCTTTTATCTTTTATTATTCTATCACTTATTATTTGTTATTTATTATTTAATACTAAATTTTTTATTATTCTTATTTTTTTAAAAAATAAAAAAAAACGGGTATTCTTTATTTGAAATACCCTAAGCTTAATAGATTATTTATTCTAAGGAGCGAATGTTATGTATTCGACTACTGTACACTTATTCTTTTATCTCATCCTTTTTTGTAATATAACATTTTGTAATATTACAAATGATGTTTTTCTCTCTCTCTAATAGCATTATAGCACAGCTTTTTAAGAATTCCAATAATATTTTTAAAAAATATTATTTTCATTTTAATTTGTAATGTTACAAAATATCAAAATCCGCAAATATTCTTGATTTCAAAGAAAAGGTATCTGATAATTTTTTATGAAATTCTATTTTGTAAAACAATATTTTTAAAAGCATTAAATATTCTTTGAAACATAAAAATCGGCGGAAATCCCATATTAAGAGATCCGCCAAAATGTTCGAGTTATAGATGAAATTATTTTTTCACTTTTAGTAATCTGCCGATGTCTTGTTAAAGTTTTTTGCAACTATCATAACATCGTTCATATTAATGCTTCCATCACCGTTCAAGTCATTAATCGGGTCGTAACTGCTTCCGTCTTTAGTAGTATTGAATGTCTTTGCAAGCAAAAGTATATCCGACATGTTTACGCTATCATCACCATTTAGGTCGCCAGCAAAAAGCTGTAACGGCTCAGTCTGCGAACTTATGACTGTATTGGCAGAATTGTTTACATTGCTGATTGTTCTTGAAACATATCCTGCTTTGCTTATTTTTATACTATATGTATTAATTGTTTTAGGGATATTTCCTATTTCAAAATATCCTTTTGAATCAGTTGTAATATTCAATGACTGTCCTACAACTTCAACCTTAAAACCATCCTTTAATGTCGAATCGCTAAAATCGGGTTTAACATACCCTGATACCTTATTACCTGCTTCACCTCCCGGAATTGTAGGAGTTGGAGTATTGCTGGATTTTGTACTTGTCGGTGTGGGCTTTGCAGTTGTAGGATTAGTTGTTACTACAGGTCCTTCATTGTATTGTGATAAGCTAATTCCATTTGAACCAAGAGGAACCTGATGATCCAACCCCACAAACTTACCGTCTTTAGTTTGCCATAATGCAGGTTTTAGAAGCTCATACTTATCTTCTTCCCATGTTATAAAATCATGGGTTACAAGTCCACCTGTATCTCCCGAGTTGGCATTGTAGCACCAGAATGTGTGATGTATTCTATTTTCAATCATGTAATCTCTTAAAGCTCTCATCCATTTTTCGTTAGGTCCGCCATCCATGAAGCCTCCCCATTCTCCCATAAGAAGCGGTGCAATATTCTCTTCATGGATAAAAGCCCAGTTATCTCTCCAGCAGTCATTATATAGTGTTTCCTTATTAAAGCCGTCATAGAACCACTTTTGCTGATATACCAACGGACCATAGTCATGTGGAGAGTATACCAACTGGCTGTTTCCGGCACCTAAGTCAACCGGATAATCTTTTACACCTCTAAGGCTGCCGCCCCACCATGTAAAGTAATATTTGCTTTCTTCACCCCATGCATCCTTTGCTGTATAGTCATAGCCAGGCTTTGGATAAGCTTCAACACCTTCTACCACTATTAAAAGGTTGGGATTTATAGCCAAAATTCTTTTGCCTGCCTCTTCAGCAACATATTTCCAGTTGTTTTTGTCCTTTGAGTTGTCCCATTTTGCAAACTCAGCCGACTGGTTGGGGTTGCCGTGAGGCTCGTTCTTTAAGTCAATAGCAAGGATTGTATCATCATTCTTGTATCTTTCTGTAATCCATTCCAATGCTTTGTAAAAGTCTTCTGTTGTAAATGAACCGTCATACCATAAAGGTATTGTATGTCCCATAGCTGCAGTAGGTGCACTGTGTATATCCACCATAACTTTAATACCGAATTCCTTACAATTTGACAGTGCTATGTCAAAAAGCTCCAGACTGTTTTTCCCTTTCAGCTCCGGATTTACGTAGTCGTTAACCTGAGCCTTTGGATAGATACCTGCAGCCCACTCGTTTATTATTTGAACAGACATAGGTATTCTTAAAAAGTTAATACCTCTGTCAGCCATGTTTTTGATAGCTTCTTTCATATTGCAGCTCCATACTCCGTCAAAAACACCTGAACCGGTATTAAATCCAAACCAGTTTGTACCTGTGAGCCAAACTTCTTTGCCATCCTTATCAACAATTTTATTTCCTACTACATGAAGCCAGTCGTCATCCCCCGGTGCACTTAACGGATCTATTGCAGTATCTGCGGCCCGTACAACTAAGGATACAGGTATTAAAGATACCAATATCGAGACAACCATAATAAAACATATTATTTTTTTTGTACACATGACTTTATTCATATACCAATACCTCCATATTTTGAAGGAGTATCTCCTCTTTTTTTCTCTCTATTATTTTCTCTATTTTTTCTTTATTATTTTTCACTATATTATTTCGAAAACTGGATAATCTGCTGTGGTCTTATTAAAGTGCATTGCTGCTATGATTACATCGTTCATATTAACCGATCCGTCCATGTTAATATCGGCATCTTTATTATAATTAGCCGAACTGGATGTACTATTGAATGCTTTTGCAATAACCATTATATCCGACATGTTGATGGTGCCGTCCTGATTGCTGTCTCCGCCCCAAATCAGTATCGGTGCATTCTGCTTTGACAATTGAATATCATTATTTGACACTTTAACACCATTTATTACCCTTGTGAGCATTCCGGTCTTCTTTATAATAATGTTGTAACCCGAAGCATTTGGTGCTACATTCAACTCAAAATAGCCATTTGAATCCGTTACGGCTGAAATTGATGTTCCTTCTATAGATACAACAGTACCGGATAAAAGTGCAGCTGAAGTTGATGTTAAATCAGGCTTTATATATCCCGATATTGCTTTTCCATTTTGCGGGTTTGTAGGCGTACTTGAAGGCTTAGTTGGTGTTGGCTTCGGACTATTATTTCCGGGTTCCGGACCGTAAACCAATACTCCATCTTCGTAAACCGGCAAAAATTTGGTCAATGAACCTTCCCAACTTGATGATGCCTCAAGATCCTGTGCGGAAAAATCATTTTTTGTATCCCAAGCATTGGAACCATATGGGAACTTAACATTAAAGCTTATTGTCTTTTTATAATCATTTACTCCGCCCGGGAATAATTTAATTCCAGAAAAGTCAATATTTATATAGTATATATTTTTTGATTCATCCCAAGGATGCAAGCCTGTTACCTTTGCAGTGGTTGTTCCGCTTATGGATATTTTGTAGTCCTCAGGTTTAAGGCCTGCATTTATTCCTTCAGTAATATCAACAAAGTATTTGCATGAAAGCTTATCGCTTACTCTTGCAGGCCAAGCAGTCTGATTACCCAAAGTAATTGTAATCATTGCAGCATCACCCTGAATAGCTACAGCCGACATTGTCAGGTACTCGTCCACCGGCTCTTCAATTGCTTTGAAATCAGGAATAGGATCTCCGCCATAATCATCATACATTCTTGCTAATATCCCTACAAAACCGGCATTATAGTCGCAAGCTACTTCGTTGTTTTCATAATTTTTGACATCGTCTGTATAACCGTCCGAACTGTTCGGTCCCCCAACAAGTGCACCATACAATACATGTCTGTGATAATTGGGTATATCACAGTCAAGATAACCCATCCAGGAACCGTGTGCAGTTCTGTGATGAGGTCTTTTCGGAGGATTTACACCAAATCCGCAAACAAAACTTCTTCCTGTGCTTCCTAATGCATAATCTATCTGGCTTTTTGCAAAAGATTTGTATGAATTCACTTTATTTGAACTGCATACATTAGAATCGGCATATACATCAGCAAGAAATGCTTCTGTTGTTGCATATCTTAAAGCACCCCATCTATCAAGCCATGCAAGACCTTTTGGTGTATATGTTATCTTTTCGGACCCAATACCTGCCCACCAATCCAAGTGTCTTTCAATGGCCTCTATGTATAATTGCTTTCCTGTTTCCCTTGCAAGAAGCAGTAAAGCACCGAATAGCTTCTGATCCCAGCAATGTGCCCATTTATACTTGATTAAAGTAGTGATTCCTTCTCTTTCCCAATTAGGTTCGTAGGACTCTGCTTTCTGAAGGTATGTTTCATCACCTGTTGCAAGGTAAATCCACATAGCTGCCCATGTCAGTTCATCATAAAAACCACTCCACGAAGCATAAAATCCTTCTGCTGCAGTGTAACCCTTATCGCTTCTTGTTTTGTCTGCAAATGCAAAAAGCTCCTTGGCATGCTTCAAGCATTCAGCAGCATATGTAGGATCTGTAGGCTTGAATATGGCAGCAGCTGATGCTAAAGCCGCTGCTGTCTCAGCTACAACAGCAGATCCTGGGTTAGCTTCGGTTAAAACATATGATGGCCTTTTCATAATCTCGAGAACAACTTCGGCAGGTCCCCACCATGAATGGTCTAACTGACCGTCACCAACCTGATAGTAATAAACATTTGGTGAGGGATGGCATTTAATAAAGTAGTCTGTCGCCCACTTTATGTTGTCCAATATGTATGGCAGCTGACCGCTTTTCACATAAGCATCCCTGTCTTCATAAACACTCCATGCAAGCATTGTTGAAGTATAAGCCATAGGCAAATTGAATTTTACGTGGTCTCCTGCATCGTACCATCCGCCTGTAAGATCAATGTTATGATCGGCACCGTCAGTCATACCCGAGTCACCACGCCAATTGTTACGGCTGTCCTCCGGGATTTTACCCGAACGCTGGAACTCATAAAACATGATTGCTTTCTGTAATGCTTCACCATAATTGAAATTAGCAGCGGCACTTAACGTCGGTTGATAGACGGTAAATACCGAAGTAAGTAAAAATATGGTTGTAATGACAGAAACTTTTTTTAGGAAAACTTTTTTCATAGTACACATATACCTCCCATTTTTTATTTGTCTTTAGAATACAAAATAAAAAGCAAAATTTTGCATACTTATTCACTCTAAGTATAACATTTTGCTTTTATCTTCTTCAATTGCACAGCTTGGCATATTGTAAACATATTTGCATTTAAAGCCGCCTGTTTATGCAGTTCATCAGCCTTGTCTTATGGACTCCCTGTATTCGGTAGGCGTCATGTTTGAATACTTTTTAAATGTCTTGGAAAAGTACTGCGAGTCTGAAAAACCTACAAGTTGTGCTACTTCATAAGTTTTATACTTCCCGTCCTTCAAAAGCTCTTTGGATTTTTCAACCCTTATTTCATTTAAAAAGTCAATAAAGTTTTTTCCCAGCTCCTTTTTAAACATCCTGCTTAAATAAAAAGAGCTTACATATATATTTTCCGCTACCCTTCCTAAAGTTATAGGTTCGTTATAATGATTATTGAGATACTCTACAGCCTTCTGAACCATGAGCTTTATTCTCTTGTTGTTAAAGTTATATATTTTTGAAGCAACGTCTATAGCAACCTCTTCAAGCAATGAGTTAAGGTCCTTAATGTTTTCACAATTCTCTGCATATATATAGAAGCTGCTTATCTTGCTCGATCCAGATTGGCCTCTGTCATCGTCAGCTGCATTTATGGACAACCTTATGTTATTTATGGATGATGTCACATTTACAAAATATATTTTTAAATATGCCATATTTCTCTCATTTTGTTCTAAAGATGATATAAATTCCCTTATATTCTGCAGCTTACTTTTGACCTCATTAAGATCCCCGGATTTTATACCTGCTAAAAGCTCGTTGCTGTATACCTCCAGCATTGAATAGTTTTCATACTTGAAGAAAGAATTTAAATCCTTATAGAAAATCACAAGATTATTGCCCAAATAATACTTAAACCTTAACGCTTCATGGCATTCGCTCAATTTAGCCGGTAAATCCAGTGCACCTACACCCTCCGAACTAACCGAAACAGAAATATTAAAATCATAGTAGTTTTGAATTATTTGCTGAAGGCTAAGACATTTCTCCTCTATCAATTCCGCATAGTTGTCGTTATATTCTCTCATATGCAGTATAAAAGCGGTCCACTTACTTTCGAGAGAAATGCTTGTTACATCGAAAGTGTCCTTAAAAAGATCCTTGAATGTATTGATTATGCCCAACTGATGAAGAGGCTTATATCTGTCGAATGTGCTTTCCTTACCTTCCTTGACTTCGTTTTCCACCAGTATCAGGAAAAATTTGTCTATTTCAAGATTAAAAAGCTCCATTTTGGCCTTTATATCCTTAGGATCCTTATTGATGGCATATATTATGTCATATAAAAACTTCTCCCTTAAAATGGGAATATTCTGTTCAAACAGCACTTTTAATTTATTTAATTCTTCATATTTGTCTCTAGCTCTTTTCAACTCAGCAACAGCTTTTTCAACAACCTCATTTAAAACCTCAATTTTGGACGGCTTAAGCAAAAATTCAAAAACACCGTACTTAACAGCATCCCTCGCATAATCAAAATCTCTGTGGCCTGTAAGTATAATTATTTTGCTGTCGGGCACAAGATTTATAATTTCACTTATCATTGTTATTCCATCCATGCCCGGCATTTTAATATCGGTAAAAATTATATCGGGCTTTTGCTCCTTTATAATTTCTATGGCATTTAAGGCTTCTCCTGCTTCAGCACATACTTCACAATCGTATTTATGCCAATCGATAACATTTTTTAATCCCCTTCTTATTATAGGTTCATCATCAATTATTATAACTTTGAACATAATCCCCCACCTCGTCATTCCTTATCTTGTATAGAGCTGTTAATAGGTATTGAAACAGTTACCTTAGTAAACTTATCTTTTTCACTGTTTATGGTAAGTCCATATTTTTCACCGTAAAACAGCTTAATTCTTCTATTTACATTTTCAAGCCCAATGCTTTTTCTTTCTTCATTTACACGCAATCTAAAATATGTATCATTATCAAGTGCCAGAATTTCATTAAGTTTATCCAAGCTCTCCTTGTCCATGCCTATACCGTTGTCAACAACCTCTATTATAAGAACTCCATACCTTATAAATGTATTAAGCCTTATGATACCAACATCATTTATATTTCCTATCCCATGATAGACAGCATTTTCTATAATAGGCTGTATCAATAGCTTGGGTATGTTTATTTCAAGTATATCATCGTTTTCAACATATACATGCAGCTGTATCCTATCTTCAAATCGTTTCTTCAATATTGAAATATAATGATCTATATATTTAAATTCCTCCCTTAAGGGTATAAGCTTGTCATCTCTGCCAATACTCGCTTCCATTAACGACGACAGAGCTGTGACAGTCTCGCTTATTTCAGGCACATTTTTAAGCATTGCCATCCAATTGATTGATTCCAATGTATTAAAAAGAAAATGAGGATTAATTTGAGATTGCAGTGCCTTAAGCTGGGCTTCCTTTCTGGTAATCTGCTCTCTATAAATCCATGTTATCAGGTGATTGATTTCTTTGGACATTTCATTGAATGTCTTTGTTATAAAGCCAAGCTCATCATCCCTATCCATCTCTATATCAACATGGGTTCCCTTCTGAATTTCCTTCATCCCTGTAACAATTCTTTTAATAGGAATTATAAAATCATTGGATAATTTTCTGTTTAATAATGTAAATAACAAAACTGTAACAAGACATATACAAATAATTATAAGCCTAAAATTATTTATATCTTTATACAATATATTCAGCGGTATATATGATATAATCTTCCAGTCAGTATCCTTCATTTTGACATAGGTTACCAGCGAATCATGCTTTTGGTTTATCAATGCTCCTTCTTTGGTCTTGATATTGTTTAAAAATTCGGTTCTTTCCAAAGTTAGTTGAATAACTTCATTTTTTCAAGCCGAAGAGTTTTCATTTTTAATGTTTCAAAACTACACCGGCCATACATAATTCGCTTTATTACCTTCAGTTTATTAATACATCCTT
>Ga0208695_1000783_pt1 | contig 31195 bp, 27 predicted proteins | sample AD_UKC111_MetaG_FD_184449 | JGI IMG/M metagenome (GOLD analysis project Ga0208695, IMG submission 184449) | Active sludge microbial communities of municipal wastewater-treating anaerobic digesters from Hong Kong - AD_UKC111_MetaG (SPAdes)... | ecosystem: Engineered > Bioreactor > Anaerobic >...
CCTTGCACAAGCATCCCGGTTCTCAATACTCTTACTGCCTCGGAAATATCTTCTTCACAAATCTCCGGTCGGCCTAATGGAATCATAACTTCTGTCATCGGACTTTATATAATAATCCTCGATAATAATTTCTTAAACATCCCCAACAATATTCCAGCTTTTTTAAATACAAATTTCTTAACAAGCAGAATCATAAACAGCCATTAATCTCTCCATGATTGCATTGTTTGCATCAAGTTGTTTAATAGCTGCATGCCTGCAATTTTTATATTTATCATGGTTTTTAATCATATATTCTGTTTTTAATAAAGCGTCCTCAGGATTCTCAGGAACAACCCCCAGGTCTGAATAATCAAAATCAAGGTATTTTAATTGCGGACTTAAAACAGGGATATTACAGGCGAGAGCTTCAATCCATGTTACATCCAGGCCACCAAATTGTGGATTAAACGCCGGGTGAATATAAAAATCAGCAGCATTGTAAAAGGTTGGCATGTCAATCCATTTCTGCCGTCCGAAGAATGGACAACCCGAATCCCTGACTTCCTTATACAGATCATTCCCATCATTATCCTCACCACCGACAAAAATGACTTTGAAATTATAATTGGATTTGAATCTATTATAAATGTTCAATATTATATCCACGCTTTTTAATCTGTAAAATGATCCTACATATATTCCATAAATTGGCCCGGGACCTAGGCCCAGTTTTTCTCGTGCAACCTTTTTATCAGAGGGCGTAAATACCCTAAAATCGGCTCCAACCGGCAGAAAATAAAGTTTTTTTTCAGGAATATTTATTCCCCGCAGATAATCTCTGGTAGATGAAGTCAGGTAAGTTATTGCCGAAGCTTTCCTGTAAGTGATCCGCAAAAATAAGTCCTTTAAGCTGCCTCTGAAGGGAGGAATCCCTCCATGATGACTTAGTACTATTTTCACATTCCGGGGAAGCAAATATCGCAAAAGAATAAACCTGTCAAACAACGAGTGATAATGTAAAATAATATTGTTTTTGTAACTTAATTTAATGACTCTTAATAACATGCCAAGAGAAAAAACATTTTTGAACACCACTCCTTTGTAAGGCCAGATTATACCCTCCAGATCAAAAACTTTCTTTTTAAGAGGTTTATCCACAACCGGTTCCATAATCCAGATTGAAATATCAAGCTTTTGATTAAAAACTTTAAGCCTTCGTGCAAATAATCCTGCCCAGGAACCAACAAAAAATTCATCACTATTCAGGTCATAATATTCAAGATTCTTACCGTTTGAGGAGGGTGAAAGAAAAATATATTTTGTTGGTTTCAAAAAGATAATTGTTTTAAATTTATTGTGATATCTTATTCCTTCTTTTTTAATCTCCTCTTCATTCCTGTTACAAGGTCAATTATTTCATTTAATTCAGGACGTTTGGTTGCATAGCTTGTTGCCAGATAAACAATAATGCCAAGCGTAGGAACCAGAATAAGCTGAATTATTCCCGTATTTGTTATTCTCATACCCAGCAACATTATAATTGATGCTATGAGAGTTAATCCGATTGATGGTAAAACCTGTACTATCTGTCTGAAAAAAGAAAACTCAAGCACTTTTTTAGCAAAATAGACAGAAAGGAATATCCCAAGATAACCTTCCAGAACAAACGCCCAAACCATGCCCTTAAGGCCGGTCTTGTAGAGTAAAAAAAGGAAAGCAACAAGTCCGACTTTCTTTAAAACAGTAACATAAAAAACAAAATCCGAACGACCCTTTATATAAAGGACATTTTCATTTACAGATTCAAATGGTAATGCAAATGAAAGAAGACAGAAATATTGAAGCAGAACCACTGATTCAAGCCATTTATCAGTCAGAATTACTAAAATAAGAGGTTTTGCAATTATCGCTAACAGGGCATATAAAGGAAACAACACAAAAGCGTAAATACCTATGATATTTTTATATGTATTTATCAGCCTCTTGTTATCGTCCTGCAAATAGCTTAATGCCGGGAAGAAAATGTTCATGGAAGATGATCTTATGCTTTTTTCAGGTAATTCATAGAATTGCCTTGCCCTTGTAAAGTAGCCAAGACTCTGGGCATTGAACAATTTACCTATTATGACAGAATAAACATTTGAAAAAAAGGAACTGAAAATCGATGTAGCCAGTATTTTGGATCCATAACTTCCAAGTTCTTTAAAAGAAATAATTGAAAAGATCGTCTTAGGCTTCCATGAGCTTACAAACCACCAGCCACCATTAAGTAATAGAGCCCATGAAATAGTTTTACCAACCAATGACCATACCCCAAAACCTGCTGCAGCCAACAACACTGCCAGGATGCTGCTTCCTAACAAAGCAACTACATATACTTTTGTCAGCTTTTTATACTGCATATTTTTGTTCAGGAATTTGCCCTGAATTGAGCCAAAGGCATTAATAATTACCACAATACAAATGACCCTGGTCAATAAAATTAACCGTTCATCGCCATAAAAATCCGCAATGGCATTTGCTGCAAAAAAAAGGATTAAATATGCAAGTACAGAAACCAGGAAATTAAACCAGAAAACTGTTGAGTAGTCTGAATCATTTGGGTGTTTTTTTCGCATAACGGCGGTTCCAAATCCACTGTCAATAAAAACATCAGACATAGAAATAAAAATTGCAAGCATCCCTGTAAGACCATAATCCTGAGGTGTAAGCAACCGGGCCAGAATTAATCCGAATATAAACTGTGCTGCTTGTGTACCTATTTGGGTTGCAAAGCCAAGCGAGATTCCTGTTTGTACTTTTTCTTTAAGGTTTTCCAATTAATTACTTTATCTACAAAATAAAGTTTATCAGGATTTTTTCTTTGAAAACCTGAGCTTAATTTTCCGCCATAAAGCAGGGAAAAAAGCAAAAAAGAAGATCGGCTTGTTTAATAAGAGTTTGAAGTATATTTTTCTGTCGTGCCATGATAAAGCAGAAGCAGTCAATGCTCTGCAATAGTTTATATATAGTTCCCACTTCTTATTTAAATTTCGTTCCGGAAAATAAGTCAACTTACATGAGACAGCATCCAATACAGCTAAAGGCACGATCTCTTTAAAAAATCCCCCCACCCCCTTTGAAACACCTCCTGAATGAGACCTATATGCTGATGTAATTTCAGGCATATAATGAATCTTGGTGCGCATAGCTATATGGAGCCATAACCAGTAATCAAAGGCACATTTGACATTATTAATCTTTGCATAATCTAATATTTCATGAATAATATCTCTCCTAAAACATGTTGAACAAGTAACAATAAAAGCTGATTTCAGCAAATCATAAAATACATCACCGGATGGTTTGTTAGTATCAGATGCAAATATTACCTTATTACTGCTGTCAACAACATTTTCATTTGTATGAACCATACCAAAGTCAGGATTTGCCTCCAGAAAATCCACCTGCTTCTGCAGTTTATACGGGTCAGTCCAGTAATCGTCGCCCTCGCAAATGGCAATGTATTTGCCGGTACACGCTTTTAAAACTGCAATTTGATTTGCAATAGCACCAATATTTTTTTCATGAAGTAATAATTTAAATTTTCCCGGATATTTATCAGAATATTCATTAATAATTTTACGAGTATTATCTGTACTGCAATCTTCTCCGATGACTAATTCATAATCAAAATTTGTTTTTTGCATTAATATTGATTCAAGTGCTTGCTTAATATATTTTTCATGATTATAAGTCATCATAAAAACACTAACAGTTGGTTTAAATGATTGACTTAAATCACATATCATTTTAATTTCATCATTTTCCTTTCTAAAACTACATTTTTCATATACCCTTATAGCAACTTTGTTTTCAGGCTTCACATATAAAAATAGTTCTTTTAAATTCAACCCATTTTTCGCAAATCTAATTAATTGAAATGTTGCTAATGTTGCAATTCCTTTACCCCAATAACTTTTTTCGCCAATAAATACATGATATTCTCCACTTTTTTTTTCAATTACATTTGTAATTTGTATGTTACCTATGTATTTGTCATCCACACAAATTGCAAATCGGAATGAATTTGACTCTCTTAATACATTTTTTATCCAATTAAGCTCAATTTCCTGAGTTATTACTTTATCCGGTTTATTCCCTGTAAACTTCCAAATTTCCGGATCGTTTCGCCATTTGTAGGATATATAAGCATCTTTTTCTTCTAAAGGTCTTATTAAGACTTTATGCATATTTTTTAATTGTGTCTAATATATACTTGAGATCACTTTTATTATATCTTTGATCAATAGGTAATGGCAGCAGGTTTTTCGCAAGGTAAAGCTCCATTGAAATACTTCGTTTTAGCTTGAGAACATTTGGCCAATATGTTGCAACATAAATTTTATTTCTTATAAGTTCTTCCCTAAGCCGATCATTACCAGCTTTTAGATATGGATAAACCATGTGACCATTAATTGTTGTATTATCTATAACACTACTTAGATCATTGAATTCTTTTAAATGGTTATGAAGAAAATAAAAATTTATGTTTCTTATTTTTAAAGAATTTTGATAATCTATGTTTCTTAAAAGTCTTTCTGTAATAATTGACATTCTCATTAAAGGCAGATTACTTAATCTTTTTTCGTTTTCTCTAAACAAATGAAAACCTGCTTCAGGGCCTTCTTCAATCCGCGTAAACAGATGAAGCAACCTGCCAATTGATTTATCATAATTAAGTTTTTCTATGTTAAAGGTGTTATTTCGATTCACATAGGCTAATCCTCCATCAGGCAAACCAAAAAACTTGCGTGGCGAATAGAATGAATCTATGCCAGGGATGGGAAATTCAAAAAAAGCCTGGGAATTATCAATTATTAAATTATTTATCCTTTGAGCTAGTTGTGCAATAAAATTACTTTTTAGCCCAAAATAATTTATGTATAAAAGAGCTTCATTCTTTTTAAAATTATCTGGTAACTCCTTAGGCTCAAAATCTTCGTCTATCGAGTAAAATTCATACTTTAGATTTAATCTTTTAACAGGTTCCAAAATAACATCACAAGTATAATAAGGCAAAAAAATCTTACTATACCGGTTTACAATTAAAATATATTCTAGCGCATTCCTGCCTGTATTAAACTTTAAAGCATCTGGGTGATATTCTTTTTTATTATTTAGCTCAAGTTCAAAATAACCTCCAATGGACTTCATATGAATTCATAATTTGCAAGCATCCGTTTAATATCATTGCTCGAATTAAACATCATAACATCAATAATTGATAGACCGGGTTCAAAAACCTTTCTACCTTGAGAATATTCCTCTAAAATTGCTTTTATAAATTTTAATTCTATGCCTTTCTTCCTGTATTTATCTATATAAAAAAAATTCACTCCTCCAGGAGGATTCCAGTATTCTATAACATTATCCAGTTTCTTACATATGTTTAAAGCCCACTCATCAGGTGCTTTAGGTTTTTCAATTTCAATATTTAATTCTGAAAATATTTCAATATCAGGGTTAAAACCAATATAACTACATATTTTCCCTAGAAGATGGGCATTAAGAACTGTCATACTGTCAGTTTCAATTTTTAAAGCGTCATGTATAAAATTCATTACATCATTAAAATACGGTGCTATTTTCTTATAATGTTCTAATTGTCTGATAATTTTACTTCGCCAATCTTCATTTGAACTGATTTTAATATCCTTTATCAGAGTATTTTGAGAATGTTTTACTAGGGGAACATTTATATATTGCCAACCTTCATTTGGTTTTAGAATACGGTTACGCTCAATCCAACCATGCCTTATAAATTGAACCGTATCCAATAAAATAAATTTATTAGTATTCTTAATAAGACTAAAATATCCAAGGTAAGGGAAAAAATATGGTTGCATAATCGCAACTTTCATCTCTCATGGGTTTTAAAAATCTTACTAATTTTATCAATAACTTTGCTCTTTAATTCAGGATAAATCGGAAGGCAAAGAACCTTTGCGGCTATCTTTTCTGCCACATGAAGGTTTGCAGGTTTTGCCGAAGGAAGGCTGCGATAGGTTGGAAATCTGCTGATCAAAGGATAAAAGTAGCGTCTGCTATAAATGTTATGTTTCTTAAGCTTTTCATATACTTCATCCCTGCTTTCTCCGTATATCTTTTCATCTATAAGAACCGGAAAATAGGTGTATGAATGTTTCACTCCGGGAATATCATCAAGAAACCCAATGCCTTTTACATTCTTTAATTCATTACGGTACTTTTCAGCAACAGCTTTGCGTTTTGCAATATATTCTTCCACGTGTTTTAACTGCAAAAGACCAAGGGCTGCCTGAAATTCATTCATCTTTGCATTAATACCTGGTTCAACAACAGTTACCTCATCGGCAAAACCAAAATTTTTCAGAAAATCAATTCTCCTTTTTGTCTTTTCATCATGGCAAATAATTGCCCCGCCTTCGAATGTGTTGAAAACCTTTGTGGCATGAAAACTGAGCACGGAAAGATCTCCAAAATTCAGTATGGACTCTCCATTTACCTTCACCCCGAAAGCATGAGCGGCATCATAAATAACCTTTAAACCGTATGTATCGGCAATTTTCTGAATAGCCCCTACCCTGCAAGGATTCCCGTATACATGTACCGCCAGAATGGCTGTCGTCTGAGGCGTTATCGCTGCCTCAATTTTTTCAGGGTCAAGGGTGAAATACTCAGGCTCTATATCAACAAAAACAGGTTTTATATTATTCCACCATAATGCATGTGTAGTTGCCACAAAACTGAAGGGGGTTGTGATTACCTCTCCTGTAATCCTTAAAGCCTGAAGTGCCGTTACAAGGGCAAGAGTTCCGTTTGAAAAAAGTGAAACATATTTTACTCCCAGGTATTCAGCCAGTTCTTTCTCAAACTGCTGGTGAAAAGGACCGTTGTTGGTAAGAATGCGGCTGTCCCATATCTCCTTCAAATATGGCAAGAATTCGTTTAAAGGAGGGAGAGCAGGTTTGGTTACATATGTTTTCTTTGGATTATCTTTCATTTGTTTTTTGTATCATATCCTTCAAGCAAGTTTTAAGAGATATATCTATTATAAGCAAAGTAAATATCATAAGAATGATCCTGTTTACTCCATCAGGTGTAAAACCTATGGTTTGTGTCCCAGTGTTTATAATTAGCATAATAACCAAAGGAATAATGCTTATTTTAAGCAAAGGTTTGTTAATGTATTTAAACTTTCTTGAAATTGAAAATGGCCTTCTTAAAACAATTATTGTGAAGTACAGAAACAGAAAAGAGCCTGCTATTCCGGCATTCAGTAAAATGTTATGATAACCAACATGTCCGTCGGCATATTCATAAAAATGATTGCTGAATCCGGCGCCAAGGATTATAGTGCTTGTATAAAATCCCTCCATCACTCTCGGAGCCCTGACATCATAACGGCTTATTGTACCACCGCCTGTTATATCGCCTCCAAGAACCTGCTCTACAGTGGCAATCCTGCTGAAAGCATTCCTGACCTGACTGTTAATTACTGTTATACCCCAGATTAATAATAGTACAATGATTACAATACCAAGCGAATTGAGGATTAATTTTGGCGTTTTTTTCCCCGCAAGAAAGAAGAAAGCGAGATATCCAATGCAAAATGCAATAAACCAGCTCCTGGTTCCCGACATCAGAATAACGAGAAAACTAATCAGGTTAACAAATACAAGGTATTGTCTGGCTAAGTTATGCCGTTTTGAAATCAGCAAAAACAAGGACCCTGTGAATGTGATAAACATGGCATGTCCCATTTCAATCGGCCTTATCCATGTGTCCTGTTTACCGGCGATATTATAACTACCCTCTGCAACTTTAACCCCTGGTTTTACAAGAGCAATGAGCTGCTCCCCGTTTATAAGTCCGTATATCTGAAGGGCAAGAGCAATAAAAGCAAAGGGGAACATTATCTTCAGAAATTTTATAAAATTCTCTTCCGAATTGATCAGGCGGAAAACAGAATAAAACAAAGTGAGGGAGACTGATAATTTGAAAACATTTGACATGGAATCCATGCTCATGCCTGATAACGGAGATATCAGGATCAAAGCTATAAAAAGCCATAAAAGCAATTTTAACTCCTTCCTGAAGAAAGGCGGACTAAAGTTCCGATTGATACTTCCAATAAACAACGACTTGGCAAAAAGAATCAATATGAACAGCTCGCTTATTGTAAAGGAAAAACCTGGGGCAAGACTATATATAGGCAGTCTGAATGAATCCTCTTTTGAACCACCTGAAAACAAACCACCTGGCATTTCCAGAAGAATAAAGAAGAATGCAATCCAAAAGTAATCTCTTTTTGAATACCATACAATCGGAAGTACTAAAAGGAACAGCAGCCGGTTTAACCTGACCGGAATAAAATAAACAAGTATAAAGGCAACAATCAGATAAAAGAGCAACTCAATAAATTCAGAAATACCATTTCTTATGAAAAAATTAGACTTTTTACTTAAGTTTTGGCTATTGTATTCTCTAGATACCATTAATTCTCACGGGTTGTTTTCAAATCTTTGATTTTATGCGCAGGCACACCTCCTACCATCGTGTAAGGCTCAACATTTTTTGTCACTGCCGAATTTGGAGCAACGATTGAATGATGACCAATTTTTACTCCGGGGTAAATTGTCGAATGAACCCCAATATATGAATTATTTCCTATTTCAATTGGGGCTGTTGGCCTGAATTTCTTGTCCTTATTATTAATCGGTATTCCATTAAAAGCCTGCTTTGCGCTTGAATGAGTCCAAAATTGACTATAGCCGATATGAACAAAATCTCCAATAGTTATATTATCGCTGAAATCCAGTACCGTATTATGCCCAATAAAAGATTCCTTCCCTATTTTGATCAGGCCATCTCCAAAACCTGTAATTATTGTCATGCCTTCAAGAATGCTGTTGTCCCCAAGCTCAATTCTTTCAATCTTTGCACCCTCTCCAATTCTAACTCCATTCCCTAACTTCACTTTCTGCCCGATTACCGAATTTCGCCCTAATACACAATTCTTGCCACAACAAAAGTCTTTGGATAATATAACTCCCTTTGCAATTTTATTCCCCTTCCCATGCTTAATCCTAAGGTAAAATTGCCATAATAAACTTTTTAAAAAAGAAGGGATGAGTTTTTTCATTTTATTTCTGAAGTTTGTTCATTATTCTGAACATAGTTTGTTTTTTCAGTATGTATGGTACTTCTACCTCAGTTTTTGAAAATCCTTTCTTAAACTCATAGATATGAGGCAGCCTTTCTTTTTCTATATAACATAAATCATAATATTTGCAGCCATTAGCTTTGCTGTATCGAATAGCTTCCCACTGCAGTAAATCGCCCTGACCGAAATTTCCTGCATTATGTTTCGTGGATCCCAGCCAGTAAATTGCATAATTCTTGTCATACATCAGGCCAAGTGCACCACATGGGAAATCATCTTTATAAGCAACAAACGGAAGAAAATGTACATTTTTAACCTCTCTGATCAATCCTTCGAAAAAACTGACCGGAAGTTTTTCAATCCCGTTCCGGTTGCTGTTTTCGGAGTATAAAAAATAAAAATCATTCAGTGTATCAAATCCATTTTTAATTTGCAAATCTGTTCTTAAGGACTTTCTGATCATGTTTCGTCTTTTTGAATCTATGGATTCTGACCAGATTTCATCTTCATCCTTTTCTAAATCTATAATTAAAGTACAGAATGACCTTGTGGGTTTTGAATATTTTGCTCCAAACTCTTTAATTGCAGGTAAGGCAAAACACTCAAACCTTGCATTAATGGGTATACGAAGTTCTGATATGTTTATTTCTTCTTCGCAATTTAAAAGCCATCCCCCGTTTGGAATATAATGAAATTGTCCTGAATTAAGGTTTTTTGTTAATCCGTTTCTGGTCTCATGGATTGGACATATCCCGACAAGTTCACTTTTTTTATCCAGTAATGCGAAATAATAAAAATCCGTATTAAAATATTTACTTACTAAAAGATTCCATTCCGGCCAATGAGTAGGCGATGAAAAACTGACTTCAAGAAATCTTACGATCAAATCAAAATCAGTGATTTTTTTATACCTCACTATACAGTTGTTCAAAATCGTTTAAAGATTTTAAAACAAAATCAATCTCAGAATCCGTTAAATCGGGATGAGAGGGAAGTGTTATAAAATTCCCCCATATTCCTTCGGCCACCCTGCAATCAACAGCATATTTCCTGAAAAGCGGTTGCAATGTTAAAGGATAAAAATGCACCCCTGTTGCAATACCCCTGTTTTTTAAGTGAATAATAAGTTCATCCCTTTTATTACAACGAATTCCAAAGTACCAGTAAGCTCCGTTACCTCTTTCGTAAGGAAAAATAGGTTTTATTATTCTTAGATTTTTAATGCCATCCAGATATCTTTCAATGATTTTTGCTCTTCTTGCATTCATTGCATCCAGCTTTTTAAGCTGAGCAAGTCCTATGGCCGCTGCAATATCATTCATATTGTATTTATACCCGAGCACCGCAATCTCATAATGCCAGTGCATTGCTTCATTTTCAGTTAAGCCTGAAGCTTTCTCAGCCCTTCTCCATGTGTCTTTATCAATCCCAACCCATCTGTATGCTCTGAGAGGCTCTATCAATTCAACGTCATCAGAACAAATCATCCCTCCATCACCTGTTGTCATACATTTCTTCTCTTCAAAACTGAAACAACCAATATGACCCCAGGTTCCAAGCTTTCTGCCTTTGTATTCTCCTCCGGCACAATGGGCACAGTCTTCTATAACTTTCAGATTAAGTTTATCCGCAAGCGCCATAAGCTTATCCATTGGAACAGGATATCCTCCGTTATGAACCGGGATCACCGCGACACAATCTTTATCATATTTCCGTTGGAGGTCATTCAGATCAATGGAAACTGTTTCAGGATCTACATCAACAAATACAGGTATCAAACGGTTGTACAATACTGCCGTTGCGGTGGAGGCAAAAGTGATCGCAGGCACCAGCACTTTTTTACCTTCGGGAAAATGAAATGCCGTGAGAGCAAGATGCAGAGCTGCAGTCGCGGAGTTTACCCCGATTGACATCCTGGATCCGATATATTTACTCCAGGCTTCTTCAAACCTTACTACCATCGGACCATTGCCCAGCCATGCCCTCTCAAACACCTCCCTGATATTTGCCAGTTCTTCTTCTCCGACACTTGGTTTAAATAATCGAATATTCATTGATGATCTTTTATGGAACACTGATGACACAGATTTTACAGATCTTCACTGATATTATCTGTGGTCATCAGTCTAACCAGTGTTATCTGTGTTTTATTAATTTTATTCCCACTTATCGAAAAAAATCTTTTCTGAATTAACTCCCTGGTATTTAAGCTCTTTTTCAAACGATTCAATCATCAATTTCGGCCCTGATAAATAATAAACAGGATCAGTGTACGATATTGTATGACTTACCAGCTCCCTGACTGGCAGTATACCAGGTTCCAGTAGCAAATCCGATTCATTGTTAATATTTTCACAAAATATTTTGTATTTGAAATTTTTAATTCTTTGCTGATACTTTTCCAGGTTTTTTTCGAAAATAATAAGATCCCGCTCCCTTACCCCATAAAACAAGTTTATACTCCTATACTCATCATTGCTTTCCATCAAATCTTCAAGGAACGAAATAAATGGACTTATTCCGGTCCCTCCCGCAATGAGTATAACATCTTTCCCTGAAAATCCGCGAAAATTAAATGTGCCATAAGGCAATTTAAGCCATACCTGTTTGCCAACTGAAAGCTCATCTATCATTCGCCTTGTGAAGCTACCCTTTGGAGAAACAAGAATATCAATAAACTCTTTACCCGGTGCGTTAACCATTGAAAACACCCTTGATTCGGGCCAGTTATAACTGGGATCATAATCGTCAAGTGCAAGATGCAGAAACTGACCGGGATTGAATTTAACCAGGAACTCCGGCTTAAGTCTGTACAGGGTGACATTATCCCTGTATTTCTTCAGATAGGTTACAACAGCTTTGACTTTTCTTGGAGCTGACATTTACCTTGATTGAAAAAAGTCATTGAATTTCTCCACCATATAATCAATTTCAGGTTTCCCAAGTCCAGGATATACTCCAACAAAAAACGTATTGTTCATTACATAGTCTGTGGTTTTCAAATCTCCAACAACCCTACTTTCAATGTTTTTAAAAGCCGGCTGTCTTAACAGGTTTCCTGCGAAGAGATTTCTTGTATGGATTTTATTGTTATTCAAAAACTGAACCAGTTCGGTTCGAGTAATACGCCTATCCTCTCTTACAGAAATCGGGAAACCAAACCAGGAAGGATCGCTATTTTCAGTAGCATAAGGAAGTATAAGGTATTCATTGAATCTATCCAGCTCTGAGTAAAGCAGATTAAAGTTCTCTTTGCGTTTTTTGATAAAACCGGGTAGTTTTTTAAGCTGCTCCCTTCCTATTGCAGCCTGCATATCAGTAACCTTTAGGTTATACCCTATATGTGAATAGACATATTTATGATCATACCCCGGGGGAAGATCACCAAACTGCTGAGAAAACCTCAACCCACATGTATTATCCTCACCGGCAGCACAATAGCAATCACGACCCCAGTCGCGGAATGAACCTGCAATTCTGGCCAGGTCCTCATTGTCTGTTATAACTGCTCCTCCCTCTCCCATTGTAATATGATGGGCCGGATAGAATGATAATGTTGAGAGATCCCCGAATGTGCCTGTCAGTTTACCATTATATCTGCTACCGAAGGCATCACAATTATCCTCGATGAGCCATAGTCCATATTTATTTGCAATATCTCTAACATGAGCTATATCGAAAGGATTACCAAGAGTATGTGCCAGGAAGATTGCTTTTGTTTTTGAGGAAACAGCTTTCTCAATGATCTCTGTATTAGCATTATATGTTCCAAGTGACACATCAACGAAAACAGGAATAAGTCTGTTCTGAACTATCGGGGCAACAGTCGTCGGAAAACCAGATGCAACAGTAATAACCTCATCGCCCGGTTTTAGCTGACGATCCCTCAGCCTGGGAGAAGTCAAAGCAGAAATGGCTATGAGATTTGCAGAAGAGCCTGAATTTACAAGCGCTGCATCTTCAACCCCAAAGAATTCTGCAAGCTCATTTTCCAAAGCTTCTGCATGAGGACCTGCAGTAAGCCAGAAATCCAGGGATGAGTCGACAAGGCTAACCAGTTCATTTTCATCAAACACTCTTCCGGCATAACGGATAATGGACTCTCCCGGAATAAAAGGTTTTTTAATAAACTTCTCCCTGTAGTAATCCTGAACCAGGTGCAGAATATTAGATCTTATTTCTTCGTGTTTCATAGTTAATACTGATAGAACACTGATGACACTGATTTTACTGATTTTCACTGATCTGATCTGTGATCATCAGTTTAATCTGTGTTATCTGTGTTCATTTTCTTTTTATCATTTGTAAAAATCTTTCTTCTAAACTCAGGCTTCTTACCGAAATTGATTAAAAGTCCTATTTCTATTTCTGTTGCTTTCAGATAGTTAATAAGCTGGTATTCGTGCTCTTCGCATAAAGCCTCAGCAGCTTTCAATTCAAGAATTATGCAATTATCAACAACTATATCAGCATAATAATCACCTACAAGAAAACCCTCATAAAATACTTTTATTGGTTTCTGACTATCACAGCTGAAACCAGATTTCTTTAATTCAATTAGCAAAGCATTGAGATAGACCTTTTCAAGAAAGCCATAACCCAGCTTTTTGTAAACAGCATAAAATGCTTTAAGTATTTCCTTTGTTTTCCCTTCGTGTAACATATTGAACCTCTGTTAGAACACTGATGACACGGATTTGACGGATTTGCACTGATCTAAATCCGTGATCATCCGCCTGATCTGTGTTATCCGTGTTCTAATAATCTTTTGAGAGTAAAATTCTTCTGGTCTTTTACAGACAGTATCGGATCGTTTACTGGCCAGTTGATATTCAGATCAGGGTCGTTCCAGATCAATCCTCTTTCATGTTCCGGAGAATAATAATTATCAACTTTATACAGTACTTCGCTTATTTCGGATAATGTACAGAATCCATGAGCAAACCCCCTTGGAATAAAAAACATTTTTTTGTTCTCTTCCGATAAAATTATCCCTTCCCATTTCCCAAATGTTTTTGACCCTTTTCTCAGATCAACAGCAACATCAAATATCCCGCCTCTCACGCATCTCACAAGTTTTGTTTCAGAATATGGCTCGATCTGAAAATGCAAACCTCTGATTATCCCTTTCCTTTCAGAACGCGAATGATTCTCCTGTACCCATTCCCTTTGCAGACCATGCTTCCTGAATTCATCAATATCGTAGGTCCTCATAAAGAATCCGCGTTCATCAACATGAGGCATTAATGTTATTTCAAAGACTCCTTTCAGGTTCAGTTCTTTGAATTCCATTTGTCCGAATATTCATTTATCTGTGAAATGCATAACTGATATGCATTATGGTCCGAGTAATTCTTGTACCAGTCAACTGTCATCTCAACGGCTTTACCGGTATTTAAAAGTGGCTTCCAGCCTAATACGTTTTTTGATTTATTGATATCAAGCTTCAGAATGCCGGCCTCGTGAGGGGTATTATTGTCGGGATTTGCTTTCCAGCTTCCTTTGCCCCAATATTTTAAGATCTCCTTCACCAACGCTTGCACCTCTATTATATCCGACTCTTCAGGGCCAAAATTCCATGCTCCTGAATATTTCTCACGATCCTTGGCCATTTTCACAGGAAGGAGTAAATAACCCGATAAAGGTTCCAGAACATGCTGCCATGGCCTCAGGGCAAAAGGATTTCTGATGACTACAGGTTGATCTGCTTCCAGTGCCCTGATACAATCCGGGACCAGCCTGAATTCGGACCAGTCACCTCCGCCAATCACGTTACCGGCGCGGGCGGTGGAAATGGATTGTGTGATTGATTGATTGGATGATTGATTGGATGATTGATTGATTGATTGATTGATTGGGTGATTGATTGATTGGGTGAAAGAAAGGCGATAAGACTGGGTTACTATCTCGGCAGCTGCTTTGCTGGCGCTGTAAGGGTCGTAACCCCCAAGGGGATCAGTTTCCCTATAACCGGCCAGAGTTTCTTTATTCTCATAGACTTTGTCAGTTGTAACAATGACTATTTGCTTAACGGAAGGAGTTCTCCGACAGGCTTCAAGTATGTTGACTGTTCCCATTATATTGGTCTCAAACGTCGAGACAGGATCTTCGTAGCCGGGTAAGACCAACGCCTGAGCAGCAAGATGAAAAACTACTTCGGGTTTTTCTTTAATTATAATTTCCTGAATTTTATTATGGTCTCTGATATCCTGCCTGTAATCTTTGATTTTATCTGAAAGACCTGTAAGAACGAATAAATCTCTGTCGGTTTTTGGATCAAGGGCAATCCCGATAACTTCTGCTCCCAGCTGCTTCAGCCAGATAGTCAGCCACGAGCCCTTAAAACCGGTGTGACCGGTGATAAGGACTTTCTTGTTTTGATAGAAATTTTTAAGATTTTGCATACTACGAAAATAGAATACTGATGACACTGATCCAACGGATTTACACAGATTTAAATCCGTGAAAATCCGTCTAATCTGTGTCATCCGTGTTCCATCCAATCATTCAATCATTCAATCATCCAATCATCCAATCATCCATTCTTCCCTTCAATCCCAAACCTTCCACACCGGATTTTCCTTCCACATTTTTTCAAGCAGCTGGTTATCGCGGTAAGTATCCATGCATTGCCAGAAGCCTTTGTGTCTGTAAACGGCAAGCTGAGAATTCTCAGTCAATTTCTTCATTGGGATCCTCTCAAGATCAACTGATGGATCTTCATTGATAAAATCAAGGAACTCTTTTTTGAATACAAAATATCCTCCGTTAATAGGTTCCTGGCGTTCGGGATCCTTTACCTTTTCATAAAACCTTATAACCCTGTCGTCCCTTGTTTCAAGGTCACCAAAACGGGAAGGAGGGAATACGCCCGTCACTGTTCCTGTCAAACCATGAGCTGAATGAAATGCAAACAGCTTGTTCAGGTCAACATCTGATACTGCATCCCCGTATGTAACCATGAAATTATTCCCTTTAACATATTTTCCTGCCAGTTTTACCCTGTAACCCGTCATTGATTCAGCTCCCGTTTCGACAAGGGTCACTGTCCAGTCGTCCCTGATGCAATTATTATGATGCTTTATTTTACCTCCGTCTCCAAGACTTACCGTAATATCTGAATTATATGTATAGTAATTCAGAAAATAGTCGCGGATAATATTTCCTTTATATCCCAATGCCAGAATGAAATCTTTAAAACCATAATGTGCATAATGTTTCATTATGTGCCACAAAATGGGTTTACCTCCGATCTCCACCATGGGTTTGGGTTTGTATTCTGTTTCCTCACGAAGGCGGGTTCCCATGCCGCCGCAGAGGATTATAACTTGAATATGATTGTTGGCTGTAGGCATTCTGATAAGGATTAATCTGTTTTGGTCTATTAGATAAACAATATTTCGACTATTTCTGTCAATGCCTGTGTGTTGTCATTTAACGGTCATTCTTCCTTGTAATAATCCCTGGCATTTTCGCCATATTTGCTTTTATTTTGCAGATAGCCTCCATAGTAGTTGTATCCGTAATAATATCCGTATCCGGCTGAGTATCCATATCTAAGCCCGTATCCATAGTATCCTGTAAGGCTGATATCATTCAGGATTATAGCTGCGTTTGAAACTTTGCCACTTTGCCGGAGTTCCTCAATCAGTTCAAGGGTATTTTTCGAACTGTATCTCTGTCGTACAACAAAAAGATAAAGGTCAGTGGCCGGAGAAATAAGCAAAGCATCAGTGACAATTCCAACGGGCGGGGTATCCAGTATTATATAATCGAACTGTTTCCTGGCTTTTTCAATGAAGTCCTTCATTCTTTTTGAATCAATCAGCTCTGCAGGATTAGGAGGAACCGGTCCTGATGGAGTGTACCACAGATTTTCTATTTCCGTCTGGTTTAACACCTCCTCAAATTTTAACTCGCCCGAAAGAAAGTTACTCAATCCCTTATCATTACTTATTCCTATTATCCTGTGGGTCCTGGGTCTCCTCATATCAAGATCAGTCAACAACACCTTTTTACCGCCCATTGAAATGATTGTTGCGAGATTGGCAGAAATGAATGTCTTCCCTTCGGAACTGACAGTGGAGGTAACTGAAATTACAGGACAGTTGGTATCCCTAAGAAAGAACCTGAGATTGGTTCGAACTGATCTGAACGACTCAGCAAGGGTTGATCCCGGGTGCTGTAAAACAGGAGTTTCAGTTCCAGGCTGATTATGGCTAATATACCCGGCTATCGGAATCTTTGTTGCCTTTTCAATATCCTTTTTATCAATAATCTTGTTGTTCAGATAATCTATTAGCAATATCAGGAGAATTGGTATCATAAGTCCAAAAGCAATTGCCATGGTATAGTTCTGCTTTTTCTTCGGACTGATTCTTGAGGTACTGTAGGAGCCTGCATAATCAATGATCCTATTGTCAGGTACGTTTGAAGCTTTTGCGATGCCGGCTTCTGCTCGCTTTTCAAGAAGAAAAGTATATACAGTATTATTGATATCGAATTTTCTTTGAATGTTGATCATCTGTCTTTCTGTTGATGGTAGTTTTCGTATCTCTTTCTCAACTTCCAACATCCTCTTGTTAACATTTGCCAGTGAACTGTCAATAGTCAGTATCCCACTGGAAATATTTTCGCTAATAGCGAGGCGGGCATTTATAATATTAGCTTCTAAAACTTTTGCCGGTTCAGTAGATTCATGCAAATTCATTGACATTTGTTTCTTCTGCTTTTGCAATGACGAGAGTTCATCAACCATCTTCATCAGAATCTGATCTGATACTCCCATCACAGAGGGGGCAACAATATCGCCACTTTCCTTTTTACTGTCAATATACTCTTTGAGATACTCATAATAATTTCTTTTCAGTAGTAAAGCAGTTCTTTCTCCGTCAATCTGTTCAAGCTTGTTCTGTATCATCGAACCTTCACGGCTTATGTCAATCAGTCTGTTAACCAGCCGGAAACGCTCAAGATTCGTTTCAGCAATATGAAGTGAATCCGATATCGTTCCAAGCTGGTTGTCAATAAAGTCCATAGTTTGAGATGCAGTCATATTTTTAAATTCAAGGCCGAACTTAATATATACTTCCATCAGCTTATTCAGATAATCCGCCTCCTGTTCGGGAACATATCCTGATGTCGAAAGAGTAACCAAAGATGCGTCTTCTTCAATTGGTGCAACTGAAAGCTTACCCCTATAGCCATTGGCAAGTGATGCAGGCGTGGTGAAAAAGAAATAATACCTGTTGGAACCATCAGGATCATAATTTATTTTATATCCTTTTCTTGGAACAATAGCAAAATCAAAACCCATCTCTTTGAAGTGCTCCCCAAAAGCCAGGTCTTTTTCAAAATTCCTGTCACCATCAATTTCGAGTCTGTAACGGTTTTCCGATAAAATTCTAATTCCTACTTTTACTCCTATAGATTGCTTTTCAAGTGAATCATAAACAACTACAAAAGGTGATCTTTTGTACATTCTGAGCTCTGCAAATCCTCTCTTCCCAACTGCAATATAGACAACATGAAACTCGGGTAATTCCTCCATCACTCTGTAATTCAAACTATATGATTTAAGTATCCCGATTTCGTTTTTCAAATTTTGTTGATTCTTATAAGCTTCAGCTCCTGGAAATATATTCGCTACTCCGGATGATATGTCGCCAAGCTTATCATCCTTTATCATCAGTGTCGATGACACTGTGTAAACCTCCTCCGACCACCTGTTTATTCCATAGGCAACACTTAGGGAAATGATAAGCGCGATTGCGAACCAGTACCAGTTGCTTATAAACAGCGACAGATATCTCTTGAAGTCAAATGAATCCTCTTCAAATGGCTCGTAGTATGGGTGCTGGGGGTAGGAGTCGGGGGGCTGGGGGGTGGTCATGGGGAAGTGAGTTTCAGGGTTTCAGGGTTTCAGGGTTTTTGCTTCGGGCGCAGGGCTCAGGGCGCAGGGCTCAGAGCGCAGGGCGCAGAGCGCAGAGGAAGAAATTTATATTAAGGTTTTTCTGAAATTAGTAATTTTCTTACTTAATAATATAAGTCTTGAATTGAATGATATTCTGTCTGATGCTTCAATTATTTTTCTCCTTTCGAAAATGTGCAGAATGTTTGCACATTCAAAAACTGAGCGTCTCGATATATTTAAAAAGCTTGCAAATTCCTTTTCGGATAAAGATCCGGATCCCTCAGCAATATTATTCGATATACTCATTGCGGCAGCTCTTAACTGCTCAGCAAATCTGAAATATCTCTTTTCATCAGCCTTTTCGGCAAAATCAAAAAGAATATCCGAAATTTCAATCGATTCCTTCCAAATATCCAACTTCTCAAACCTGAAATCATCCATCACTTATAGAAATTTTAAATCTTGACCATCTTTGATTTGCCCTGAGCCCTTCGCCCTGAGCTCTGCGCTCTGAGCCCTGCGCCCTGCGCAAATTAATTGCTTCCCAGATAATTAATAAGCAGCAACGTTGTCGATAACACCGAAAGTGCGGTTCCAAAAACGGTAGCGAATGTTCCGAAATTGATATTGAATATCTTACGTTTTTCGGGCAGGGCAATTACAACATCGTTCGGCAAAAGGAAATATGCTTCGTTTGAAAGCAGTGATTTATCCTGGAGATTAAGAGTGTAGGTCTTTGTACCGCCTGAAACGGGACGAACAACCATTAACCTGTCGCGGCGTCCGTTGTCGTTTATACCTCCGGCCTGTCCGACTGCTTCAAGAACAGTGAGATAATTACTGAAATTTGTATAAGTCCCGGGGGCATTTACTTCTCCGATAACAGTGAATTTGAAGCTCAGGAGCTTGCATTCGACAACTGCATTTTTATAGCTTTTATTGAATTCCTCCTGAAGAAAGATCCGGGTCTCATCAATGGTTTTTCCTTCAACTTTTACCTCGCCAAGAACAGGAAGGATGATATTGCCGTCCTTATTCACATTATATCCCCAGAGATAACCACCACCTGTACTTCCCATATACGACATGTTCATAGTTGAAGATGTCAAGCCAAGAAAGTCCTTTATTGCTCCTTCCGGATCCATTGCCTTCAAGGTTATATATAGCACATCCCTGTTTTGTATTTTATAATCTGGTATATCCATCGGAAAATACTGCTCACCCGCTGTTTCGGGGAGGTTGTTGAGGTAGGCGAGTTTTTGCTGGCTGGTGCAACCTGTCGCAAACAGTAAGGTTATCAGGAGAATTATGGGGAAAGGTTTCATTTTCAGATGTTTCGGGTTAAGGGTTTCGGGTTTAGTGTTTCGCGTTTCGCGTTTCGCGTTTCGGGTTAAGGGTTTCGGGTTAAGGGTTTCGGGTTAAAGGGTTAGGGTTACATAAATTTAAGACCTTTGATGTCAGTATTTTTAAGGTGTTGCATCAAGTTATAAATTTTTCGACTTATGACGTCTGTTCTTTTCAATAATTCGTCAAGCTGATTTTCTGTTATATACTTAACATCAAAAGCCCTGTATGATTGAGATCGTAATTCAGCAGCTGAGCCGCGGGATACGGATAAAAATTGTATGAATTCCTTATTCCCTCCACGATCATATCCCTCGGCAATATTGTCCATGATCGAACCAGCCGATGCTCTTACCTGATCTCTGAATTTAAAATCCTGACTAAAAGGACTTGCTGAAGTAATTTCATAAATGATTTTGCAGAGTTCCCGGGCTTCCTGCCAGATTTCCAAATCCTCAAATCTATTGATTTTCATATAATTAACAAGGAGCCATAAGTCACACGAAACCCGAAACATATAACTTCTAAACATGCTTTCGCCACGTCAGTCCCAAATCTATGAACGGACTAACAATATTTACTCAGCACTGATTTTCCCATAAAGGGACTTTCCCCCTCTGCAATGAGCCCTGAGCCCTGAGCCCTTCGCCCTACCCGCACTTCCAAAGCGGCAGCAGATCCGCCGGCTTCAGACGTGCCAGATACTCCTCCGCCTCTCCGGGTTCGAGTACAATATAACTAACCTTTCTGCCAACCATCTCCTCGGCCTGCACAATTTTACGAGCAAGATATTCACGGTCGATATCAGCACCAACCAGAATAAGCTCTATTACAGGACTATCCTTTCCCCTGGCAAAATCGCCGGTCAGGTAAACACAGGTCAGGTTGCCGAGCCTGTGAATAACCTTTTCAATGACTCTGTCAATGCCTGTTTCCTTTAAGATAATGCTGTGTATATCCCTGAAGAGGGGATGATCCGAATTTGCCTGATAGATCTTCTTGTTCCCGTCGGTAAATGAATGAAGCAATCCTGCTCCTTCAAACCTGTTCAGTTCAATACGTATTGCATTTGTTGATTCTCCGAATTCTGATTCAAGTCCGCGGAGATGCGCCCGCGTGTTGCCATTGAGGAAAAATTTCTTCAGCAGTTTGATCCTGGTCTGCGATGTGACGAGGCTGTCGAGCATGAAGGGTTAGGTTAATGAGTAACAAAGTTACTCGATAATTGAAAATATGCAAGTTTTTGGCCGATTTTTTTGAGGCGTGAGGCGTGCGGCGTGCGGCGTGAGGCGTGCGGCTTGAGGCATGCGGGGTGCGGCAAAAGCAAGAAAGCAAAAATTACTTGCTTCTTGCCTGAATAAGCCTGGCAAGCATTGAGGAAATTTTGTCACATCGGTCTTCCAGTGCCTCAGCAGTCTTATCATCAATATAGCCTATTTCATTGGCAATGATGATCTGTGTCATTAATTCAGCTGAGGATCCTTTTGCAATATAGAAATATCTGACAGATAATCTGTCTGTTCCCAATTCATCTCCCTCTGCTATATTGCATGAAATACTGACCGCAGCTCTTTGCATCTGGTCTTTCAGACCAAAGTCGTTTTTAAAGGGTGACGCACATGTCAATTTGTAAATTTCCACAGCTAAACCCTTGGCATTCTGCCAGACAAAGAGTTCTTTGAAATTTCCCATAATGCAGCGATATTAAAGTTTAAAAAGAATATGATAGCACTAATCCAAAAATATTAAATTCAATGGCAAAGAGCTTATAATGCCGTACCAGAATTTGTAGCAACCTTTCATCAACAATTTACCTCCGCAAAGGAAACCTTCTTCCTCACCCCGCATGCCAGACGCCGCCTGCCGCGAACCGGTCTTCTGCACGCCGCGAGCCGTTCCTCCGCACGCCGCAGGCCGCACGCCGCATACCCTTCACATAATTTCCCCCCTATTCCCCCGTTTTACTACTGATTTTTACTTCCCCGGAAAATTAATGCGAAAAAAATACTTACCCATACTGATAATTATTCTTTGTACATTGTTACTTGTACCATCTTCATGTTCAAGCAAATACTATACTAACCACCAGGGAAAGATTACAAAAGGCTACAACAAGCCTCCCAGGAAATGGAAACAACCGGGATCGAGGTATCTGGAGCAGACGAGGAGGTAGGGTTGAAGGGTTGAAGGGTTGAGGGGTTGAGGGGTTGAAGAGTTGAAGGGTTGAAGGGTTGAAGGGTTGAAGGGTTGAAGGGTTGAAGGGTTGAAGGGTTGAGGGGTTGAGGGGTTGAAGAGTTGAAGGGTTGAAGGGTTGAGGGGTTGAAGGGTTGAAAGGTTGAGGGGTTGAAGGGTTGAAGGGTTGAGGGGTTGAAGGGTTGAGGGGTTGAAGGGTTGAAGGGTTGAAGGGTTGAAAGGTTGAGGGGTTGAAGGGTTGAAGGGTTGAAGGGTTGAAAGGTTGAGGGGTTGAAGGGTTGAACTTTTCAACTATTCAACTTTTCAACTTTTCAACTTTTCAAGATCTCAAGCCACCTGTCACGAACCGTTCTTCTTCTTACCGCACACCATATGCCTTTTGCCGTGAACCTTTCTTGCTCGCGCCGCAAGCCGCACGCCGCATGCCGTTTTTTCTTAATTTTACAGAAAGAAAAACACTTCCCGGAAGATGCTAAGTCCCGAAGAAAAACTCCTTCTTGCACTTTGCCGCCTTGAATTCACAGAGGAGGAAAAAAGGGAATTCAAATCCCTTGCGGAAAAGGTCAGCGACTGGGACAAATTCGTGAAAATTTCAAATGAACATGGCATCATTGCCCTCTCAGCTTTTAACCTGAAGGAAACACATCTTGATCATCTGGTCCCGGAAGAGCAGATGAGAATGCTTAATGACGGGCTCATGCAAAGCATGATCAGAAATGCATGGCTGTCAGAGCGATGGAAAGAAGTAAACCAGATATTAACGGAAGCCGGAATAAAGCACATACTGCTGAAAGGCATGGCGCTGGAACACACTGTCTATGGCTCAAAAGGCCTGCGGCAGATGACCGATAACGATATTCTGCTAAAGAAGAAAGATGCCGTCAATGCATGGTACCTTCTCCAGAAAAATGGATTTGTTCCGGATAATTTCAAATCAGCCCTTCACAGGAAAATAATAACTGACATTGGAAAACACCTTCCAACCCTTGTCAAGGATGGATATGCAGTTGAGATCCATACGAAATTATTCAATGAACCGGCAAAGAATTCAAATCTCCACGAATACATTGATAAAGCTTCTGAAATTGGAATAGACGGAACAATGGGGTTCATCCTGAATGATGATATGCATCTTGAGTACCTTTCTGAACACAACCAGGACCATATTTACGGAACAGGTCCGGAACTAAGACTTTTTCTTGATATCTCACTTCTTAAACGCGATAATTATATTTCAATTAAAGAAGATATCCTGTCAGATCCTGAAAAATTCAAGGTTACTGATTACAGGAAAATAACGTACAAAAAGCAATTCTTTGAATTGCCATATAGATCAAGGCTCAGGTTCCTTGCCGGTGATATCTTTCCATCATTGAGGTGGATGAAACAGAGACACGGATGCGGATGGCCGAAGGTATTGATTTATTATCCGAGAAGGATGGGGAAATTGTTATGGTTGATCAGTCCATGATACTCCGGATTTTGCAAAAGAAAAACTTACACAGAGGATGCAGAGGAGACACAGTGGGTCCCAGAGGAACCCAGGTAGCGAACGGGGAGTAAAATATATGCTGATTATAAGCGTTTTATTTAGTTGAGAGGGTAAAAGGCTCTGATTTGAACAAAAATGGATAACTTTGGGTTGATAAAAGGCAGGCAGGAAGAAAAGTGAGGCAGGCTGTCAGAAAAGAAAAAACGATACACACGACAAAATCTGATCTAGTAATAATTTAAATTTCTTATGCTGTGAAAAAAACGATTTTTAAACTCAGGAATCTATTCATACTGGCTGCAGTGGCCGGATTATTTGCATGTGAAGGACCTGAAGGTCCTATGGGTCCCGCCGGACAGAAAGGCGATACCGGTCCTGCAGGTCAAACCGGCCAGACCGGACCTGCCGGTCAGGACGGACAGGACGGACAGGACGGAAATGCAAATGTCACAGTCATCAGCCTCCTAGGCACTGATATTACCTGGCTTGAGGGAGAATACCTCGGACGCCCGGCCAGTGTCTTTTCGCTTGAAAGTGAGGCCGTGAATGACGATATTATTGACCATGGCGTTGTTCTGGGATACTGCAATATCAATGAAAACTGGCAGCTTCTTCCATTCTCATGGGAAGATATCGATGGCACCGTCAGGATGTATCTCCTCCACAGTTATTCGCCCGGTACAATTACCCTTTATGCCTATCAGACTGGCGGAGCACTGGAACCAGACCCGGGTATTATAACGGAATACCGGTTCATGCTTATCACCGACAACACAGTGATGCGTCCTAAAGGTGCCGCAGCAGGAGATGATATCCTCATGAGACTCGAAAAGGCAGGAGTTGATGTAAATAATTATTTTGAAGTGAGAAACTATTTTGGTCTCAAATAATAGTGCACACACCTCTCAACTTTGAGATATCAAGGTATGCCTGGTCTTATACATTAGTTTTATATTTGTGTTTCAGGCCTAAATGCCGTCACTACAACAGATAAAGTCAGAATGCCAAACAGAATGACTCAAAACCAGATGCACTCATTTGCTTCATATAAGCATTGGAGAACTTATCCGAACATAGAACCTTTGCAAGAGTACCCTAATAATTAACCGGTATGAAAAGAACATTTCCGAAACTCCGACCAGCCATTATTACCCTGATTATTGTGGCTTTTCACCTGAATTCAGCTTCAGGACAGGTTCTTACCCTTAAAGACTGGACAAGTGTTTATCATGGAACATCAACCTCACAGCAAAACATAAATTATACGGTTCCTGAAGGGTCAGGTAATTACCGCCTGTTGATGGTAGCTATAGCATCAGAAAAAACACCGGCAGGATCAATATCTGCTACTCTCAGCTATGGAGGACAAACTCTTGTTCAGGCTGCCGGAGATCTCGGATCATCATCAGTCCCTCATACCTCATTGTATTATCTGGATGAGGCAGGCCTTAACGCTGCTTCAAATTCTACATTATCAGTTACAGTAAGCGGATCCACAATAAGAATTACTGATGTTTGGGCTGCTGTCTTTGACTATGTAAACCAGACCACCCCCCTGACCGACACAAAAAACTTCAACAGCGGAAGCAGTAATGTCACTTCCTTCTCATTCACTCCTCCGCTTGCAGTAAATGCATATAACAAGGCTGTAGAGGTTATCGGAGTTTATAATTTCGGAATCAACCAGTTCCGTACGATTACTTATGCTGCTGAATGGACAAAGATCCTTGATCAGACATATTCTTACTTTCAGGGCATCGTCGGATACAGCATGAGGAACAGTCTGGCCGGACGGAACATTCCGCTGTCAGATATCACAGATGCCTCATCCACCACGTTGGATAAATCAGCTGTTGTCTCGATGACCGGACTGAGCCTGAACTATAATCCTCCGCCAGCGCCTACCATACAGGCATCAAATGTAACATTCAGTAATATAACATCTTCGTCATTTACAGTAAAATGGACCAACGGCAACGGAACAAACCGTCTTGTCATAGTAAGACAAGGAGATGCTGTAACCGCTGTCCCTGCTGACGGAACTTCCTATTCAGCCAACAATAGCTGGCAGAGTGGTGAAGAAATAGCTCCCGGCAATTTTGTGGTATATAACGGGACTTATGACAGCGTCAATGTGATAAATCTCAGTACGGCCACGACTTATCATGTCGCTGTTTATGAATTCAGCGGTCCTCCCGGACTGGAAGATTATCTCACGGAAACAGAACCGGCAAGAGGGAATGTTACCACACTTGCAGAAACGGCACTAAACGGAGATTACCGGTCAAAAGTAACGGGAAACTGGGGATCCCCTGCAAGCTGGGAGGTTTACCAGAACGGAGCATGGGTCAATGCAAGTGCGGCCCCGTCATCTTCTGACGGCACCATAACTGTCAGGGCGGGACATACAATTTCTGTAGCAGAAAACGTTACGGCTGATCAGGTTATAATTGAAGCCTCGGGACAGGTACGCGTAAACAACGGCATTACATTTACAATTGCCGATAATACGGGTGCTACATCTGATCCGGTTGATTGTATTGTTAACGGAACCATTTATGTTGCAGGCACCTTAATTCCGACCGGAGAATTCTCATTCAATGCAGGATCTTTATATCACCATGCAGCGAACGGAGGCATTATTCCTGCAGGAACCTGGGATCCCACTTCTGAATGCCGCATTACCGGGATAACAAATACAGCACCCACGGGACTGGCCCAAAGCTTCGGCAGCTTTACCTGGAACTGCCCGACACAAAGCGCTTTACTGACTGTCAGCATAAATGGCAATATAACTGTCCATGGTGATTTTGTCCTTGCCTCCACAGGATCTGGAAAGCTTGCGCTTACCAGCCAGGCTCCGCAGGTCTCTTTGACAGTTTCGGGAAACTACAGACAGACCGGCGGTACTTTTGTCATCAATAATTCAGATCCATCAACAGCCATCGATAATATTTATATTGCGGGTAATTTCCTCTTTACAGGAGGGACAATTACAGAATCTTCGACAACAGGCCGTGGTGCAATTATTTTTAACGGGAATGGAAGTGTACAGATGTATACTTCGGGAGGCACCTTCCAGAATACGATCGATTTCAGGGTTGAAACCGGAGCTTTCCTGCAGCTAGGTACCGGAGCAACTCCAGCCTATATAACAGGGAGCAGTGGAACATTTACACTTTCTGCAGGGGGAACTCTTGGAATAACCTCTCCCTATGGAATTACGAAGACAAATACCAATAATCCATTGGGAGGCAATATAAGGGTTACCGGTACCCGTAGTTATAATACAGCAGCCAATTACATATATAATGGTGCAGTTAATCAATATACAGGTGATGGTCTTCCTTCGACAATCAACACTCTTGTTTTCGACAATACCGGCGGTAGAGTAAGATTTCAGGCTGCCCATACCATTAATACCAGCTTTTCCATTACCTCCGGCTCAAGAACGAACCTGGGAACTTACATTCATACTACCAATTTCCTTTCCCTTGGAGGCCAGGGCCAGACAAACGGCTCATACGGAGGCGCCACATCTGGTGCCGATTATATTATTCCCGAATATTTCGATGCTGCTACCGGCATTGTGAACAATAATGCACCTGCCGGAGCCTGGCTGGGAAATACAACCGAATGGAACCTGGCTTCAAACTGGGTGGGAGGCGTGCCCGGAACATCAACAAATGCAAGGATAACCTCAGCAGTACCCAATCAGCCGGTAATTTCCGGACCAGTCACGGCTGTTTGCAATATCCTGACAATAAACACCGGCGCATCATTAACAATCAGCGGAACGGCCCAGTTCAATTCAACTGAAAACACCGGAACCATCACAATAAATCCCGGCGGAAGAGCCACTATTACCAATGTTACCAACAATGGTATCATAAACCTTGTTTCGGATCCGACCGGCATGTTCTCATTTATGCCCGGTACCTTTTCGGGAACCGGAACTGTAAATACAAGACTATTTCTTACTGGCGGAACAGCCGGCGAAGGAAACTACAGATGGCACTACCTTGCAGTACCTTCGCAGCAGGACAAATCGGTACTTACAAATATCAATCCGAACGACCTGATGTGGTACTCTGAGCCGGCAGCAGTGACTGACATGTGGCAAGGCTGGCAATGGCACGACGGATTTGATGGTACAACTCCCATTACCAGTCTTCTGCCAACTGAGGGATACAGTTTCTACAATGATGCTGATACTTATGTTACATTTACGGGCAATACCCTTTTAACTTCCCTGCCACAGAAAAACCTTAGCTTTACCCATTTCGGCTGGAATTTCATAGGTAATTCGCTCACATGCGGCATAAACTGGGATGCAGTGGTACTCAGCGGTGATATGGATCCATCCGTAAATTTCCTGAAAGATTACCAGGAGTATTATTATATACAGGGAGGACCAGGCGTTCCTGCAGGGACAACAGGAAGCATCCCTCCGCTTCAGGGCTTCTTTGTACAGGCAAATGCCCCGGGAGCTTCAATTGACTTTTCTGCCGCCAAAGAACATAATGGTACCACATATTATAAGGGATCAAAGGAAAATGCAGAAAGCAAAAGCAAATATCCGCTTATAAGAATTAGTCTTGATAATGATAAGCTGACTGATCAGACTGTCATCTGGTTCAATGAAAACGCCACTACCGGCAAAGACAGTAAATATGATGCAGAAAAATGGATTCCTGATGATCCCAGGCTTCAGATCTGTTCAAGCCTGCAGGGCCGTAAATATGCAATAAACGGAATACAGTTCCCCGAAGAATCAGTTGAAATCCCGCTTGCTATCAGGACCACTGAAAGCGGTAAACATACAATAAGAATGGCCGGAATGGAGAATGTAGAAGGATATACTTTCTATCTGAAAGACCTTGAGCTTAAAACAAGGACCAGTCTTAAGGAAAATACCAAATACTCTTTCAGTGCATCAAATGGGATCATTGACAACCGGTTTGTAATTGTTATCGGAAATTCTTCGGCGCAGAAAAATACCGAATCAGTTTCAGGCAAACCTTTCAATATCTATTCCTCATTCGGAATCCTGAATATTGAACTTCAGAGTGATGCATGGGAAGGCAAAACCGGGTCAGTCAAGGTTATTGATCTGACGGGCAGGACATTAACTGATTCGAGAAACATAGAATTCAGCAGGTCATCACTGATACAACTGCCAATGGGGAACAAAAAAGGCTTGTTCATTGTTGAAATTACATCGTCTTCACTTAAACATTCAGGCAGGGTTATTGTTAAGTGATTAACAATAAAACGTTGCCTGGGAATTATGGAGTTTTACAGGAAGATAAAGCTGTCAAATGAGGCTTAAATAAAAATTTGTTAATTTTAACAATTAAACTACTTTTGTATTGATATATCCGAACTATTTCATTGAAATTGAAGTTCATAAAGAGGGGATGCGACCAAAAAGACAATATATTAAGCCAGAGGTTGTTAAAATAGCTTTGGACCGGTCTGTATCCCTGATGATGAAGTCCCATCCAAAGCCTCCGCCACCCAGAGGAAGGGGTAAGGGCATTGACAACAAAGGTTACGATGAGCCTGCATTCAAAAGTCCGTTCGGGGATAAGCCTTTTAGTTAGATGGCGTGAGGCGTGAGGTAAAGAAATTATTTTTGTCAGAACTATATTTAAGAAAAGAGCGTCGCGAAAGACGCTTTTTTGTTGAGGGGTTGAAGGGTTGAAGGGTTGAGGGGTTGAAGGGTTGAAGGGTTGAAGGGTTGAGGGGTTGAAGGGTTGAAGGGTTGAAGGGTTGAAGGGTTGAACTTTTCAACTTTTCAACTTTTCAACTTTTCAACTTTTCAACCATAAAAGGGTGTTCCAGCCTATCTGTCCCTTGAATTTCTAAGTGCATTCAACAATCTCGAAATTAGCAAAACTCTCTCCCTGATTTCAGTCAAAAACATATCATCCACATATCCCAGATCATATGAGATAATTAACTGATTCATTGTTTCCATCAAACTTGAATAAGCAATCTGATAAAACAACTTTTGATCTTTTAAAGAAAATCTTGAGGATCCTTCTGCAATATTTGAACAAACAGATACTGCAGCACGCTGAATCTGACTGCTTAAGCCAAATTTTTCAAAATCAGGAAACGTTTTTGTTTTTAAATAAATAAATTTGGTGAAGTCTCTGGATTTATTCCAAACTTCCAGTTTTTCAAATGCAAATTGATACATGGTATTGATTTTAAGTTGCACATAAAGAAATACAGCACTCTGAATTTACAAAAAAACTGGCATACCATAACAATTTATCCAAAAACTACTTTTTAAACTATTCAACTTTTCAACCTTTCAACCTTTCAACTTTTCAACCTCTCAACCTTTCAACCTTTCAACCTTTCAACCTCTCAACTTTTCAACCTCTCAACTTTTCAACCTTCCCAAGGAAATTCTATCTTTGTCTGAAACCCTGAATCAAAAAATGGCCTTTATAAAAGGAAGAATCTGGTCTGTCTCTATATTCCTGAGTTTTCTTTTACAAGCTGTACAAGCCCAGGAAGTTCCTCATCCTGTAACAAACACCGGTGTCTATGAATTCCTGGATGAACTTGCCTCGTTTCAGCTAATAGATCTCAATACGGCAGTTAAACCTTATTCGAGATTATACATTGCTAACAAGCTTCAGGAGGCAGACGAAAAGAGAGAGGAATTGAATCAGAGACAGCAGAAGGAACTCGATTTCTACCTCATGGACTTCGGGAAAGAGCTGGGGAGAATGGGAGATGGGGATAAAGGGAGGTGGTTCGGAGGTAAAAAGCCATCGGACGGTTCGCAACGTCAGTTGAGGAGGGATCTTTTTTATTACAGCGATTCCCTTTTCTCGATAACAGTCAATCCAATAATCGGAGGTGAGTTTTTTTTCAATTCAGAAGGCAAAGCTACATATGCCAGGAACTTCGGTGAAGCAAGAGCTTATGTTCAGCACTGGGGATTTTATGCATCCCTGCGTGATAACCATGAAAAGCCTTTTCTGGGGAGACCTGAATTCCTTACAAAGAGGGAAGGAGGGCATATCAAGGGATCGACCGACTGGAGCGAGATGCAGGGTGG
>Ga0208695_1000784_pt1 | contig 31190 bp, 25 predicted proteins | sample AD_UKC111_MetaG_FD_184449 | JGI IMG/M metagenome (GOLD analysis project Ga0208695, IMG submission 184449) | Active sludge microbial communities of municipal wastewater-treating anaerobic digesters from Hong Kong - AD_UKC111_MetaG (SPAdes)... | ecosystem: Engineered > Bioreactor > Anaerobic >...
TCAAGACTATCAGTACGGATGCTGATGGAACAGAAAATAAAGCTTATACACTAGACGGCAGACTTTTGAAGTCTCCTGTCAAAGGTATCAACATCATCAAGATGAGTGATGGGACTACCAAGAAGATTGTCGTAAAATAAGAGGAAAAGGCACTCACATCCTGAAGTTCACTCCTCATCTGAATGGAACAACCTCGGATTAGACTATTACAAGTAGTGGAATATTCAGTGATGAAAACAATATTGATTTACTGTTTTTTATTCCACTACTTGTTTTTATGTACTTTCCATTTTGCCGTTTTGAGAAGACGTGACAAGCAGCATCTCTGCAAATCAGTGGCAAATGGAAAGTGAAATAATGTGATTTTTCTTTGTGTACTATAGGAATTTTGTTATTTTTGCAGTTTGAAATATTCACGCATGAAGAAGCATCATTTGGACACCATTATATACCGTTATATTTTCATAGTGTTGCTGGCTTGGACATTACCGATGAGGGCACAGACTGCCGACACAACGCAATGGCATGAGGGTCCGCTGGTACACAGGATAGAGGCGGACGTACTGCCTTCGGCAATACTGCACACCAACAAATATCTGAACGGCAACAACCACGAGGGTCGCACGATGAACCACGCGTTCACTGCACGACTGAAATATGCTTTCCAACTGCCAGAGGGCAGCGAGAAGGCGGCAATATACAAGGATGCCTATCAAGGTGTGGGCGTGGCTTACCATGATTTTAATCCGCAACTGGGCAATCCCGTGTCCGTGTTCGTTTTCCAAGGGGCGCGCATCAAGCGGTTCACGCCGTGGCTGTCGCTCAACTATGAGTGGAACCTGGGCCTCACCTTCGGTTGGCACCCTTATGATGCAGAAACAAACCCAGAAAACAAAGTCATCGGTTCCAGGGTGACGGCCTACATCGATGCCGACTTATACTTGAAATGGCGGCTCGCCCGATGGTTGGACTTCAACGTGGGACCGTCGTTCATCCATTTTTCCAACGGCAACACCACACTGCCCAACGCGGGTCTGAATGTGGTGGGGGCACGAATGAGTTTGGCTTACTATATCAATCGGAGCGATGTGAAAGACGAGACGCACAGAACAATTCCACGATTTCACAAGCATATCAGTTATGACGTAGTGGCTTATGGGGCATGGCGCAGACAAGGTTTCGACACCGAAAACGGGCCAATAGCACTGCCTGGGAAATACGGTGTGTTCGGGTTCAACTTCAATCCGCTATACAACATCAACCACTGGCTCAATGCAGGTGTGTCGCTTGATGGTGTCTACGACCGCAGCGCCAACCAGTATCTTGATTATATGACCAAGGGAAATGAGAGCGAAGTGTATGGTGTCACTAGTCCACCTACCTACAAACAGATGGCTCTAGGTATGTCGGGACGTGCAGAATTCGTGATGCCTTATTTCACAATCAACATGGGTATAGGACGCTACTTCATCAATGCGCACGGCGACTTAAAAATTTGGTATCAGATGGTGGCGCTGAAACTGAATGTGACACGACACGCATTTCTGCACATCGGTTACAGCCTGCAAGACTTCAAATATCCTAACCATCTGATGATAGGAGTTGGATGGCACTTCAATAAATAAAGAAGGTTATAATACCCCCAGATAATTTTCCAAAGGTATTCCTCTGTTCTTATCCACATTATTTTTGTTCAAGTCGATGAGCTTGTATACAGCGTCCATCGCCTTGCGGGTGCTCTGCTTCAGTGGTTCGCCGTCCATGAGATGACCGATGAGCACGGCAGAGAAGATGTCGCCTGTGCCAGGGAAGTGGACGGGTATCTCATTGTAGGGCAAATAGAAATATTGGTCAGTGGTATGGTTAAAACCTACTACTGAAGTCTGACCCTCCACAGGGATGCTCGTTATCAAAACAGACTTGGAACCGATATCGCGCAACTTATTAATGAGTGATTTCGATTCTTCACGCGTCACGCCCTGCGGATTGTAAGGAGTGTCAGTGAGATAGCAAGCCTCGGTATGATTTGGGAAGATGAGATGCGCCACGGCAATCATCTCACGCATACTCTGGATGGCAGCGGGTGTCACACCATTATAGAGTTTGCCCTCATCGCCCATGATGGGATCTACGAATATGATGGTGCCGTCGGCAGCCTGTTCCAAACAATACTTAGACACAATGCGTGCCTGACGCTCGGAAGCAATGAAACCTGTAGCAATGGCACTGAACGTGAATCCCAGTTCTTTCCACACGGGGAACACACCAGTGATATAGTCGGTGGTATCGAGAATGTTGAACTTGCCATAATCCAGTGTATTGGAAACCAATGCCGTGGGCAAGTTATATGTTTGGTGACCCATGTACGAAAGTATCGGTAGCATGGCGGCAGTGGCCACTTTACCGTAGCCAGCCATATCGTTTATCAAGAGAATCTTCTTCTTTTTCATCATTTCACGTTTTCGGGTGCGAAGTTACTACAAATTCACCGAAACAAGAAATAAAGGTTTCGTTTTTTCGTCTGGCATGACTCATATCGCAAAAACATATCCATTATATTTGTTAAAACTATTGTAAAGAAGGAAATAAAGACCGATTTGTTTCTTTATATGGAAACTATTCGCTATCTTTGCCATCTTGGGAATTCAGAACTTCATATAATGGAATGACATACAGACTGTTATCATTTTGGGATACAGTAAATGAGACCTTGGTAATTGCGACTCACGGCTTTGTAAAGAAAACGCAAAAGACACCAGAGAAAGAAATTGCAAAAGCAGAATATATCAGGAATATATATTTTAATTCAAAAAAATAAGTATATGGAGGAAATGAAATTTTATACTCACGAAGAGATGCTCGATAGGGTCATTGGCAAAAAAGGTACTCCCCGAACGTGACAAATATGACGACAAGATGGAGGCTTTCCTTGTGGGAGAAGCCATCTTTACAGAAGACGTTCTCAAACGTTCGTTTATACGCAAAACGTAATCATGGTAAATTAATCCGTAATTTGTTTACTTGCATATTTCAGATAAATTCATATCTTTGCACCTGAAATATTAAATGGTAAACAATATGGCAGAGAATATCATCAATCTGGATTCTGTAGACGAATACAATAAGACGTACGGATTTGAGACGAAGCACCCGCTGGTGGCTGTTGTGGACATGGCAAAGGCTGGAGGAAAGGCACAGCCCGACGAGGTGACGTACAACTATGGCGTGTATGCGCTGTTTCTGAAACAGACGATGTGCGGCGACATCACTTATGGCCGTCAACCCTATGACTATCAGGAGGGCACGGTGACTTCTTTCGCACCCGGCCAAGTGGTGAAAATCAAGCACATTCCGAATTTCAAGCCTAACGCCGTGGGATTGATATTCCATCCCGATCTGATACGAGGCACGTCGCTCGGACACGACATCAAACAATATAATTTCTTTTCCTATTCTTCCCGTGAAGCCCTGCATCTGAGCGAAGACGAGAAGCAGATATTCCGCGACTGTCTTGCCAAAATACAACAGGAACTGGAACATCCCATCGATGCGCATAGCAAGAAGCTGATTTGCCGCAACATCGAATTGCTGCTCGACTACTGTATGAGATTTTATGAACGGCAGTTCATCACCCGAAAGGCCGTGAACCGAGATGTGTTGGAGAAATTCGAAGAGTTGCTCGACCGCTATTTCCAGAGCGAAATGCCGTTGCAAAAAGGTCTTCCGTCAGTGAAATACTTCGCCGAGGAATGTTTCCTTTCACCCAATTATTTCGGTGATTTGGTGAAAAAGGAGACTGGCCGTACGCCGCAGGAACATATCCAGTCGAAAATCATCGATTTGGCAAAAGAGGAACTGCTCGGCACCGAAAAGACGATCAATGAAATATCCGATGGACTGGGATTTCAATATTCACAACATTTCAACAGATATTTCAAGCGCAACGTGGGGATGACGCCTAGTCAATACAGGAAAGAGGCGGTATGAGAAATGAATCATTAGACTAACGCCATTCAACATTTAGAATTAGGAATTATGATTTGCGATACCGTCTGCTCGTGCAACAAACTGTTTGATGAGAAAACGCTGCACCCTCTGGTGAGTGTCATCGACCTGTCGAAGCAATGCAAAAGGGAACAGATTCGACTCGACTGCTATTCCATGGTGCTCCGCCACTATCCGTGCAAGAGTTCTATGTTTGGGCGCAAGAGCTACGACTTTTCTGATGGCACGCTGCTGTTTCGCAATCCCGAAAAATCTATCGATATCCAGACGGGCTGCGAGCACGAACCGTCGGGCATGTTACTTGTGTTTCATCCGTCACTGTTGCGTTGTTCTTATCTTGGTCAGCATATCAAAGATTACACCTTTTTCAGATACAATCCCGATGAGGCGTTGCATCTGTCGAATACCGAAGTCCAGACGATCAAACGATGTCTGAAGGACATCGCCGCCGAACTGGAATGGGGCGTCGACAAATATAGTGCCACACTGATATGCAACAAGATAGAAATGCTGCTCAACTATTGCAGCCGATATTATACACGGCAGTTCATCACCCGCCACGATGCCAGCACAAAAGTGATGGACGAGGTGGCACGGAAGATTGACGATTATATGTTGAACGGGAAAATAGCGGTCGATGGAATGCCGTGCGCCTGCAAACTGGCCCAGCGAATGGAAATGTCGAGTGCCTATCTGAACGACATGGTGCGCCACGAAACTGGCAAGGAGTTTAGTGATTACGTACAGTTACGGCGTGTGGAACTATCGAAACAGATGATTGTTTCGACGCGGAAATCAGATGATGAAGTGGCATCCACACTGGGTTATTGCAGCACAGGATGTTTCCGTCAACTATTTGAGAAATTAACAGGAATGACAACCAACGAATATCGAAATTAATATATGAACAAAATAATCATGACACTGCTTGCTGCCTTTTGCAGCACCATTGCCTTGGCAGAGAATGTCAGCGACACAGCAGTTTTCAAGAATGTTTCTCTAGATAACGTCGTGGTGACAGGCTCGCGCAACCAAGTTGACGTGCGCCATCTGCCATTCACCGTGACGCCCATTTCGCGCCAACAGATAGAATACCGATACACACCGTCACTGCTCACCGTGATGAACGAGTTGGTGCCCGGCTATTTCTCTACAAGCCGTGGCATCATGGGCTACGGCGTGTCTACAGGTGCAGCAGGCGGAATGACCATCCGCGGCATCGGCGGTTCGCCCACCACGGGCATGATGGTGCTCATCGACGGACATCCGCAATATGCCGGACTCATGGGACATCCCATCGCCGACGCCTACCAGAGTTTCTTAGCTGAAAAAGTGGAGGTGCTGCGCGGGCCTGCTTCGGTGCTCTACGGCAGCAATGCCATGGGTGGTGTGGTGAACATCGTGACACGGAAAATGCTGCAAAACGGTGTAAAGACCAATGCACGAATAGGTTTTGGCAGCTTCGGCACGCTCACCACAGAAGCATCCAACATGACGCACTTCGGCAGATTCTCCAGCATCGCATCCCTGTCTTATAATCGTACTGACGGTCATCGCGCCAACTCGGACTTCAATCAGGCAGGCGGCTATCTGAAGTTGGCTTATCTGTTGACGAATAACTGGACTGCCATGACCGACCTCAACCTCATCCATTTCAATGCAAGCAATCCGGGAACCGTTGCAAATCCGATGACCGACAACGACCAGCACATCACGCGTGGCGTGTGGAGCGGCGGCGTGGAGAACGATTACGGATGGACATCGGGTGCCGTGAAATTATATTACAACTGGGGTGCACATAAGATAAACGATGGTTATGGACCGTCTACCAACAACAACGCACCACGCAATTATCTCTTTCGCAGCCGTGACCACGTATGGGGCATCGACGCCTATCAGAGTTTCATGCTGATGGAAGGCAACCGCACCACCTTCGGCATCGACTATCAAGGTATCGGCGGACGGGCTTGGAACGACTATGATTCGGACAAGACAACCAATCTCGTCGATACCACCGAATATGAAGTTGCCGGCTATGTGGACTTCCGTCAAAACATAGGCGACATCCTCACTTTCGACGCTGGCGCGCGCTGGGACCACCATTCGCAGGCAGGTAACGAGTTTATCCCGCAGGCAGGACTTGTAGCCCATCTGCCCTCGCAACTAGAAATGAAAGCCACGGTGAGCAAAGGGTTCCGCAATCCCACGTTGCAGAATCTCTTCATGTTCCGTCCCAAGAATCCAGACTTGAAAGCGGAGCGGGTATGGAACTATGAGATAGCCGCGTCGCAGCACCTCATCGGTGACCGTCTCTACTGGGGCGCAAACGTGTATCTGCTGAAAGGTGACAACATGATACAGGTGGTGGCAGGACGTAATGAGAACACAGGTGAAATCAAGAACTGGGGAATAGAGTTGGCCTCGAACTACAGAGTGAACGACCATTGGTTCCTGAATGCCAACTACAGTTTCATACATGCCAAATACGACGTCGTGGCAACACCGAAACATAAGTTGTATGGTGGTGCAGACTTTTCCACGGGTCGTTGGCTGTTGAGCACAGGCGTGCAATGGATTAACCATCTCACCACGCAGGTAACGCCAATAACCACAGCGAGTTATGTGCTATGGAACGCCCGTGTCACCTACAAAGTGCTGCCGTGGCTCAACATTTATACCATCGGCGAGAACCTGCTTGCCCAGAAATACGAAGTGAATTACGGCTATCCCATGCCGCGCGCCACAATGATTGGCGGTGTGGATATCAGTCTGTAAATAATCCATCTTTATGCAACAAAAATACATTAATAAGCAGAAAAATGTCATTTTGTTTTGTGTTTAGCTTGCTTTAAAGTATCTTTGTAGCCTATAACCAAAAAAAGATGATTGACATTTGCTGTATCGGGCATATAACCCGAGACAAAATAATAACTCCCCGAAACACCGTCAACATGGCGGGTGGCACCTCTTTTTATTTTGCTTATGGCATGAATCAGTTGCCTAAAAAGGCATCGTTCCAGCTCGTCACAAAGGTGGGACAGGGTTCTATGGCCGAAGTGGAGAAGATGCGCAATGCGGGTATCGACGTGAAATGTTTTCCCAGTGCACACACTGTGTATTTTGAAAACAAGTATGGTGCCAACTCCAACAACCGCACCCAGCGCGTGCTTGCCAAAGCCGACCCGTTCACCATCAACGAGATGAGGGACTTGGATGCGAAAGTATTCCATCTGGGGTCGCTTCTCGATGACGACTTTTCACCCGACGTGGTGAAATATCTGTCCACCAAAGGACTCATTTCGATTGATGTACAGGGCTATCTCCGTGAGGTTCGCGGCGAGAGTGTATTTGCCGTTGACTGGAAAGACAAAGAGGAAATCATGGAATGTACGGACATTCTGAAGTTGAACGAGCACGAGATGGAAGTGATTTCCAACTCGAAGAATCCGCGCAGCGTGGCTCTCAAGTTGGCGGAATACGGCATCAAAGAAGTGATTATCACGCTTGGAAGCTACGGTTCGCTGATTTATGCCGACCATTATTTCTATGAGATTCCGGCTTACAAGCCCAAAGAAGTGGTGGATGCCACGGGCTGTGGCGACACCTATAGCACGGGCTATCTCTATTGCCGTTCGCAAGGCATGGGATATGAAGAGTCGGGCAAGTTTGCCGCCGCGATGTGTACGTTGAAGCTTGAACACAACGGACCGTTCGACCGGACGATAAAAGACATCCGAAAAATCATCAAATAACACGTATCGCAAGGGTATCCTTATCAAAGAGGATGCCCTTTTTTTCTATATATTGGCTCAGAATGCCACGTTCGGCGAGTTCCCTCGGCGTGCCGATGCTCAGTCCCTGCGTTTTGTTCATCATCCAGAGCATGTCCGCGATCTGCAAAGCCAGTTCCAGGTCGTGTGTGGAAAGGAAAATCGTTTTGTCCATTTCGTGGGCAAGTCGGCGCAGCAGTTGCATCATCTCCACTTTGCTGGGGAAGTCGAGAAAGGCGGTGGGCTCGTCGAGAAAGATGATCGGTGTCTGCTGGGCTAGGGCTTTGGCTATCATCACCTTCTGCCGTTCGCCGTCGCTGAGCGTCTGAATCATACGGTCTTTCAACCATTCGATGCCTACCATCCGCATCGCGCGGATCACGATTTCATCGTCCTCATGAGACAGACTGCCCCAAAATCCCGTATATGGAGAGCGCCCCAGACCCACCAGTTCGGCGGCAGTGATATTCATCACATCGGGTTTCCCCGTGAGCACCACGCTGATCTTCTTCGACATCTCCTTGCTGTTGAGCATCCTGATGTCTGTATTCTCAATGAATATCTCGCCCGAAAGAGCCGGTTGAAAAGCCGACAGCGTGCGCAACAATGTGGACTTTCCCACTCCGTTTGCACCGAGCAAGCAAGTCAACTGACCGCTATAAATGGTCGCGTCAATTTCTGATGCGACAACCTTCGCCGTCCCTTTCTTCATCGGATAGCCGATGGACAAATCTTTCAAGCATATCGTTTCCACAAGTGCAAAGATAGTGGATTTAATAGAGAATGAAGAACTTTATTATTCATTCTTTATTTAAAAAGTTCTTCATTCTTCATTTTATCCGCTATCTTTGCACCCGTTATGGAACAAGAATCACCGATACAGACACTCATGCGACAACGGTTGTTGCTCCAATTGGAGTACAACACCGAGAAAGAAGCCTTTCGCCGACAGACCGAGACAATGGGACTGCAACGGAAGGTGAAGCGTGGTGATGCCTGGTTCCCGTTGCGTGTGGGCAAGAGTTATTACAACTCGCTCAACCAGTTGGCGGTGGAAGTGTTCCGCACGACAGACAACGACATCGAACACAATTTCGAGTTCGGTCGTCCTGTCGCATTCTTTACCGTCAGCGGCGACGGGAAAATCAAATATTTCAATTTCTCCGGCACTGTGAGCTATGTCGACGGCGACCGCATGGTGGTGATCGTACCTGATAACGGGCACCTCATCGACCTGCAAAACTCGACTGCTCAGATAGGCATCCAACTGTTTTTCGACGAGACCAGTTACAAGCTGATGTTCGAAGCTCTCGACCGCGTGATGAAAGCCAAGGGCAACCGCATGGCTTATCTGCGTGACCTTTTCTATTCGCATCAGAAGGCGGAGCGCTTTTCTTTTGAACCCACACGTTTCCCATGGCTGAACCCCACGCAGGAACGGGCGGTCAACGAGGTGCTCTGGGCGAAGGATGTGATGGTGGTTCACGGTCCGCCGGGAACGGGAAAGACCACCACGCTCGTGGAATCCATCTACGAGACGTTGCGCCGTGAGAATCAGGTGTTGGTTTGTGCACAGAGCAATATGGCGGTGGACTGGATTTCGGAGAAGCTCGTAGACCGTGGCGTGAACGTGTTGCGCATCGGCAATCCTACGAAGGTGAACGATAAAATGCTGTCGTTCACGTATGAGCGGCGGTTCGAATCGCATCCCGATTATCCGCAACTGTGGAGCATCCGCAAGGCGATACGCGAGTTGCGGAGCCAGCGCAAAGGCCGCACAGACGGGTATCATCAGAAGTTGGAACGACTGAAAAGCCGTGCCACGGAGATAGAAATCCGTATCAACAGCGAACTCTTCGGCGAGGCGCGAGTGATAGCCTCAACGCTCGTAGGTTCCGCCAACCGACTGCTTGAGGGTCAGAAGTTTGGCACGCTCTTCATCGACGAGGCTGCACAGGCGCTCGAAGCAGCGTGCTGGATTCCCATTCGCCGTGCCACCCGTGTGATTTTGGCGGGCGACCATTGTCAGTTGCCGCCCACCGTGAAGAGTATCGCCGCACTGAAAGGCGGCCTCGGCAAGACGCTGATGGAGCGCATTGTGGAAAACAAGCCTGATGTGGTGACGCTCCTGAAAGTGCAATACCGCATGAATGAACAGATTATGCGCTTCTCCAGCGACTGGTTCTATGGTGGACAGGTGGAGAGTGCGCCACAGATAAAATATCGGGGAATACTCGATTACGACATTCCAATCGTTTGGAAAGACACATCCGAGTTGGATTGCAAAGAAGAATTCGTGGGCGAGAGTTTCGGCCGCATCAACAAGACCGAGGCGGAACTCACGCTCAACACGCTCGAAGAATATTTCACCAAGATAGGCAAGGAGCGCATTCTGGAAGAGCGCATCGATGTGGGCGTGATTTCGCCTTATCGTGCACAGGTGCAGTATCTGCGCAATCTGATTAAGAAGCGAGAGTTTTTCAAGCCTTTCCGCCGTCAGATATCTGTCAACACGGTGGACGGCTTCCAGGGACAGGAGCGCGATGTCATCCTCATTTCTCTGGTGCGAGCCAACGATGAGGGACAGATTGGTTTCCTCCGTGACCTGCGCCGCATGAACGTCGCCATCACCCGCGCCCGCATGAAACTCATCATCCTGGGCGATGCCGCCACCATGACGCGCCACCCATTCTATAAGAAATTGTATAATTATATAAATGAGATAAACAATGCTTGAACGTGATTACATCATGCGCCTGATACAAGAGTTCATGGCCGCACTGGAGAGAATGCTCGAAAAGAAAGAAGTGACCGACCGCCGCGAGGAAATCCGAACATTGTACGACAAGTACGTGGGACCTTACGCATTGTATTATAATGCCACCATCGACGAGGTGATGCAGGCGATACAGTCGTATGACGTAGGGCAGCGCATACAGCGCTTGGAGATGCTTGCCGAACTGTATTACGTGGAGGCCGACATGGTGTCCAAACCCGACCGCGACTTCCTGCTCGAAAAGGCTTTCGCACTGTTCGATTTCATCGACCGCAACGGCAAAACGTATTCTTTCGACCGTCTGCAAAAAATGGATGATATCAGGAAAAAGTTGACAAATTCTGTAGAGACGCGACCTGTCACGTCTCAGCAAACAGACGTTGATAAATAAACGTAATCTTTCAAACGTCCGATGACAGACATTGGATGAGAGGACACTTGATGAGAAGACGTGACAGGTCGCGTCTCTACGACCGAGAAGGAAAATGGGAAACATCAATGATATGACGGTGGGGTCGCCCACCCGTGACATTATCAAATTTGCGCTGCCGCTGATATGCGGATACATTCTGCAACAGATGTATCTCATCATCGACGCTGCCATCGTGGGGCGGTGGATAGGTGTGGGCGCACTCGCAGCCGTGGGTGCGTCGTCGTCCATCATGTTTCTGATTATGGGGTTCTGCAACGGTTCGTGCGCAGGATTCGCCATCCCCGTGGCACGCTCGTTCGGTGCAAAAGACTTTTCGGATATGCGCTCGTATGTGAGCAATGCGCTCCGCATATCCGCCGTCATCGCCGTGGTGATAACCGTTTTCACCTGCATCTTCTGCGATAGGATTCTGAAAATCGTCAACACGCCGACGGATGTTTTCCACGACGCCTACATCTTTTTGTTGCTCAACTTCCTGGCGATACCATTCACCATCGCCTACAACATCCTTTCGGGGTTCATCCGTGCCCTGGGCAACTCCAAGCAACCGTTTTATTTTCTCATCATCTCGTCATTCGTGAATATCGGTCTCGATGTGATTCTCATCCTCATCATCGGCATGGGTGTCGAGGGTGCGGGTATCGCCACACTGCTCTCTCAGGCTTTTTCAGGTCTGTTGTGCTGGCTTTACATCAAAAAGAAGATGCACATCCTGATACCCACGGGCGAAGAACGGCGGTATGATGACCACAAGGTGGGGCGACTGCTCAACAGCGGCATCCCGATGGGTCTGCAATTTTCCATCACGGGCATCGGCATCATCATGCTGCAAAGCGCCAACAACGCTCTCGGCACCACGTTTGTGGCAGCATTCACCGCCTCGATGCGCGTGAAATATCTCTTCACCTGCGTGTTCGAGAATATCGGCGTGGCGATGGCTACCTATTGCGGACAGAACATCGGCGCACGCGAAGTGCACCGCATTGCGCTTGGCATCCGTTCTGCCATCAAAATCATGTTGATTTATTTCGTGTTCACTCTGATTCTCATTGTGCCGTTCGCCGACTATATGATGATGCTTTTCGTGAATCCGGGCGAAACGGCGATTGTGAGCAATGCCGCCATGTTCATGCGCATCTCCTGCTATTTTTATCCTGTGCTGGGACTGCTCACCATCCTGCGCTATTCCATTCAGGGACTGGGCTACAGCAATCTGTCGATGCTTTCGGGTGTGATGGAGATGATTGCGCGTTGCGGTGTCAGCATCTGGATTGTTCCCGCATTGCATTTCTTGGGCGTTTGCTATGGCGACCCCATGGCATGGATGGCAGCCGATTTATTCCTCGTGCCCACCATGATACTGATTTATCGCAGACTAAAAACGAAAGTGAAATCTTGCTGAAGACCGTTGGCGCTCTCACTGCCAACATCTAGTGACGCCATCACTAGCATCTAATAACGAGGCTTCTAGACGTTAGTGACGGGGTTACCAATGGTTAGTAGTTACGCCAAAGCACGTTAATGATTTCTTGGATACAAAAAAGGCAGGCTCCGTTTGCAGAGTCTGCCTTTCTTTTCATTATTTTGTTCGAGTGATTTTAGCACACTTGGCTGCCCGGCTTCACTTCGCGTTGCACGGTGGTCACGGCGAGATTGCCGTCGAAATTCTCGGCTGAGAGAATCATGCCCTGGCTTTCGATGCCCATCAACTTGCGCGGGGCGAGGTTGGCGATGAAGCATACATCCTTGCCAATGAGCTCTTCGGGCTCGTAGAATTTGGCGATGCCCGACACGATGGTACGGTCTTTGCCGCTGCCGTCGTCGATGGTGAACTTAAGCAACTTGTTGGCCTTCTTCACCTTCTCGCACGCTTTGATGTGGCCCACACGGATGTCGAGCTTCTCGAAATCGGTGAAGTCGATGGTCGGTTTTATTTCCTTAGACTTGTAGCTGGCGGCTTCGTTCGCCTTTTTGGTGTCTTCGAGTTTCTGCAACTGCTTGGCGATGACCTCGTCTTCCAGTTTTTCGAAGAGCAGTTCGGGCTCTGCCAACTGATGACCGGCTTTCAGAATGTCGGTGTCGCCGAGCTGATTCCAGTCGAAGGTTTCGATGTTGAGCATCTTGCGCAACTTCTCACTGCTGAACGGCAGGAACGGTTCGAAGGCGATGGCAAGGTTTGCCACGAGCTGCAAACTGATGTTGAGGATGGTCTCCACACGCTTCGGGTCGGTCTTCCAGACCTTCCACGGTTCGCACTCGGTGATGTATCGGTTGCCGATGCGCGCCAGGTTCATCGCCTCTTTCTGCGCGTCGCGGAACTTGAATACGTCGAGCAGCGACTCCACTTTCTCCTTCACGTCCTTGAACTCTTCGAGAGCCTGACGGTCCACATCGGTGAGTTCGCCACAGGCGGGCACGATGCCGTTCCAATATTTCTTGGTGAGCTGCAAGGCACGGTTGACAAAGTTGCCATAGACGGCAACCAACTCATTGTTGTTGCGGTCCTGGAAATCTTTCCATGTGAAGTTGTTGTCCTTGGTCTCAGGCGCATTGGCGGTGAGCACATAGCGCAGCACGTCCTGCTTGCCCGGCATATCCACCAAGTATTCGTGCAACCAGACGGCCCAGTTGCGGGACGTACTGATTTTGTTGTCTTCCAAATTCAGAAACTCGTTTGCCGGCACATTGTCGGGCAGGATATAGTCGCCGTGAGCCTTGAGCATCACTGGGAACACGATGCAATGGAACACGATGTTGTCTTTGCCGATGAAATGCACGAGACGAGTCTCAGGGTCTTTCCACCATTTTTCCCATGAACCCCACTTCTCAGGTTGCGCATCGCACAGCTCCTTGGTGTTGGAGATATATCCGATGGGCGCATCAAACCATACGTAGAGCACTTTTCCGTCGGCTCCCTCCACGGGCACGGGGATTCCCCAGTCTAGGTCGCGGGTCATGGCGCGCGGTTGCAGGTCCATGTCGAGCCAGCTCTTGCACTGTCCGTAGACGTTGGGGCGCCACTCTTTATGGCCTTCGAGAATCCACTCTTTCAGCCAGTCCTGATATTTGTCGAGCGGCAGATACCAGTTTTTGGTCTCCTTCATCACAGGCTTGGAACCGCTGATGGTGGACTTCGGGTTAATCAGTTCCGTGGGGTCGAGTTCGCTTCCGCAACTCTCACATTGGTCGCCGTAAGCGCCTTCGTGATGGCAGTGAGGACATTCGCCCACGATATATCTGTCGGCGAGGAATGTCTTTGCCTCCTCGTCATAATATTGCATGCTGGTTTTCTCCACCAGTTTGCCTTCGTCATAGAGTTTCTTGAAGAAGTCCGAGGCCAGTTTGTTGTGCGTCGCACTGGTGGTGCGGCTATATACATCGAATGAAATTCCGAACTCCTCGAAGCTCTTCTTGATCATCGAATGGTAGCGGTCTACGATGTCCTGCGGTGTCACGCCCTCTTTCTTTGCGCGGATGGTGATAGGCACGCCGTGCTCGTCGGAGCCGCCAATGAATACCACATCCTGCTTTTTCAGGCGGAGATAGCGCACGTAGATGTCGGCAGGCACATACACCCCTGCCAAGTGGCCGATATGCACACCACCGTTGGCATAAGGCAATGCAGCCGTCACGGTGGTACGTTTATACTTTTTCTGTTCCATTATTAATAATCGATTATTTAGGTGCAAAGTTACTGCAAATGAGCGGAAAAGCAAAATAAAACTTGTTTTAATTTTGATTTTCCCGAATGCAGCGTAATTTCGACGTCAGTTAAAGTTACTGCAAACCGAAGACAATACAAAATAAAAAATGTTTTTTTATTTTTATTGTTGAGGTGAAGCGTAATTTCAATGCTAATTAAAGTTACTGCAAATGAGCGGAAAAGCAAAATAAAACTTGTTTTAATTTTGATTTTCCCGAATGAAGCGTAACTTCAACGTTAATTAAAGTTACTGCAAACCGAAGACAATACAAAATAAAAGAATGTTTTTTTATGAATATTTCCTTTTGCCACTAATTATAGATTCACGATATTTGCTGCATTTTAAGTCTGAAGAACTTCATCTGAATAGCCGGGGGCTGGACCCCAGGAATGCCATGCCGTGTAACGTCTGTCTACAGAGACAGCACCTTGTTATCAATCACCTTTTCATTAAGGTGGTGTCTTCCCTTCAGAGAATAGCCACCTGACTTTGCCTCCGCATCCAAATCTCTGAATAGCAATATGATAACCTGATATATGAAGGCAATAAGACGAATAGAAATCTACCTATGTATCATATAGGGAAACAACCAAAAAATATTCGCAAAATCTTCCCGGAATATTTGGTTAAATGTGAGGAAAGGTGTATATTTGCAATCTGTAAAACCTTGGAAAGGTGCAGAATTCATTCACTGATATCCTTGGAAAGGTGCAGAATCCATTTATTGGAATCATTGGAAAGGTGAGAACTAATCATATTACCCTCATAAAGTATGAAGAGAAAGCTATACGAACATCTGAAAAAGTGGAAACAGGAAGAATGTGGCAGAGTAGCCCTCATGATCGAAGGAGCCCGACGGACTGGTAAAAGTTGGCTAGTTGAGGAATTCGCTCGAAAGGAATACCGCTCTTATATTCTCATAGATTTCACAAAGATAAGTCCTGCGCTGAAGGATGTTTTTGATAATTATCTTTACGCCCCCGATGAATTCTTCATGTATTTGCAGACGATTGCGGGAGTGAAACTTTACGTGCGCGAATCGGTGATAATCTTCGATGAGGTGCAGTTTTATCCGAAAGCCCGCCAAGCCATCAAGCATCTGGTGGCTGACGGCAGGTATGATTATTTGGAGACAGGCTCACTGGTGAGCATCAAAAAGAACACTCGGGGAATATTGATACCGTCTGAAGAACGGCATGTGAAAATGTTTCCAATGGATTTTGAGGAGTTCTTGTGGGCGTTGGGAGATGAACTGACGATGCCCTTCATCCGTTTATGTTATGAAAAGAGGCAGCCGTTAGGCCCGATGCACCGCAAGGCGATGGATTTGTTCCGCCAATATTTGATAGTTGGGGGTATGCCTCAAGCCGTAGCTGAGTTCGTAAAAGAAAAGAATTTCGAACGAGTGGATGTGGTGAAAAGAGATATTTTGGCTCTTTATAGGAATGACATACAGAATTACACGGATGAACTTACAGAAAAGGTCACGAATATCTGGGACACTCTGCCCAGTCAGTTGCAGAAGCATGAGAAGAAGTTCCGGCTGTCCGCATTACGCGATGAGGCACGATTCCGTTCTTATGAGACGTCATTTTTCTGGTTGAAGGAGGCCGAAGTCGTAAACATTTGTTATGGGGCTACCGAACCGAGTATCGGACTGGAGATGAAGCAGGATGATTCCGCCTTGAAACTTTATATGGCCGATACAGGGCTACTCATCAGCCATGCCTTCAGTGAGAAGCAGATTATGGGCGAGGGATTGTATCAGAAATTGCTTTTGGGAAAGTTGGAGGTGAACGAGGGTATGCTGGTGGAAAACGTCGTGGCACAGATGCTGAAAGCCAGTGGCCACAAATTGTTCTTTTTCAGCAATTACTCCAAAAAAGATTCCGAACAGACTATGGAAATAGACTTTTTGATAGCGAAGAATGAAATCACATCGCGTCATAACATTTCGCCTATCGAAGTGAAATCATCGGCTCGTTACACGCTGTCGTCTTTGAAAAAAATCATCAAGAAGTATGGTGAGCAATTATCCACTCCTTATGTCCTTCATTCCAGTGATGTGAAGGTGGAGGATGGCATTACGTATTTGCCACTTTATATGACACCATTATTATAAGAGTTACCATTCAATTACAAAAAATGAATGTTGTGTGCTTAGAATACGGATATTACCATCCATATTACGAATACCGCGATGAGTATTTTGATGAGACATCCCCAAAAGCCCCAGAAACTGGAAAGCAAAATATCGAAAATGAATTCAAATAGTTGCGCTCCCCATCCCAATATGGAGAGGCCAAAGAAAATGCCAACGATAAGAAGAATTATCAATAATATTTCCATACGATGTTGAATTTCGGCAGGTCGGATGCTTTACCAGCCCACCACGAATTTTATCAATCCCATTGGCAGATTTAAATACATGTTGATTTAAATCCACCAATGAGGTATTGCAAGTTATAATTGAGGGTAATGTTTCGAGTTATTCTTTAATGCCTTTACCAAATCGTCAAAACCTTTTATAATGCAGCAATTATCCTTTGTAATATAGGTGTTTTGCGGATTTGAAACAGATACGAACTTGTAATTATCAAACTTTGGGACAAGTTCTTTCCACTTCTTTACACTCCTAGTTATAATAAATGTAGTTTCTTCACTCATTAAATACATAATCAAGTCTCTTGTAAATGCTCTTCGCGCATTTTTTAAGTCTTTATAGTCTTCATAAAGTTCAATTCTTTCACCATTACATGAATGATACGGGAAGAGTTCAATTGTGATAATTTTATCAAAAAACGAAATGACATCATTGTAATCATGTCTTATAGTTTCTTCATTAGAATTTAGTAAAATATTTATAAAATTTTTCTTTTGATTATCATCATCAAACTTGTGCTTCGTATTTGTTGTATATTCCATATACAATGGAAGCAAGTGCTTTATCCAATATTCTCTTCCTTCTTCGCCCCATAAATGTATAAATTCCTTTGCTTCCCCATTCTTGGGTACAGTGCTAAATAACACATCAGCAAAAGTGATATTACCTTTTAAATTATTAGCCCATAGTTCTTGATACGATCTTCTTTTTAATGAATTTTCAAAAGAATTGTCAAAAATTCTTTCCTTTTTGTCTATCCCAGGATTCAACGATAAAATGGCAATCTTAGGTTTCACCTTATTCCAACCACCGACCCAAGGTGTTGGTTCTAAACAAAAATAAAATTTATTTTGGTCTGTTAACTGTACATTTTTCTTAATCGGAACAGGTTTATTCTCAGGGCCATTTTGATTATTTACTATGTATTCATCACATTGAAGATAAAGCCAATTATTATTGTTGTCTTTTTCCCATGGCCGATATATTTTGCATTTATCAGTACTTATAATTTCTTTTGAATCCGCACCTTCCTCCAGAGCATCAGCCATGTCTTTCCAGCAATTCTCATCATTCAATTCTTTAATACTCTTTACTTTTCCATCTTCCATAATATAATTATTTATTAATTTTGCCTACATCCTTTATAGCGATTCGGCTATTCTGTTTTTTAGTTATTTTTTATTCGTATTTAATTATCTCATTCATTTTCTGCCACACTCTCACCATAGCCATTGTGTCGAGGCAACAGTAATGGAGGAGGGCTTCGCGGGTTTTGGCCGCCTCTTCGGGTGCCATGTCTTTAATCTTCGGGAAGACGCTCATGGCATCGCCGCCGTTCTGTACGCGTTCGTCCAGATTGTGATAGTTCAGGCTTGGATCATCGGGGAAGAGGGCGGGCAGCACGCTTTTGATGGAGAACGAGCCTCCCATGGCGGGAACGTAATAAGAGCCTGCCTGGAACGGATCGAGCAAATCCTTGATGTGCGTGCGGATGTTCAGCAGATGAGCCGACAAATCGGGGAAATATTCTGCCAGTTCCTTGATTCTGGTACACTCGAAACTCTTGTTGTATGCCAGCGTACATACGTTCATGGGAATGTCCTTGCACAGTTGCTCTGCCAAAGCGCGGCGAGGGTCATCGCCCGAAATGCCGAGAAACTCCTTGTGCAACAGTTCTCCGCCCTCACGTTCGATGATGTGCAACGAATATTGGAACGTTATCTGCTGATAAGGATGCGTGCCCTGATATTCAGGGATGATAGGTTGCATGGTCTCGAAATCAAGAAAATAGAGGGGGTAAGACAAGGTGCGGAGAAACTGGCGGATGCCTGCCACGTCGATGTGTTCCGAATTTTGCAGAGTGCCCATCACCTGCATCTGTTGCTTGTCTTTTAATTCCTTTTCTTTAAGATCGTCAAATGAGATGATGCCCTGATGGTACAAATCCATTTTCTTTGAGAAGCTCAGCCGGTAGAGGTCGAATACCGAAGGCGACGGTATCTGTTTCTGCCGAGTGCAGTATTGCCAGAAAGCACATCTGTAAGGGTTTTGGCAGTTGACGGACAAGTCCGTCCCCGGTTCTTCCGTCATTGCCAGCACCGTCTTCGCTCTTGCCACTTGTGACGGAACTTTCAGGTATTCGTTTGCCACGAGGTCCGACAGGTCCTCAATGTGAAACAACTGCTGAATATCCAGTTCGCCCTCTAACACGTAATCGGAATCGAGCACGACGAGGAACGTACCTGTGACATTGATGCCGCAATGTTCCACCACCCATTTCTGATAGGCGATGTCGGGAGCATAGACCTCTAGTTTTTTTCTGTCTTTGTCTGGTGAATAGGTGGTGCTCTTCACCTCATAAATGGCATAACCGCCATTCGTCTTATGCAGAATGTCCACGGCGCAATAGTTGCCGTCGTGGCTGAAAGAAGCCTCGGCAATGTTTTCTGTCCCATTGCCAATACATTCTTTCGTTTTATCTATCATCGCCATCAAATCCAATGTTCCGTCCTTGCGTTTCGTCGTCACTTCGATGAAGGGGCCAAGCAACGCCATGGCGAGGTCGCCCACAGCGTTTCCTTTTTCAAAACGAGCCATTGTGGCATCGTCTATCACCGCCTCTTCGGGCTTGTTCACTTGCAGCCACAGAGATTTCTCGCACTGGCAGAATCTCGTGTATTTCGATTTGGATAGATTTGGCATTGTGAATGTTGTTTTATTTAAGTTCTTTATCATTTTCTATTATGTAAGGGTGCACATCTTTAGATAACATTTTCTTAAACTTCGTTCGCCTTTTACATGGAATAATTATTTTCTGCAAGGAGTTGCACCACATAAAAGCATCACGCCCCATGGATGTGACGGAATCAGGAATAGACACACTCTGCAGGGAACTGCATTCTAAAAAAGCGTAGTTTCCAATGCTGGTGACAGAATCGGGAATAGACACACTCTGCAGGGAACTGCATTCTAAAAAAACTGCGTCTCCAATGGAAGTGACAGAGTCGGGAATAGATACACTCTGCAAGGAACTGCAATGCCTAAAAGCGTAGTTTCCAATGCTGGTGACAGAATCAGGAATAGATACACTCTGCAGGGAACTGCAATGCCTAAAAGCGTAGTTTCCGATGCTGGTGACAGAATGGGGAATAGATACACTCTGCAAGGAACTGCAACCACTAAAAACGTCGTTTCCGATGCTGGTGACAGAATCGGGAATAGATACACTCTGCAGGGATTCACAGTCAGAGAAAGCACCGTATCCAATAGTAGTGACGAAATCTGGTATGATAAAAATAGGCTCTTTTGAGAGATATGAAATCAACGTTTTCTTATCTTTTGTATATAAATTGCCGTTCTCTATCATGAAATATTCTGACAAGCACTCCTTCAAAGAATAGCACCCGACAAACGGATTGACAAGTTTAGTTTTAGAGCCTGAAATTGCAATGCTCTGCAAGGATGTGCAGCCACGGAAAGCGTTGTATTCAATAGTAGTGACAGAATTGGGAATCGACACGTTATGCAAGGATGTGCAGCCACAGAAAGCCTGACATTTAATAGTAGCGACGGAATCAGGAATAGATACGCTCTGCAAGGATGAGCATTTAAAGAAAGCAGAATCACCAATAGTAGTTATGGAATCTGGTATCGACACGCTCTGCAAAGAGTCGCATCCACAGAAAGCACTGTCGTATATAATCTTTGTCCCTTCCCTTATTTCGTAAGAAGTACAGTTCTCCGGTGCTTTCAGCAATCGTTGTCCTTTCTTACTATATTTCGCTCCAAATTCATCTGTAAATTTATCATCTCTCTCTCTTTCTATAATTTCTAAAAACGGAGGGAACACATTATATCCAATGTTTCTGACATAATTCGGAATTATAGCGTACTGCAAGGAGTCGCATCCTCTGAAAGCGAAATCCCCAATGTTCATGACGGAATCGGGAATAGACACACTCTGCAGGGAACTGCAATCATCAAAAGCATGGTTTTCAATGGAAGTGACAGAATCGGGAATAGATACACTCTGCAAGGACGAGCATCCATCGAAGGCCCAGCCTCCAATGGAAGTGACCAGATTGGGAATAGATACACTCTGCAAGGAACTGCAACCACAAAAAGCATCGAATCCAATGCTGGTGACCGAATCTGGAATAGACACGGTCTGCAAGGACGAGCAAAGATAGAAAGTCTCTTCTCCAATGGAAGTGACAGAATCGGGAATAGATACACTCTGCAAGGAACTGCAACGACTAAAAGCACTATCTCCAATGGAAGTGACCGAATCTGGAATAGACACACTCTGCAGGGGTTTACAGCCAAAGAAAGCATAAGCTCCAATGGAAGTGACCGAATCAGGAATAATAAAATCTGAAACATTAGAACAAACAGAAATCAAACGCTTTTTATCTTTAGAATACAATATATTATCTTCAACTATGAATTCTTCAGAAAGACAATTAATGACAGGTTGGTATCCTGCAAAAGGATTAGATCCAATGCTAGTGACGGAATCGGGAATCACGATGCTCTGTAAGGATTCGCATTCAGAGAAAGCTAACGCACCAATGCGAGTGACAGAATCGGGAATTGAAAAGCTCTGCAAGGATTTGCATTCAGAGAAAGTTTTGTCCTCTATAGATGTGACTAAATTCGGAATCGAGATGCTCTGCAAGGATTTACATCCATAGAAAGTTCTTTCTTCTATAGACGAGACTAAATTCGGAATCGAGATGCTCTGCAAGGATCTGCAACACCCAAAAGCATTTTTTCCAATGCGAGTGACAGTATCGGGAATTGAAATGCTCTTCAAGGATTCACATCTATAGAAAGTTCCTTCTTCTATAGACGAGACTAAATTCGGAATCGAGATGCTCTTCAAGGATTCGCAACCCCCAAAAGCATTTTCTCCAATGCGAGTGACAGTATCGGGAATAGACACACTCTGCAGGGAATTGCACTCCCCAAAAGCTTCGTCTCCAATGGAAGTGACAGAATCGGGAATAGAGATGCTCTTCAAGGATGGACATCCAGAGAAAGTTTCTTTTTCTATAGACGTGACTAAATTCGGAATCGAGATGCTCTTCAAAAATCTACATCCATAGAAAGTTCCTTCTCCTATAGATGAGACTAAATTCGGAATCGAAATGTTCTGCAAGGATCCGCAACACCAAAAAGCATTTTTTCCAATGCGAGTGACAGAATCGGGAATTGAAATGCTCTTCAAGGATTCACATCCAGAGAAAGTTTCTTCTTCTATAGACGAGACTAATTTCGGAATCGAGATGCTCTTCAAAGATTCGCATTCAGAGAAAGCTGATGCCCCAATGCGAGTGACAGAATTGGGAATTGAAATGCTCTTCAAGGACGGACATTTATAAAAAGCTTTTTCTCCAATGGTAGTGATGGAATCAGGAAGATCCACACTCTTCAGGGACAAGCATCCACAGAAGGTATAGTCTCCAATGCAAGTGACGGAATTAGGAACCTTGATTTGCTGTAAGGATGAACCATAGAAAGCTGCTTCGCCAATGGTTGTTACTGTATTAGGGATGAGAATTTTGGTTCCTTTTGAACAGCAAGAAATCAAATTCTTTTTATCTGTAGTATACATAAAGCCATTCTCTATTACGAAGTTACCCGACGTACACTCTTCTATAGAATAACAACCGATAAAAGGATTTGTATGTGAGGTAAATATAGAATCAGGAACTGCAATGCTCCGCAAGGCAGTACATCCATAGAAGGCAAAAATGCCGACGGAAATGACAGAATCGGGGATAGATAATTTTTTCAAAGATTTGCACTCACGGAAGGCGCCTCTTTCTATCGTAGTGACAGAGTCAGGAATAGACACTTTTTTCAATGAAGTACACTCACGAAAGGAACAGTCCCCAATAGTGGTCACAGAATCGGGAATCACGATGCTCTGCAAGGATTTGCAATTGCCGAAGACGTCTTCGCCAATGGCAGTGACGGATTTTGGTATGGTCACTCTCCGCAAAGATGAGCCAAAGAAAGCACCTGTAACGATAACTTCCACGGTATCGGGGATGGTGAAATCGGTTTCTTTTGATAAGTAAGAAACCAACATTTTCTTATCCTTGGTATATAAAACGCCATCCTCAACAATTAAATTATCCGACAGACTTTTCTTGATGGAAAAGCACCCAGTAAAATAGTTTAATGTCGTGGCTACAGAATCAGGAATAGATATGGTCTTCAAGGACGTGCATTTATTGAAAGCCCAAACTCCAATAGAAGTGACGGAATCTGGAATCACGATGCTCTTCAAGGATGAACAATTATCAAAAGCACATTCTCCAATGGTAGTGACGGTATCAGGAATGGTAACGCTCTTCAAATGTTTACATTCAGAGAAGGCTTGTTCGCGTATAACCTTTGTCCCTTTCCTTACATCATAAGTTTTACAAGGAGCGGACACTTTCAGCAACTGTTGTCCATCTTTGCTGTATGTTGCGCCGAATTCATCTACCACTCCACGTGATATCTCCATATCCCGATTGTACTTCTCTACATCTCTATTAAAAAGATCTTCAAATGCGGAATTAAGTATTTCTTCCGTAGGATATTGTTGCTTTGTATTATTATTATCGTTTTCCATTATTGTTAACATTTTAATATGTTTGATTCTTTATGAATTGATTTGTTATTCCATTTCAACATGGTATTTACATCGTATAGCACTTCAAAGGTAGTTAATCATCACACGAATAACGACATCCGCGCGGTATTTTAACTATGTTTTGCACTTGCTCAGCTACAATGGCAATACCATCTTTATTATTGTTCTATCAAGCAGGGGTGCAATTCCTTGGGAAGCAGCTTTTCAAACTTTTTCCGTTTTCCACGTGGTATGATGATTTGCTTCAGGGATTTGCAGGAAAAGAAAGCACCCTTATCGATTTCTGTGACGGAATCGGGTATCGATACGCTCCGCAAGGAAAGACACCAATAAAAAGCATAGATTCCAATGGAAGTGACAGAATCGGGAATCGAAAATTCCTGCAGAGTATTGCATCCTTCAAATGCTTGATCCCCAATGGTGGTGACGGTATTCGGCATCGATATGTTTTCCAGGGATTCACAACCAAGGAAAGTTTCTTCTTCAATGGTAGTGACAGGACCTAGTATCGACACGTTTTCAAGGGACATGCATGCATAGAAAGCACGGTCTCCGATGGACGTGACTGATTTGGGAACCACGATGCTCTGCAAAGACTTGCACTCATAGAAAGCTCTGTCTCCAATGGAGGTGACGGAATTGGGGATGGACACGCTCTGCAAGGAGGTGCAAGACTCAAAAGCGCCTGTTCCAATGGTGGTGACGGAATCGGGTATCGATACGCTCCGCAAGGATTGACAACATTCCAGGAACGCCATGTCGTATATTATCTTTGTCCCTTTCCTGATGTCATAGGATACAGAGTCTTTGGGGGCATCGAATAAAACCATTCCGTCGGCACTATACTTAGCACCAAATTCATCTACCACGGCATTTGCCGACTTTTCTGCTGCGAGTTCTATATCTGTATAGTTTTGTTTATTTTCCATGATTGTTGATGTTTTTAGTTTAATGAATTGATATTTGTTATTTTCATTCTCAAATTAACAGAATGTACAGGCGGGATGATGATCAGAACCATATCCTGTGAAGTCTTTTCAGATTTTTCTTTGTCATTTTCATGCCAGAGGCATCACCGATGACGGCATCTACATAGCAATATGGGCACATGGCGGTGAGGCCATCCTTGTCTTTGATGTAATTCTCTATCTCCATGGGGCGGAAGATCTCCATGCAGGATACGCATCCACACTCCAGAGAACGTGAGAGTTCTTCCTTGTTGGCTGTTACGTGGTCTGAATACCATTGACGGTCTTCGATGTTGACACTCTCGTTATTTTCCGATTCTTTATTCTTATCCATATTTTTTCTGTTTTATGATTTACGTGATTGTTTTCAAATTGCCTCTACCTGCCACAGCGACGCGTCACATCAGATATTTCATCAGTATCCTTTGGTGGCCGCTCTCGCGCAGCTTGGCGATGGTATCCTCGCGCATCTGGCGCACACGTTCACGTGTAAGCCCCAGCTGGTCGCCTATTTCTTCCAAACCTTTCTCGTGGCATCCTATGCCAAAGCACTCGCGGATGATGGTCAGTTCGGGTTCTTGGAGCACATCCGACAGTTCCAATGTCGACAGTTCGGGCTGGCTTTCCGGTTCTGCTTTGCCCTGCACGTCACCTTGATTATCGGTACCATCCAGCCCCGCAATGGCCTGAAGGATGGTCTGGCGCATCCACCACACGGCATAAGATAGGAAATGGAACCCTGTGGATTCATCGAACTTCTCGGCAGCCTTGACAAGACCGATGTTGCCTTTGTCTATGAGTTCGGCCATTGTCAGTCCCCTATTCTGATATTGCGTGGCAATGGACATGACTAAAAGCTGATTCGCATCCTGCAAACGGCTTATTGCCTTTGCCTTTTCTTCTCCTTGCTGTGATTGCACGCGTGACACCATGTCGATTAAAAATCTATCTACCTTAATCATTTTTTTAAGTTTTAGAGTGTGAAATATATTTTTATTGAAATTTTCTCTTCAAGCGATTTTGCTGATAGTCTTAGGCTGCTTTGAGCCATAAGACTATGTTGTTGGTTTGGATAAGTGAAAGGACTTGTGCTTTTGGCATTTTGTCTTTTTTAGAGATGTAGTTAATAACTTTGTTGAATAATTGCTTGTTGTTGTTTTTTGTAAGTCTTTTCATTTTTATTCTTTTTAGTTATTTTTTGTTGTACTGATGTCGTATCAAGTACATTGTTAATATAGACACAAATGAAAAAAATTCAATGATTTCGACTTAATTAATGTTAATTTCCGAGAAGTTTTTTCCTATCGACAACCCTTAGCATATTCTCCTCAAAATAATCTTTCCGTCAGCATGCCCCTTTCTCCGCAAAACATCTTCGCATAATAGGCGCGGGTACCTTTGGGAATGACGATTTTGTGGAGATTTTCATTGTCAAAGAAGCCGTTATAGCCGGCACTCTTGATTTTTCCGTGGATGAAGATGCGCTCCAACGTGTCGCAATCATCAAAGGCATAATGCTCCAATTTGACGACGCTTGCGGGCAGGCTGAGTCTTTTGAGCCGGCCGCAACCGCTGATGGCATCGTGCCCGATGATCTCCGTTCCGTTGGCTACATTGTATTTCTCGTTCTGCGAAAAACAAAATATCAGCTTCTTTTTGTCTTGGGTGTACAGGGCTTCGTTCTTGATGGTGTAATGGGTGGAACGGCACTCTATCCTGCAATTGCATTCGCAGAACGGGTTCCCGTCAAGAAGGGTGACGCTTTCCGGGATGACCACCTTCTTCAGCGAGCGGCATCCCAGGAATGCGCAGCTCCCGATGGTGGTGACGCTGTCGGGGATGCAGATGTCTTCTAGGCTTTTACAAAGGAAGAAAGTGTTGCTCTCAATCGTGGATATCTGTCGCGGAATATTCACATGGCGAAGCGACAAACAGCCCATGAACGCCTCGCAAGCCAGCGTGCGGACCGTTTCGGGGATGACAATCTCCTCGATACGCTTGCAGGTTTGAAAGGATCCCGAGCTGATGATTTCCGTACCCTCCTTCACATGGAAAATCTTCTCCTTGGAGAAACAATAGAGCAAGGTCTTCATGTCGGCAGAATAGAGCGCATCGCCGAAAGTCTTGAAAAGCGGACTTCTGCTCTCCAACTCGCACGTGGTATTTATATTTTCAAAGACATTGACATTAAATTCTTTCAAGCCGCGTGGGAGCGTGATTTGATGCAGGCTTTTGCAACCGTAAAATGCCAACTGGCCTATCGTCTCCACACTGTCGGGAATGTAGACAGAGGTCAACTTCTCGCAATCGTAAAAGGCTAAGTCGCCAATCTCTTTCAGATTTTCGGGCAACGTGATGCTCTGCATTTCGGTACAAAAGGTGAACGCTGAATTGCCAATCTTCTCTGTACCTTCAAGAACATGGCACTCCGTCAGCTGCTGGGGCACCTTCACCAATGTTTTCTTGTCGGCGGTGTAGAGGGCGCCGTCTTCATTCTTAATTGTCTCTATGTTTTCAAGTTGTTTCATAATATGTTTTGTTTTAATCTGATGATATTGTTCAATTGATTTCATATTCGTCATTGATGTTTCTTTTACATGATTAATATAGTAACTTGTTCAAAAAAATTCAATGAAATCGGCAACTATTTTTCGATTTTCTTCAAAAAAGTGATTTCATCGCCTCATTTTTAACACTGAGAATCGCATGGATGCAAGCGAAGACATCCTTGGCTGCAAATACGCGAAATTTGAGGCACTTCTCTATCTGATTGAAAATCAATGTATTGTAGAGATATGGAATGATTCCGCCTGACTTTCAAAAGCAATATCATTCCAATTAACCGTTAAACAGACCGCAAGTTGCATCATTTGAGCGTGTCATTAGCATCAAATGGCGGTGCGTTTTCAATGTTCCAGCACCCTGAAATGATGCTTATTGCAAAATCAGTCATCATTTCCGAGCTTTTCGGGAGATAAAAAAGGAGAAATTTCGAGCTAGTTTGCGATTTTATTTTGTCAAGATTTCGGAATCCATTTAACATTCGGCCCGCAAATGTGAAAGAAGTTAAACGCCGCCCACCTTAAACGCTGTTTTTCCTCCTCGCCCTTTGGAGAGGGTGGGGGTGAGGCTGCAGAGGGTGGGGTGAGATTTGATTGAGATTAACGAGTTCTCACTTCCTGTTTATACCATATATATAACAAGGTGAATATCTTGGAATTATTTCATTTCTGTCCATTTCATCCATTTCGCCCCCGTCGTGTCAATTTTTGAATGACTTTGGAAATAAAGTATTATATTTGCAGCATAAAAATGAAAAATAAATATGTAATGTGTTAAATTTGTTAGATTAAATAATTTGGTTTACAATATCTTTGTGGATACAATAGAACTCGCAATGGACTGCACAAAATATTTAATGCCGAACTAATCGGTGCGGGATATTTGTACTAATCTATCAGAGGATCTGGATAATTCGACGTAACAAGTTAGTACAGTGAAGTCCACCTCTGAATAAAATCAGAGGTGCGAGTTTTTTTTAATAAAAGAAATCCGTTTCTGTTTTTTGTAATGACAATTAATAACAAATAAATAAAAATATTATGGATGCAAAAGAAATTTTGAAGGGAGATTTAGTGAATCAGATTCAAAAGCTCAATGAAAAGATTGGTAACGAGACCAATACCCCATCTTTTAAAGAGAATTTTGAAAAGATTGAAAATGTTTGCGATCTTTACAAAGAATCTATATCCTTAGCTTATAAAACTGATGATGAGTGGATTCTTTCAAATCAATTGTATTTTTATGGTGATTTCCTTTTCGCATATAATATGACAGAGGAATCCCAAAAGATTCTTTCACAAGCATTACCTCTGCAGAGGCATTTGGCAGACAAAAATGAGCGTGTAGCTCATTTTATGGCAAAAGCGCTTTACGATCTTGGTTTTATGCACGAAACTGAACATAAATATGATATAGCGCAACAGGAGTTGGAAGAATCTCTAAGTCTATTTTCGAGTTTTAACACGGAAGGAGATGAAACGACCATGTATTTCATGGCTCTTGCATACAAATGTTATGGGGTATTGCTCCTCGATAGAGATGATGATAAAATAAAGCAAGAAAGATATTTCGCTAAGGCAAATAACATTTTGAAGCAACTATCGCAAGAAAATCCAGATGCCAAAACTTCATATATAGAATCACTCAATGACATGGTAAATATCCATGCGAATATTAACCGTATTGACGATGCTATAGAAGAAGCTAATGATGCGATCAAACTTAGTGAAAGTTTGGAAGATGGTGAAAGAGAATATTATCTGTCTTTCTCAATGGCATCCATGTGCAATGCCTTGATTGAAGCACGGAAATTAGATGAAGCCGAAAGATATGCCTTGAAAGCCAATGATTTATCACCAAATAATTATTGGGTTTATGCAGTATTAACAGACTTGAGAATTTTACAAAAAGATTTTGTTGAGGCCGAAAAGGTAGTTGATGCATTTAAACAAATGGATAATGACTTTGTAAAATCAGTATTGGAAGACATAAAACATCATGCATCTGTTTCCAAACTGGATGAAGAGCAAATGAATTTTATAAATAATCATTTAATTTGATATTATGATGGATGTTTATATAATATACCTCAAATCCGCAACTAAGCCCTTGAACGTCCTTATTGCGTTTACACGTCCTCTCATTACTGAATTTGCAGATAATTTGAACTTGAAGCACCCACTTCTGCCTACAATATCCCCTTACCCCACAATGTGACTTGAGGCAATACACAATATCATTCCCATAAGTTGTAGGCATTATCCAAAATCAGTCTGGAAAACATCTGCGTAAGCATTATTACAGGTATAGATGTTCAGCACATACCGCCTTGATGTCCTGATCCACTTGGCTGGTACAGAGATAAACCTGAAGACAAACGCTTTTATGCGACTTGTTGCATTGAGCCCGAACTTCTTTACGTCAAGTCTTTGAATAATGGCCTTGTAAAAGTTACGGATAAGTGCTGTAAGAAGAAGGAACACTGTGTTCTCTGCCATGAAGGATTTGGGCAATCTGTCCCACCCGAAACCATTGTTCATATCATCGAAGATACGTTCCTTTCCTCCACGAAGGTTATAGAACTCGACAATTTCTCTTACGGAAGAATCATAGTCGTTAGTCAGGATACAACGGTATGTGTATTCTCCTTCCCAAAAATCCTGCATACCATCCATCCGTTTCTGTCTTTGAATCACAAGTCGATATGCCTTACCTTTCCACTTCTCAACAAGGATAGAGTTCAATTCAAACTCAATGCCATTGATTTCCTCAGTTTTCCAGCCTTTGAGAGCAAAGGTGTCATTGTAGATCGAACTGCAGCGGTTAGCACGGATATAGAAGGACTTGCAGTGTTTTTCTATTTCCTCCACGATTTCCTCGGAACATGATCCACAATCAGCTCTGAAGCGATTGATAGTGAGCCCATTCTGTTCAAATCTCGCAAAGAACCTCTTCAGCGTGTCCTTCTGATGGAAACGAACATTTGTGTTACCATCGCTATTCTCTATACCGACTATCAAATCGCCAATAACCGCCACGCCAGGGCGATAACCAAGGAACTTCTTGTATGTAGGCTTTGCATCATACTTCTCTGTCTCTATGAACTGATGGTCGAAATCAACATCATACATCTCACCCTCTTTCAGTTGGCCAGATGCAAATATACAATTGAGCAATAAAGTATTGAGAGTGTCAGCCGTATTGAAATCGTAGGTCTTGCCCATATCTGATGTGTATGAAATGTTTTCTTGCGTCAACTCCTTTATCGCCCTGAGGATAGTATCAGAGCTACAAGTGCGAAGTGTCGGATGAAGCGAGAGGTGGTTCATCAAATGAGTAGTGACATCCTCAATACATGAACCGCCACAGAAGTAGATACTCATGAGAGAACGGATGATTTCGCTGTACTGATAACCGAACGATCTACACCTTAGACCGAGGGTTGAGTCGATTACAGATGATAATGTGGAGTCAAATTGCTCCATGATTGAAAATAATCCCCCAAAAGGAGTGAGTCTCTCAGATTTAATTTGTATCTTCGCCATGTCTATCGTCGGATTCTCTTGTTTTTTTTGCAACACTAAGATAAGTGAAAATTCTGACATGGCAAAATCCTGAGCAACTTTTTGTTGCTCAGGTACTTAAAAAGTTTAATTTATAATAGTGTTGCGGAATTAAGGGTTAATACTCTGTGGCATCGGGACTTAGCCCAGCCGCCACACGATGATGCTTGCAAGCGGGGGCAAAGGTAATGCGTGGCTATTAACGAAACTATTAAGGAACCTATTAAGGAATCTATTAAAAGGTATTAATGCCCAAAAAAAAGTTTGATTTTTTTCAAATTAATGGCGAAAAATCAAGAAAATTGAAAAGAATGAAGTTTTAATTTTGGTTTCAGTTAATATCAGGTATTTTTTACTTAATCCTTAATTCCGCAACA